>Ga0187781_10000863_pt1 | contig 22288 bp, 13 predicted proteins | sample 0715_SJ02_MP02_2_FD_132447 | JGI IMG/M metagenome (GOLD analysis project Ga0187781, IMG submission 132447) | Tropical peat soil microbial communities from peatlands in Department of Meta, Colombia - 0715_SJ02_MP02_20_MG | ecosystem: Environmental > Terrestrial > Soil > Wetlands > Peat | place... | reverse complement strand
CGCGACCACACCGATGACGCGGCCAGGATTGCGGTCAAAACCGAGAACGGGGCGGCCGACAGGGTCCTGACCGGGCCAATGGATGCGAGCGGCTGTTTCATTGATAATGGCGACGGGTTGATTGGTGAGGATGTCCTCCCAGGAAATGTCGCGGCCTTCAATGAGACGAATCCCCATGGCTTCGAGGTAGCCAGGAGTGACGATGCGAACGATCGCGGCGCCGCCTTCGTCCTTAACGGTGTCTCGCGAGGGATTGCTGAGGCCCCAGGCGCGTTCGCGATCGAGCGGGAGCATATCCGCAACGCCGGCGGCTTCGACGCCGGGCACGGCCTTCACCGCGGCCAAAATTTGCTGCAGAGCGGGCCCGATCTTCTTCCCCTTTGTGCCGGGATCGTAGTTGATGTCCATGACGGCAGCGCGGCTGGGCTGGAAGCCGAGGTCGACATCCAGGACGCGCAGGAAGCTGCGAAGGAGCAAGCCGGAGCCGACGAGAAGCACGCAGGCAAGCGCCACTTCGGAGACGACGAGAATGGAGCGCATCCGATCGTGCTTGCGTCCTTCGCTGAGGCCGCGGCCGGAGTCCCTCAGGTTGGTTTGCACGTTCGTGCTGGAGAGGATGAAGCCGGGAGCGATCCCGAAGAGAATCCCGACAAGGAGCGTGATGAGCAGGGTCCAGGCGAGGGCGGCGCCATCGACGCGGATGCTGTTTAGAAGCGGAAGCACAATGGAGCCCTGGTGAGCCAGGAAAGAGGTGACGCCGTAAGCCAGAGCCACGCCGAGGAGTGCGCCGGCGACGGAGAGAACGAGGCTTTCCGTGAGCAGTTGGCGAATCAAGCGCCCGCGGCTGGCACCCAGCGCGCTACGCATGGCAAATTCCTTACTCCGGGAGGCCATGCGTGCCAGCAAGAGGTTCGAGAGGTTCACGCAGACGATCAGCAGGATCAGCCCGACGGCTCCCCACAAAACGTAGAGAGAGCGGCGCAGCCGGCCCGTGACATGGTCTTTCAGATAGGAGAGGTCGGCGGTGTATTCCATGAACCAGTCAGGATCGGGATGGACGGCGCGGAATTGCGGCGAAAGGATGTTGGCTTCGGCCTGGGCCTGAGCCAGAGTGACTCCGGGCTTGAGGCGAGCCACGATGGAAACGGTATTGCCCCAATTGCGGATCTCTTCCATGTAGGCGGGAATGAAAAAGTCGACGTGCAGCCCCGGCGAAAACACGGAGGCGAAATCGAAAGAGGCGGGAAGAACGCCGACAATGGTGACTGCCTTATTGTCAAAATTCACGGTGTTGCCGAGGACAAGTGGATTGCCGCTGAATTGCCTTTGCCAGAAGGGGTAGGTGAGCATGGCCACCGGCGCCGCGGCCTTGGCATGTTCTTCCGGGAGGAAGGTGCGGCCGAGCGCCGGCTTCACTGCGAGCATGTGAAAGAAATTGTTCGCCACCATAACGGCCTGAATCTGTTGCGGGTCGCCGTGGCCGGTCATGTTGTATTGCGTGCTGCCCCAGAAAGCCTGATAGCAGGTGACTTCCTGGAAGGACTGCGCATGGCGGGCAAATTCCTCGTACGAGCCTACGTTATAGGTGGTGCCGGAAAGGCCGCCTTCGCCATGGTTGCCGTCAAACCATACGAGCCGGCCGGGATCTGGGAACGGCAGCGGGCGAAGCAGCAGCGCGTTGACCACGCTGAAGACAACGATGTTTGCGCCGATTCCCAGCGCCAGGATCAGGATAGCGATGGCCGCAAAGCCACGATCTTTCCGCAGCGTTCGTAAGGTATAGCGCAAATCCCGAAGAAGAATCTCCAGCGTGGAGATGCTGCGCGCCTCGCGATGATTCTCTTTTGCCTGCTGCGGGCCTCCGAATTGGATCAGCGCCTTTCGGCGAGCTTCGTTCGGGCTCATCCCAGCTTTCAGGTTTTCCTCGATTGCCAGCTCCAAGTGCAGGGCCATTTCGGCTTCGAGGTCGCGGTCGAGGGACTCGCGGCGGAAGAGCGATGCGAATCGGAGAAGGAGTTGGCGGAGGTGGCCACTCATGGTTCACCAGCGCTTCTGGTGCACGACACCGCAAAAAGAGAGATTCCTCGCTCCGAAGACTGCGCTCGGAATGACGAAATGGTGTGGAAACAGGCACGAGAGTTCACTCGGGATGATGTAAAGGGTTGAAAGCAGGGGGTTGGAAGCGGCAGCGAGAGTCCGCCCGGAATGACGGTCAGAGAGAGGCGTTCGCTCATGAGTTCCCTTCCTCTTCAGGCATGGACAGGACGCGGCTCATGACGATGGACAGACGCTGCCAGTAGGCGGCGTCTTCGGTTAACTGCTTCCGGCCCCGCTTGGTGATGGAGTAGAACTTGGCTTTGCGGTTGTTGTCCGAAGTGCCCCATTCGGCGGAGATCCAGCCGCGCTGCTGCAAGCGCACCAGCGAGGCGTAGATGGTGCCCTGATTGAGCAGGACTTCGTTGCCGCTGACCTGCTCGATGCGGCGGGCAATCCCGTAGCCGTGCTGCGGCCCCATGGTGGCCAGAGTCTGCAGCACCATTACATCCAGGGTTCCCTGGAGCAGATCCAGTTTGGAGTCAGACATAGCGCCTCCTGTGTGATCGCCACAGGAAGATACCACCGTTTCTGTGGGATTGCCACAGGAACCTTGTCTGAGCTGCCATGGCTCAGTGGACGGGCGGTGCAGAATACTTAGAAAAGCAGAAAGAAGTGCAAGAGTGCAAGGTAAAAGAGTGGAAGGGTGCAGCGCGAGTTTCGAGGGACTCGCGACTTCTGGGGTGCTATCCTCTCTCGCATGAATATCCGCGACTTCCGGCGAATCGCGCTTAGTTTTCCTGGCGCGGAAGAGTCGTCGCATATGGGGAATCCCGACTTCCGCGTTGGTGGACGTATCTTCGCAACGCTGGCTTCTGCGAAGCAGGGTTACGGCAACCTCATGCTGAACCTGGAACAGCAACAGGCTTTTGTGGAGGAGTTGCCGGAGGTATTTCTCCCAATCCCCGGCGGGTGGGGGCGCATGGGGTGCACACACATCCGGCTTGGGACGGCGAACGAGGATGTGCTTAAGGGAGCGCTAGAGGCGGCCTACAGATTGCGAGTGGAGAAGAATGCCAAGGGGAAGGGGCGAGTGGGTGGCGGCGGAAGAAAAAAGTGGCGAGAGAAGAAGGAAGGAAAAACCAAGAAAGAGAAGAAAGAATAGAAAAGGCCAACGCAGAGACGCGGAGAACGCTGAAGAGCGCGGAGAAGAGGGAGGCAAGAGGAAGATTACGACAGAGGTCACAGAGCAGCACAGAAGAAAGAAGAGAAAAGAAAAAAGTGCAAAAGTGAAAGGCAGTGAAAGAGTGTGAGAGTACGACAACAGGAGTGCGCGGGCAGTGATTTTTCTCGAAGCTACCTTTCCCCTCTCTACTTCGCGTTGGCCGCTTTTGTTGTCGCGATCCAGGCGGTCACACGTTGGTACAGTAAATCGAGCGGAAGCGCGCCCGCGTTCAGAACCTCGTCGTGGAATGCGCGGACATCATATTTGCTGCCCAGTTCGTCCTGCGCCTTTTGCCGCAGCCGCAAAATCTCCAACTGCCCTAACTTGTAACCCAGCGCCTGCCCTGGGATCGCAATGTAGCGATCGGTCTCTGCCTGCACATCCGGTTCATCCTCGGAGGAAAATTCGTGGAAGTAATCCACCATCTGTTGCCGAGTCCAATGCTTATAGTGCACTCCGGTATCGAGCACCAGGCGGATCGCGCGCAGCATCTCTCCTGACAGCCGCCCATAATCCGAATACGGATCCTGGTAGAAACCCATTTCTTTTCCCAATCGCTCCGCATATAAGGCCCAACCTTCCACATACGCGTTGTATCCGCCTTCCTGACGGAAGCGCGGTAATTCCGGCAGCGTTTGCGCGATGGAAATCTGCATGTGGTGTCCCGGCACTCCCTCGTGATAGGCCGTCGATTCCATTTCCGGAGTGGTCCTATGCTGGTAGTCTCCCGTATTGACCATCACCGCGCCGTGGCGCGACCCATCTGCTGTGCCCTCATAATACTGAGCGGCCGCCATATCTTTTTCGCGGAACTCCTCCACGGGTTTTACGTCCAGCTTCGTCTTCGGCAACAGACCGAAATACTTAGGCAGTTGCGGTTCCATCTGGTCAATGTACCCGCGATAGATATCCAGGATCTGTTGCCGCGAGGTGGGCACGAGTTCTGGATTCGTTTTCAGCGAGGCCCGGAACGATTTTAAGTCCGCGAAGCCCAGCTTCTTGGCGATGGCCAACTGCTCGGCCTGGATGCGCGCCACCTCATTCAGCCCTATCTGATGTACGGTCTCCGGATCCATGGAGGTGGTGGTTTGCTGACGCATGTAGAACCGGTAGAGCGCGTCGCCATTGGGCAGTGACCAAACACCCTCGTCTTTTCTTCCCTTCGGGGCGTACTCCGTGGCCAGGAAATTCTGCAGATTCCGGTAGGCAGGGCGAACCTTCGTATCGACCGCCGTCAGGATCGCGACACGCAACCGCTTCTGATCTTCCGCCGGCACGGCTGCCGGGAAATGGGTCACGGGCTGTCCGAACGCATTGGCTTCTCCCGCCGGCGCGGCAATGTCATTGCACTGCGCCACGGTTTTTTCCAGCAGGTAGGCGGGGGGAAGGAGTTTTTCTTTTTCCCCAGCTTGCAGCAGTTCCATCACCTGATCGATCACCACCGGCAATTTGTAAAGCCGCGACAGATACTCCTCATATTGTCTGGTGGAGTTGAAAGGGACAAAACTGACGAATTGGGCCAGCCAGAGTTGTACGCCGAAGAACTGGTCCACGGGCATCAGATACAGTTTCAGGTCGATCCCCTCGATCCGTTCCTTTAGGTTTCGCACCATCAGCAACTGGCTGAGCTTTTCCTGTTCGGGGAAGCCGGTTGTATCGACGGCCTGGAATTGCACCAGCCATTTTGAGAGAACCTCTTTTTGCTTTGTAATGTGGGCGAGCGAGAGGTCGCTCCACCTGTCGTTGTAGCGGTAGTCCCCTACCGTGGTGGCGGATTCAGGAGATTCCCGCATCTCGTATTCCCACTCGTCGGCGATGAGCTGATTGAACGCTTTCCGGCGTGCCTGGAGCTCGGCTTTGTCATTGGCCAGGGCCGGTCTGTTGGTCACTAACGTGATCAGGACGAACGCCGCAAGATGTTTCGCCTTTCGCATCACTGCCCCCCGCCTCGCACAGGAACCGCGGAATCATAAACCATCCATCGTCGGCAGCAAATGCCAACTTCGACCTGCCTCGGCGCAGACAAAAAAGGCGCGACCGAAGCCGCGCCGCTTTCCGTTTTCAATTTTCCTATTTTTCTTTTCTAGCTACCTCTTCTTGCTACATCGTCAGGACCACTCGAAATTCCGCCTTGCCGCTTTCCATCCGGGCGAAGGCTTCGTTCACCTTTTCCAGCGGATACTTTTCGATCATTGGCCGAACTCCGGCGAATTTTGAAAATTCCAGCGTGTCCTGCGAATCGCGCGCGGTTCCAGAAGGCCAGCCCTGGATTCCGCGCCGCCCCAGCAGCAGCGAGAATACCGACACCTGAAGCGGTTCCATGGGGGCGCCTATTACCATCAGCTTTCCATTCGGCCCCAAACCGTCGATGCAGTCCGTCATGGATTGGGAATTGGGCGCTGTGGCCAGGACCACTTTCGCCCCGCCGAGCTTCTGCAGTTCCTCTGCGACCTTCGTCGCCTTGGAATCGATGTACGCAAAAGCGCCCAACTTCTTTGCCAATACACTGTTTTCCGGCCCGCGGCCAATCGCTACGGTGCGGTAGCCGGCCTTTGCCGCATATTGAACTCCCAAATGTCCCAACCCGCCGATGCCCACCACGCCGACCAGATCGCCGACACGCGCGCCGCTATTCCTCAATGCATTGAACGTGGTAATTCCTGCGCACATCAACGGCCCCGCCTCGGCTGGGTCCAGCCCCACCGGGACTAGTGCCACCGCTTCATGCCTCGCCAACATATATTGTTGATAGCCGCCATCGCGCGTGATTCCGGTAATTGCTTCATTTTTGCAGGTCACAAAGTCCCCGCGGCGGCACGAATCGCAGATAAAACAGTGTCCGCCATGCCACCCGACGCCTACGTGGTCACCCTTCTTCCATTCCGTTACGCCGCTACCAACCTCATCCACTATGCCAACGACTTCGTGCCCCGCCACCAGCGGGTATTTCATGCCGGGGAAGCCACCGTACTTCACCATGGCGTCACTGTGGCATACGCCGCAGGCCTGCGCCTTAATGCGAATTTCGCCGGGACCCGGCTGCGGGATCTCCCGCTCCACCAGCTCAAAATTCCCGCCTGCCTTAGACACTTGCGCTGCTAAATTCTTCGCCATGGACTTTCTCCTGTTTTTCGCAATTCCCTGCGAGGGCCGTGCCACGATTTGCCCCATTTGACCACTGGGGTTGGATGCTGGGCAGGCAGGCAACGTTAATTTTTTTTGGAAGCAGGGATGGGGGCCAGCGGCGGCTCTGAGTGATCAGTCATCGGGAATCAGAAAGACGAAGAAGTGGAAGAGTGTAATAGTGCAAGAGCGCAAGCGAGAAACCCGGGACCCACCTTCGAAAAAACGAGGGTGCGCACCTGCCGGAGCTGGGCTCCGCGAGGTCATTGTCGCTGATTCAGCATTATTAATGTGAGAATACAAACCCAAGATCCACCTTCAAAAGGCGAAGGTGGGGCACGCGCCGGGAAACCGCCGATCTAAAGTTCGGCCATTGCACCAACTAAGGACGGCCCTCCTCAGAAGGAGGGCCCTACGAGGCAACAGCGGCTGCCTTCCTTCGTATCTCAGTTACAAGCCCTTCGCAGCTCAGGACGAGCAGAAGGCGGGCCCTACAAGTTCTCAGGCGACAGGCAAAACGGGGTAACCCGTTTTCTTCGTGTGGGATTACCACAGGAGGTCAGGAAAACTCCCTGTGTTTCTTCACTTTTTGAAACTTTTTTTCGTATTTGACCAAACTTTTCTCGCCCCTCCACCGTTTATCCAATAACAGCCAGACAAAACGAGTGGAGAACAGCTCATCACGCTTCCGCGTGCCGGGGTTTCGTGTGCTTCTTTTCTTCTGAACGCACCGAGTTCCCTTTCGGCGCGCTGCCGTGGTGGTGTGCTTACGGAGGTTGCGTTTTTGACAGCCGTTCAGACGGCCGGCAAATCCGCGCAGGAATGCAACAGCACTCGACCCAAGGAGGGCTATCATGATCGTTCGGCAAGACCGCTTCGTTTCTTTGTTCAGTCTGCTTTTGTTTCTTGCGGTAATTCCGGCAGCGGTTCCACCCGTGCGCGCCGTGCCTCAAACGCAGCAAACCGCTTCTCCGGATCCGGAGTGGCACTACAAACTTCAATCCCGCGCCGAACAAGGCGATCCGATTGCTCAATATCGACTCGCGAAATCCCTCCTGGTGAACGACTCCTCCGTGGAAGAGATACAAGCGGGACTTCGATGGCTTCATGCTTCCGCGTTGCAGAAGAATCCAAATGCCGAACTTCTTCTCGGCTATCTTTACGAACACGGCCAGTTCGTGCCTGTGAATTACGCGCTCGCTATGGAGAATTACCAACAAGCGGCGCTGCACCATTCCTCCGCCGCGGAAAACAATATCGCTTCTCTTTATCAACACGGACAGGGCGTTCCCAAGAGCCTTGGCAAAGCCTTTGACTGGTATCTGGCCTCGGCCCAACACGGAGACCCGATCGGCCAGCTCAATCTAGCCACGCTGTACTATCTGGGCTCCGGGACTCCGCGCGACTACGGCGAGTCGTTTCGTTGGATGCAGGCTTCCGCCGATTCCGGTTTTGCGGAAGCGCAGAACAATCTGGCTTGCTTTTATTTTTTTGGGACAGGCGTGCAGAGTGACTACACGGAGGCGGCTGGACTTCTCCGTCGGGCGGCAGAGCAGAATCTTCCGGGGGCGGAGACAAACCTTGCCTATCTTTATGAACTAGGCAAGGGCGTGCCGGTCGATTACGTTGCGGCCTACACGTGGTATTCGCGGGCGATTGCGGCGGGCGACCATTCCGGCGCCGAACGACGCAAGGAGCTTGCCCGCCTTATGACGCCGAAGCAACGTGACGAGGCGAATGCGCTGGTTATGGCAGCGCCTCTGCCAGGGAAGGCCTTGCCGGAGGCGGTTCCGGTGGGGTCATTCTCGCTGATTCAGCATTAACTGAGAAAACAGAAGAAGTAGAAGAGTGTAATAGTGCAAGAGAGAAAACCGGGACCCGCCCTCAGAAAACGAGGGTGGGCCACCTGCCGCTACACAAGCCCGGAGAAAAACCCGGCCAAAGAGAAAAACACAGGTCTGAAGACCCGTCACTACACAAACAAGAACGGCCCGCCTCAGAAAGCGGCCGCTACAAAGACAAGAGCGTGCCGCCCTTCTTCCTGTATCAGGGCAAGTCATTCGCAGCTCAGGACGAGCGAATGGGACGGCTACACAGTGGGCCAGGCGGCGCTTTCCTCGCCGAGGAGGATTTCGACGTTGCCTTCGGCGGGCATGACGTCGATGGGCAGTCCCCCATGCCACAAGGCAACGCCCAGGGTGATTTTCGATAGACCTTTCAACTCGAGGGCATCCTTACGGATGGCTACTTCCAAGGTTCGCTGGAATGCGGCCACCGCAAGGGTGTCCGGTTTCAGCAGGCAGACGCGGTTCTTCTCCACCGCGAACTCTTTCATGCGGCCGCGCTCGAGATTTACAACGACGGTGAACTCTTCGCCCGTTCCCACAACAATGCGGAACTCGGGATCTTCAAGTTCCGCGAGTGAATCAGGAAAGCATTCGACGCGGATCACGAAGCGCTCTTCTTCAAATCCGTAGCGCAGCTCCTTTAGATAGAAAACACGGCCGTGCATGGCACCGCCTCGCTGCAGGGGCGAGTACACGCCCGCGCCCAGCCACTCAAAGTAGCTGGAGTCCAGTCCATCCACTTTTACCTTCAAATTCGCGCTGGGCGGCAACTGATAGGCGCGTTCCGGCTTCTTCTTGATCGGCTTGGCCAATTCTTCCGGTGCCACCTGGCCCAAGGCCAAGTAGACGCCCGTCAAATGCTTGCGGTAGAGCGCGTCGAACTCCGCATCGTTCGCGGTGCTGTGTTCCGGCCCATACCACCAGCACCAATCGCTGCCTTCCGCCGCCATCAGGGATTCCTGCGCTTTTTTCAGGCCTTCTTCCGACGGAGCGTCCGGCCTTGCTTTCGTCCGAGCGTCCACGCCCCGGGCGTATGTTTCCCGCGCGTCCCACAACAATTCCCACGCGGCCACGTCTTCCGCGTTGCCGATCCACACGTCGAAATTTGCGTTGATCCAGGATGCGGGAAAGATGCCATTCGTTGTGGGCAGGTCTCCCGCCGCGGCAATGGTTTCGCTCGCGGTCAGGGGACGAAAATCCTGATCGTCGGAAATGCGGAGGTAAAACTCGCGCAGAAATTGGCGACCATTGCCGGGGTAGTATTCCCAGGCATTCTCGCCATCGAGGAACAAGCTCACGGTCAGCGGCTTGTCCGTCCTTACGGATTCGCCAAGGTGCCGTAGGCGGCCGTGCAGGTCCGCGGCGGCCGCGGCGCCGTCCATGCGGCTGTAGACGAATCCCACCAGATCCGACAAGTGATGATCGCGGAACAATCCCGTGATGCCCGTATTCGGAAGCTGCAAGCGCCAAGGCTGATAAAGCCGGTCGGCATTGGCAGGTATTCCGCTGGAGTCGCGAAAGAACCCTACGTTCAGTGTTCGACCCAACACGCCTTCATCGGTGCCGAACCAGTGAAAGCCTTCTTCGGCCGCGATCGCCAAAGACTGGTCGGAGACCGATCCTTCCGACGGCCACAGTCCCACCGGCTTCGCGCCGAACACGCGCTCGTGATACTCCTTTGCCCAGCGCAACTGTTCGCGTGCGTCCTCCGGCCTGCGAAAAGCCCGGCGGGGGAGAGGCGTCCCCGGGTTTGCAACGCGCGCGATATCCGAATCGCACAAGAGGGGCAGAATCGGGTGATAAAAAGGCGTAGTGCTGATTTCAATTTGTCCGCGCGCTGCGGCTTCGCGGCACGCGGGCAACACCATACCCACCAGCTCGATCTGCTTGGCCTTTAAATCCGTTTTGTCTTTCTCTGTGAAATCTTTTCCGCGATTCGCCAAGCGGGAGACCACGGCGTCCTTAGCAAGCCACTCCTCGTCCATCCATGCCAATTGCGAAAGCACCTGGAGGTCGCGCCAGTCACGCGGGGTGAACGTCACCAGCGCCTGCGCTCCGCCCGCCACGCGCGACCATTCAAACAGTTCGACAAAGCGCGGCCAGCGAGACATCAGCCGCTCGTGGTTCACCTGAAAGGCGCGGTCGAGGATTTCCCGCTTCCCTTCCTTGGTGAGCTTTTCCACCGGCTGAAACGCCACGTTGAACCATGGCTCCTTGAACTTGCCGCTGGCGTATTCCTCAAGCTGCATGCACAGCGACGGCACCATATTGAAGGTGGCATGGAACTTTGGAAACTCGTCGAACAACTTCACCATGCCCCAGTAATCTTTGGTTGCATGCAAACGCGTCCATGGCAACACATACGAACCCGTCTCCGGGTCTCGATATTGCGGCTGATGCATGTGCCATAGCACCGCCAAATGTATCCGGTTCATCCCTCGACTCTCTCCGTGGACCCTGACTTCCGCACCGCTCAAGCTAACGCCAATCACACGGCTCAACTGTTTTGCTAGCGCCCTTTGTTGCTCACCAAGAGGCGCCTCGTCACCCCTTCCTCGACTCCCTCCATGTTACACTCACCCTTCTTCCCATGCGTCTTCTTGACCGTTATATCGCCCGCGAAGTCACCCGGCACGCTCTCCTCGGACTCTTGATCTTCACTTTCGTTCTCTTCGTGCCGCAACTCGTCAAGCTAATGCAGGTTTTCGTGCGCCATTCCGGTTCAGGTTCCCAGGTCGTCATCCTCTTTCTATCCGTTGTGCCGAGCGTTCTCGTTTTTACCATCCCTATGGGTGTCCTGATTGGCGTGCTGCTGGGGCTGGGGCGCATGTCCATGGACAGCGAGATCATCGCCCTGACATCGCTGGGGATCAGCCGGAAGCGAATTCTTGTTCCTGTGGGGGTTCTCTCCGTTTTGGGCGCGGCGCTTACCTTTCTCATGACCGCCTGGCTTGCGCCCCTGTCTCTCCGCACCGGGCGCGACATCGAGAGCAAGCTGGTCACATCCCAAATCTCATTCGCGGTGCAGCCGCGCGTGTTCGATGAGCGTTTCCCGAACATTATCCTCTATGTGAACGATGTGGCCGTCAGTGGCACACATTGGAAGGGCGTTTTCCTCGCGCAGACCAGCGGGGAAAAAACTTCCACCCAAAGCAATTCTCAGATCACGCTTGCGGATAGTGCGATTGTAATTCCCGAGCCGGCCCTCGGCAAGTTGGAGCTCCACCTGAACGACGGCAGCACGCACGAGTTTGAACGCTCCACTCCCGACCATTACTCCATAACCGCTTTCGGGCGCAGCGATTGGCCCATGGAGTTCAGCACCATGCTTCCGACGAGGGAGCGCACCATCAGTTTTCCGGAGCGACCCTTGCGGGAACTGTGGAGAGAGAACGGCCCCAACTGGCGCGATGCGCGAGTGGAACTGAACCAGCGGCTGGCTTTTCCGGCCGCTTGCTTCGCCTTCGCCTTGATTGCGGTTCCTCTTGGCGCCCAACCACGCCGCGGCGGGCGGGCGGCGGGCTCACTGCTCGCGATCATCATCATTGCCACGTATTACCTTTTTCTGGTTACGGGCGCTGGTCTGGCTCGCCAAGGGATTGTTCCGGCTGCTGTTGGCATTTGGGCGGCCAACGTGTTTATCACGCTTTTCGCACTGGCGCTTTTCCCCCGCATGGAGCGCTATCGCGGGGAAGTACGTCCGCCCGCTTTCTTCACGCGGTTCAGCGCTATTCGGCGACTTCTTCGACGCCGTACGGCTCGCGTCAAGGTTCGACCTGCTACGGCGCGCGCCATGAACAGTGAGACCGTTACACCATCCTACTCGAGCCTGCCCTCGATCCTTGACCTGTATCTGCTCCGTCGATTCGTCTACTACTTCCTCCTCATCATGGCGGCCTTCATTTTCCTCTTCGAGATATTCACCTTCTTCGAGCTTGCGGAAGACATTCGCCGACACAACGTGCCGTTCATGATCGTGCTCGATTATTTCCGCTTCCTGATTCCCTACTCGGTTTATCAATTTACGCCGCTCGGCGCCCTTGTGGCCGTGCTGGTGACGCTCGGCATCATGAGCAAGAACAACGAAATCGTGGCGTTCAAAGCGAGCGGGATTTCGCTCTACCGGATTGCCATGCCGATTCTTCTGGTCGGGCTGGTGATCGCGGGATCGCTGCTGATTCTCGACGACACGTATCTGCCCTATGCCAACCAGCGCCAGGACGCGCTGCGGGCCATCATCAAAGGCCGGCCGCCACAGACCTACACGCGGCCACAGCGCTGGATTTTTGGAGAAAACGCAAAGATCTATAACTACGACCTTTTCGATCCCAAGGAGAAGCTCTTCGGCGGACTCTCCGTGATCGAACTCGATCCCGCCACATTTCAGATGCGACGGCGCGTTTTTGCCACGCGCGCCGAATGGCTCGATTCGGAAAATACATGGGTGCTGGAGTCCGGCTGGCTTCGCGATTTTTCTGGGGGAACCGTGACGCACTACGCGCCTTTCAAGGTTACGTCACTGCCGGAACTCACGGAACAGCCTTCCTATTTCAATCGCGAAGTGATCCAGGCCTTTCAGATGAGCTGGCGCGAACTTCGCCGCTACATCGCTGGACTCCAGAACGCCGGGTTCGACGTGTCGTCTCTTACAGTTCAGTTGCACAAAAAACTCGCATATCCGCTGATTGCGCCCATCAGCATGATGCTCGCGGTGCCGTTCGCGCTGTTTGTCGGGAGCCGCGGGGCCATTGGAGGTGTCGCCATAGGAGTGGGCGTCGGGATCAGCTATTGGGCACTTTCGGCGCTCGCCGAGGCGATGGGGGGAATTGGACAGTTGCCGCCGTTTTTGGCCGCGTGGTCGCCGGACCTGGTGTTTTTCTTTTTGGCTCTGTATTTCTTTTTCAAAATGCCGACGTAAGAAGAAGAGGTGGCGAGTCGGAGAAAGTGCACCGATGACAGTTTGCAGTGCGCAGTTTCGGAAAAGGAAAAGGACAGAGAGGAAGAGTTCTGGGGTCTATCTGGCGTCGGCGGGGCGGGAGTGAAGGCGGCGCAGGGGGCGGGCGCCGGAGGCCGGGAAGGTCATGCCCCAAAACTTGTCTCCACCTTCGGTGAACTCAAAAGAGGCAGACACCTGGCCGTCGCGCGCATTGCGCAAGGCCACAATCTTCGCGGCAGCTTTCCTGCCGCTGAATTCGTTCACCAGTTGAAAGATCTGCCCCAAACCCAATTGAGTTTCGAGCAGTACCACGCCGCCATGGGCGCTGACGCTAACCGAGCGCGTCCAATACTTGAACTTCTCTCCCGCTTCCGTCTCCCCATAGAGCAGAACGTTCATACACATCACGGCGCGTGCCGTCCGTCTGCGTTCCACCCGGCGAAAGTGTAGTAAGGACATCCCTGATCCATTCCTCGATTACGCGCATCGTGCCCGAAAACCTCGACGACACCCGGCGTAGGCCAGTTCTACGAAGCCATAGGCTAGCGCCCACCAGCCGTGCGTCCAATAGCAGGCCAGTACCATGTTGGTTCCCTCTTTGGTACTAGGGAGGAGTTGGAAGAGTCGAAAGTCAGTAGTCGGTAGTCTGTAGTCGGAAGCTAGAAGTCCGGGTGGGAGAGCGGTATCAGCGGGGCTGGACTTCGACGGGGTCGGGCAAATGGAGTGTGCTGTGCATCTTCTCGCTGATGATCACCTGCTGGCCGTGTTGGATGTAACGGGCGAGGACTCCTGCTTTCATCCAGTCGAATCCCCAGGCATCTTCCACGGCTACGATAGTGTACGTGCCGGGAATCACGCCCTGAAGCAGGAACGTTCCGTCGAAATCGCTCTGATCGCGGCGGAACAATTCGACATGCGCTTCCGGGTCGCTCGGTACCAAAGCCACCATGACGCCGGAGACTGGTTTGGCGTTCTTCTCTGCGACGCCTTCAATGCGCACCTTCCCTTCGGCCAGCTCCGCGGTCACCTCCACAGTTGCCCCTGGTGCGAGAGTCACGCCATTGCCCGGCGACGCTTCCCCTGTTTCGGAGATTGTCCGCATCACCGCGTACCATTTCCCCATTGCTCCAATGGCCATTTTGTACTTGCCGGACTTCAGGGCGCCAAACGAGACTTGTCCATTCGGGTCTCCTTGTTGAAACCCCGCCGGTTTTTGCCGGGCATCGAGAAGTCCGACCACATATTGCTTCGGCAACGGCTCGTCGTCCGGCATTCTTACGGTCACAGTCAGTTTCCCCAACGCTTCACCGCGGGTCGCACTCAGATCCTGCCCATCGCGTGTCAGGTTCATTTCACTGAACTGTTCGGCCTCTTCGGGATTCGAGCTTTTCATGCTCACACTGTACCGTCCCGCCGGAATGCCGGTCATCTCGAAGACTCCCGGGGACACCGGCTGCATCTGCCCCGGCTGTACATATTCCTGCGAATCAAAAACGTGTTTCTGCAAGATCGGCATGCGGAAGCCATTGGCTTGGCCTTCCGGGTCTGTCGGGACGTGAAATACCAGATGCAGGGCGGGCACCGGCGAAAGATGGATATCAATTTGGCAGTGCTCGCCACCCTTCAACTCAATCGGCACCGCGCTTTCCGCTTCTGTTCCCCCACCGTAGAAAGTTGTCGGGTAGGCGACGTCCAGCGCCTGGGGGACGTTATTCACTCCATCCTGTCCTGAGCGAGGGTGCACGGCGTACCATGGCTTCGCGTTCACCGAAGCAAAGTAGGTTCCCGGCTCGAGGAGTTCGATATCGAAATACCCGCGGTCATCGGTGGAGGCCGAACCGGCGGTGGTTACGCGGCTCATCCCTTCCCTGTGATTTTCCATGTACAGCGTCACGCGCGCACTTCGCACGGGTTCGCCAGCTTCGTCCAGAACATGACCCTGAATCATGGCCATCGGCATCAAGCGCAACACGAGTCTATCCGTGGTGTAATCCAGCCCGGTTACGATGGCGGTGGAATATTGTTCGTGCTGTTCGTAGGACGAGGTGATGTATCCCCGTTTGGAACCCTGCAGCGAAAATTTGCCGCGTGGGAGGTCCACGAATTCGAAATGGCCGTCTTCGCCGGTTACCGTGCCGATCATGCGCATGCGATTTCGCGTGTCCGCGACAGATACCTTCACACGTTCCAGCGGCGCGCCCGTCACAGAGTTAACGACGATGCCTGCGATTTTGAACCGCTCCGGTGCGGTATACCTTTGCGCTTCGGACGGTTTTGTTTCCTGCGGGACTGCTGCTCCCTTATCCACGCAGGTACACGCAAGGAGCAGGAGTCCACAAAGCTTTGCAAGGACCTTTCGCTGCCGTCTCATTCCGCTTCACTCCCCGCTATCACTTTCACCTTCAGGCTCAGCTTCTGACCTGCTTCCACGTGAATCTTTTGCCCTTTTGTTACCAGCCCGCGCAGCGCTTCTTCACTTCCGTAGGACAAATCCTGCTGCGGTTCTTCGAATGCCACTGCGAGATAATCCCCTGGCGGCACTTGCTCAATGCGAAACGCGCCATCTCTCGACGTTGGTGCCTGCTTCATTTGTGCAATGCCTTCTCCTGTGGGTAGCAGGTAGACGAAGCGAGTCTTTGCGTCATTTTCGCTCTGCTGCGAATTTCCGCTTGCATCCTCTTCCTCGACGGTTCCCGACACCTCCGCTCCGTCGCCGCGCAGCGTGATCTCAATCGGGGAAACGGCCCCTCCGTTGCCGACCACCAGAGGCTGCTTCATTACGTCTCTACCGCCAGACTCTATCGCCGCGGTGTAGCCTGCTACTGCCATGACATTTACCCTGTATTGCCCTGGCCGGACGTTTTCGAATACCAAGGAGTGGAAGTCCTGCCCGTTTGCAGGCCGCGCGACGAGCCGTCCTCGCGCATTCAGTTCTCCCATCGGGTCTAACGTGACAAAACTGTGCTGCCCTCGTAGGGAGACGACTCCATTCGGAGTGGCCATGCCCTCTTCTGCCGCGTTCTGTCCGGATGCCGCCTCCTCCCGGATGTTCACAGTGACCGTAGGGTTGGGAACCAGATTCAGCGGCTGTCCTTCGAAAGGCGCTCCCTGCACGGAAAAATTCATGATACCGGTCGATTGGACCTCGCTCATGGAATCGGCCTCCACAGTGTAATGTCCGTCGGGGAGCATTCCCATAATCGCCTGTTCCATCGGGTTGTACCCGAGCGACCAGCCCGGACCGTGATGCCCCATCGGATAAACTGTCATGTTCATCGCTGGACTTGCCGGTGCATTCAACACCGGAATCCGCACCGGATAATAGGGCCGGCGCGTCACCGTTAAATTCACTTCTACGGTCTCGCCAGCGTGCACGACGATTGGGGCCGCCAGGGAAAAATCCGTCGTGTTTGGATAATAGATGGGCGGATAGCCGAACATCTGCGCGCCCGGCACCGGCTGCAACGTTTCACGATCGATTTGTTCATGAGTGACGAGCTTGTAGGTTCCCGCTTTCAAGTCGCTGAAGCGGACTTCTCCATCCGCCCACGTCAGAAACATTTGTGACGGCGTCCACGTCTCCTGTCCTTCCCTCATTCCGTGCGCGTACAGTTGGCACTGAATCCGCACGTCGCCTTCGGACCCGGGCACGGTCACATAGCCTATGATTAAGGCTTCGGGGGTGAGATAGAGCGTGATTTCCTCGCCATTTGAGAACGGCTGCATAGAATTGTGACCGCCCGGCACAAATCCGGGCTTCCGCACCTGAAAGGCTCCCCTGATACGAGCAGTACCGAAACTCACACCTGGACGGCTGGCAACCACATTCCGCCCTGCTTCTGGCGTTGCGATCTTCAATTCAAATTGGCCGCGATCATCGGTCATCGCCGCAGCGTCATCTCCCGCAGTCACTACTAGAGCCCGCGCCACCGGCTCCTTCGTGACCGAATTGAGCACGCGCCCGTGCACGGTGGTGCTAGCGTTGTTTTGCGAGGTGTTGCTCTGGGCGAAAGCGGACGTAGAACAGATGGCAGCACAAACAAGGAGTACTGTTAACGGCGCGAACCATGTTCTTCTCTCGGCCGTGCATATATGGTTCCTCATGCGATACGTACTCCATCCATACCTGGCCAGCGATTCTAGCACTACTTTGGCCATTCGAATGTGACCGCTGGGTGACATCCCTTTCAGCGTTGCGGCACCTTTGGTTCCTGACTTCCCGGCCTCTTTACTTCATCGAGGCGCGCTCGCATACTTCTCGCAACCGGAGGCCCCCATGCCGACCGCCCACGTGGATTCCCACCATGCTCCTTCTCCCGCTTCGAATTGGTTGACGACGGTTGCGTCGCTGTTGGTTGGCTGCGCGTTTTTTGCTTTGTGGTTCTGGCTGCTCCCGCCCGTGCTTGGGTTTCACGTGGACACGGTGGGAGTGGCGCGCTGGCGATGGCTTGCGGCGATTCCGTCGGTGCTCGGGTTTGCGGTGGCGCTGCGGTGCGTGTGGGACTTTGGGCACACCGGTCACGGCACGCCTGCTCCCATTGCTCCGCCGCAGAAGCTGGTGGTGGTCGGGTTCTACCGCTATGTGAGGAATCCTATGTACCTGGGTTTTTATGTCGGGTGGATCGGACTGTGGATTGTTCTTGGCAAAGCCAATCCGATTTTGATTATCGGGGCGTGCCTGGTGCTGCTTGGGGTCGATCTATTTGTGCGATTTTACGAAGAGCCGACGCTGCGGAGAATGTTCGGGTCAGATTATGAGGAGTTTTGCGCGAATGTGCGGAGGTGGGTGCCGGGTTGAGGGCGTGGAAGCAGCGATCAGAGAGCGGCGACCGGCGATCAGAGACTGTATAACGGATGTCAGCTGGATTGCGCGTGGCAAAGAAGCGCAAAAAGCGTGGCATGTTTGAATGAGTGGCTCACGGTCTATGACTGCAAGGAGAAGAGGTTGCGAACTGATTTCTGAATATCTGTTATCTGTTTTCATTCCTCTGATCGCCGGTCGCTGATCGCTGTTGCCTTATTCCTGATTGCCGATTGCATACGCAAGGCGAGGACCGTGCTTATGACACCCCTTGCGCCTGACCACGGGCTGTGGTACTCTATATATGCGTTTGTTGCTCTTGTTTCGCCTTTTGTGTTAAAGCGCCGCAGGTACAAACTTGCGGCCCTTTTTTTGTTTCCCACCCGCTTACCGCGGTGTCTTGGAGAATCAGCGAAAGACGCCCGGCTCCCCACAAGGTCACCGGAAAAAGAGTGCATCAGATAGCTTTTAGAATAAAAGGAACACATCTGTGAAAGAACAAGGAACAGTGAAGTGGTTTAACGCCGCCAAGGGCTTTGGATTTATCCAGCGCCAGAGCGGTGAGGACGTTTTCGTCCATTTCTCCGCTATTCAGGCGGACGGCTACCGCTCCCTCAACGAGGGGCAGGCTGTTGAATTCGAGGTTGTCCGCGGTCCCAAGGGCCTGCAGGCTTCCAACGTTCAACCTCTGTAAGCCACTTCTGGGATGTACGGGGCGGGACACGTGAGTGTCCCGCCCTTTTTATTTTTGTGGAGGAAGTTCTGAGCCAACAGAATAAGGATCAAAGAGCCGGAGTGGCAATCTAGGAATCATCTGAGGAAACAGTGTAGGTAGGGTCGCGAGACGACAGACGCTTCAAGGGCAAGAGAAAAACAAGGAAAAAACACGGGGTTGAGGGCCCACCACTACCAGGAGCGCTGGCATCCCTGGCGGGAAGGCCAACGCTACACGAGAGAAGGAAGCGGTATGTGAGGCACCCGCTTTAGAAATACGAGAGAGGAGAGCCTCAGAAGGGTGCTAAAAACCGCAACCTGACCTTCTCCATACGTTGAGCAAAGAAAGAGAGATTCCTCACTTCGCAGACACTGATCGGAATGACGGTTTGGCTCCGGGCGGCGCAGAGGCGCTTCGCGTGGCGGGTTGGTGGCTACCTGGTTCCAGATTGCGGCATGGGAAAGACGAACACGACGACGACATCGGAGGCTACCGCACCTCCTCTGTATGTTGCCGGCGAAAACACCCACGACTTCGCGGCGGAGGTAGCCGCTCCGATGAGCGCGCCTTTCCCGCGCGCTACGAGCACACCGTGGACTTTTCCATCGCGCCCAACGTGGACCTGCAGCACCACAGTTCCCGAGGCTACTGTATTGGGCGGATACAAAGCGTAGTTTGCCTTTTGCAAGCCTGCTGGCTGGAAACTTCCAGCCGCCCCAGCCGCCGCCGGTTGCAGCGAGAGCCCCGGCAAACCGACGCCGCCCGGATTGTACGGGTTGAAGACGACATGGACGCGGACGGCACCTGCTACGCCTTGTCCGTAGACCATGGCAGGGGTGAATTGCCAGCCCTGTACCTCGCTTTGGGCCACGGCTGTAAATGGCGGCACATCGCGCACGATGGTGACGTTCTGGACTGCCGCGGATGCGTCCAAGCTCACGTCGAGGGTGACCACACCCGGCGCCTGAGCATTCAATGGGTAGGCAATGTCGCCCGCCTGAGCGATTCCCGCGGCATGATACTTGCTGTCCTGTGCGGGCGCCGATGCAACCAGCAGAAGGAGCCCTACCGCGACCGAGCAGGCTCGTTTCATTCCGATGTTCCCTCCACGGATGGCAACCTTATCACACCAAAGAAGTTCTCAGTCGATAGTTTACAGTTCACAGTTTCAGAGAAAGACACGGGCCGGAACGTTTTGTGAAGGCCACGACAACGAGGCGTACCCGGGTGGTTCTGTTGTAAACTCTCTTCCAATTTCAGGTACGTGTTGTGAGGTCCCTCTTGCTCCCCTCCGGCAAGTTTCCCCGGTTCGCGGTGGCGGCGGCGTTTCTCTTCGCGCTGCTCCTGGTCCTTGACCTTGAACTCGTGCACTCCGGCGCCCGGAGTTTGCTCGTCGCCAATTCCCTCGATTTCGCGATGGTATTTCTAGCGTCTGTTTGCGCCTTTTATGCAGCGCGACGCTCTTCGGGGTATGCGCGTCAGCTTTGGATCCTGGTGGCGATCGCTTTCTCTCTGGAAACGATCGGCCAAGGGGTGAGCACCTACTATCAATCCTTCGTGCCCGGTTCCGCGCAATCTCCGTGGCCCTCCGACGTGCTCTTCTTTGTTTGGGCTGTTCCCATTTTCATGATCTTTCTCCCTCGTTCGGACGAGGACCCCTCAGGCATCGATGCCATTCGCTTGCTTGACTTCCTGCAGGTGGCCATCCTGGCGGTCACGCTCTACCTTTACTTTTTCTATTCGCCCGCGCGATGGCAAACCAGTCAACCTGCAATTTTGCGGCAGATTCTCCTTGTTTATATTTCGCGGGACGTTCTGCTGTCGCTTGCTTTCTTCTTTCGCGCGCGATCCGCGATTCCCGCGTGGTTCCGCACGTTTTGCCTGGTATTGACCATGGCGTTTCTCGGCATGGTCTTGGCGAACAGCGAATATCTACTCGCCATCATTAATCCTCATATCCCTTCCGGGTGGGGCGACCTGATCTGGATGGTCCCGAGCATCCTGCTGATCTCTTTCGCTGTGAAATGGGTGCAGCCTAATGAGGCCGGACTCTCACCGTCAGCTTCGCGCATGAGCAAAATCTTCAATGCGCAAGTCCTGGCCATTGTGATTCCGCTTCTGGTCATCTTCATGGGCCGGGCCATTTCCCGCGAACACACTCTTCTCGCCTGGGTCATCGTCGCCGCTTCCGTGATCTGCTCCTCCTTCCGCCTTATCCTCAGCAATCGCCGGCAAAAGCGCATCGACGAGAACCTGCTACGCATCGAACGTGATCTTCGCAGCTCGGAAGAGATTCTCTCCACCGCCTTCCGTAATAGCCCGGACGCGTTCAGCATCAACCCTTTCCCGAACGGGCCTTATCTCGAAGTCAACGACGGGTATACCAAGCTCACCGGGTTCACCCGCGAGGAAGCGCTCGGCAAGACTCCCCGCGAGATGAATCTGTGGGTGGGTACCGAACGCCGCGACGAGGCTCTCGCGGCCCTGCGGGCAAGCGGGCATCTCCGTGATTTTGAATTTCGTTTCCGCACAAAATCCGGGCAGATTCGCATCGGCCAGATGAGTGCTTCCATCATAGAAATCCGCGGACAGCGCTGTTCCCTGGTCATCGTGCGCGATATTACGGAGCGAAAGGAAGCCGAAGAGATCCTGCGCTCGAGTGAGGAAAGATTCCGCTCCCTGGTTCGCGACCTATATTTCGCTGTTGTAATTCACACACCCGATGCTCGGGTTGAGTTCGCAAATCGCGCCGCCCATCGCATGTTCCACCTTCCGGAAGGCGCGGCCATTGGAAAGCGGCTCCTGGATCTCGGGATCTACGCTGTCTCTGAGGACGGCGAACCGCTCCCGGCGGACGAACAACCCATTGCCACGGTCGTGCGAACCCGGATGCCTCTGCAGGAGAAGGTCATGGCCATTCGGCATCCCAGTTCTAAGGATCCTCTCTGGATTTTTGGCAATGCCGTGCCGCTATACGACGCTAACAGCAATCTGGTTCGCGTGATCAGTTCCTTTGCCGACGTCACCGAAATGAAGAATGCGGAGCGGGCCATTCATACCCTCTCGACGCAGCTTCTGAAGCTGCAGGATGAGGAGCGCCGCCGCCTTGGGCGCGAATTGCACGACGGCCTGGCGCAGACCGTTCTGGCTATCAATCTGAGCCTGGCCCAGGTTCGGCAATCGCTCTCGTCGAAGGAGGAAGCGGCTGCGGTATCGCTGGAGAAGGCTCGGGAACTCACACAGCAGATGTCTCGCGAGATTCGAACCCTCTCGTATTTGCTTCATCCGCCCCTTCTTGACGATCTTGGTCTTGTCTCCACCCTGAAGGAGTATGTGCAAGGCTTCAGCGAGCGAAGCGGCATCGATACGCAACTTATTGCGCCTGCCAATCTGGATCGACTTCCCCAACCCCTCGAAATTTCGCTCTTCCGCATCGTTCAGGAGAGCTTGGCCAACATTCAGCGCCATTCCGGCAGCCGCACCGCGGAAATTCACTTAAGCCAGGAAGACTCTTGCCTAACGCTGGAAGTGATCGACTTTGGCCGTGGATTTCGGCAAAGCACGTCTGCTCCCATGCCGTCGACTCCCGATGGCGGTCCTGGAACTG
>Ga0187781_10000862_pt1 | contig 22311 bp, 21 predicted proteins | sample 0715_SJ02_MP02_2_FD_132447 | JGI IMG/M metagenome (GOLD analysis project Ga0187781, IMG submission 132447) | Tropical peat soil microbial communities from peatlands in Department of Meta, Colombia - 0715_SJ02_MP02_20_MG | ecosystem: Environmental > Terrestrial > Soil > Wetlands > Peat | place... | reverse complement strand
CTTCCCTCGCGGGGTTTGCGCCGTATCGAATGATACAGCATCAATAAGACGAAACAACGACCACATCGGGAAGGGGCCGCACTCGAAGGAGTACCCGTAATCAGAATTGGGTACGAGAACGCCGAGAGCGTGGAGAAGCGGCGAGCGCCGCGCTTTGCCCGAATTTCAGGGACACAGTCGCGCGAATCTTCCCCTCTCCGCCCCTTGGGAATTTCAGGGACATAATACATAATTCACAGTCGCGCGAATCTTCCCCTCTCCGCCCCTTGGGTGGAGAGGCCGGGTGAGGTGGGGTATTTGTCGCGCCGCGCCGCGTCGTCGCTGAATCAGGTATTGTGTCCCCGTAATTCGTGGCGAAGGCAGGCAAAGCGCGCCCAACTTCAATCCTCCGTGTCCTCGTTGATCCGCTTCGCGGCTCAACCTCCGTGGTGAATTTCATAGGCGATAGCCCTGCGGACCGGAGGGAGTGAGACGGACAAGCGCGTCGCGGAAGTGCGATCCTCCATCTCGGGCGCCGCTTTTCGCTTCTTCGAAAGAAGCCGGGATTGGCACGGCGGCGGCGCGCCGATTCCCCCGCTGCTGCCGTCCATCCTCTATGATGTCCCGCAAGTCGCCATCTCCCGCAGGATCCGCGCCGCATGTCCGCCGTGACCGCTCCCTCCGATGAAGCCTCGCCCGTCCTCGTCGAGATCGTCCGCGGCGACACGGTGGAAAGCTTTCACCGCGGCGCCGTCGCCGTCGCCGACGCCGCCGGCGGGATCGCGCGCTCCTTGGGCGATGTGCATCGGCTCGTCTTTGCGCGCTCGGCGCTCAAGCCGATCCAGGCCCTGCCGCTGATCGAGACCGGCGCGGCCGACGGCTTCGGCCTCGGCGCGGCGGAATTGGCGCTGGCCTGCGCCTCCCATCGCGGCGAGCCTTTCCATGTCGCGGCGGTGGCGGCTGTCCTTGCCCGGATCGGATTGGGCGAAGCGGATCTCGAATGCGGCGCGCATCCGCCGCGGCACGAGCCCTCCTATCGGGCGCTGTTGCGCGCCGGCGACGCGCCCTCGCAGCTTCACAACAACTGCTCGGGCAAGCATGCCGGCTTTCTTGCCGCGGCGGTATGGCGGCGCGAGCCGACCCGCTTCTATATCGAGCCGGACCATCCGGTGCAGCAGCGCGTTGCGCGGACCATCGGCGAGATGACGGGTCTCGACCTCGCGCGGGCGCCGCGCGGGCGCGACGGCTGCGGCATCCCCGTCATCGCCGTGCCGCTCGGCGCGTTGGCGGCGGCGATGGCGCGGCTCGCCGATCCCGCGCGCCTCGGCGAGCATCGCCGCGCGGCGGCAAGGCGCCTGCTCGATGCGATGGCCGCCGCGCCTCTCATGGTCGACGGCACCGGCGGCATGACCTCGGCGGTGTTGACCGCGGCGCCCGCCTCGGTGCGGCTTAAGCCCGGCGCCGAAGGCGTTTTCTGCGCGGCGCTGCCGGCGCTCGGGCTTGGCGTCGCGCTCAAGATCGATGACGGCGGCGGGCGCGCGGCGGAGCTTGCCATGGCGACGGTGCTCGATCGTCTCGGCTGCTTCGCGCCCGAGCAGCGCGCCGCGCTCGCGCCGTTCCTGATGCCGCCGCTCCACACGGTTGCCGGCCGCGAGGCGGGCCGCCTCCGGCCCGCCCCCGCGCTCCGGTCCTTTTGAGCGGCGGCGGCGCGGCGCCGCGTCTTGCCGCCGGGCCGTTGCGGAAGCGGCCGCCGGAGCGCTAGCATGACGACAGGCAAAGGGCTCAGGCACGTCACGTGAGACCGATGGATCGCGTCGAACCCCGCCGGCCGCCCGGCACGATCGCAACGCCGTCCCGCGCATGGAGCGGGCCGGCGCTGGCGCTGCTGCTGCTTTTCGGCACGGCTTCCGCCGCCGAGGCGCAGTGGGGCGGCGGGCACGGCCTTCCGCAAGGCGGCGGCCAGCAACAGACGCCGCAAAAATCCACCACGCCGGCGCCGGCGCCGGTCACCATCGTGCCGGAGCCATGGCCGCGGCTCGATGTCGGCGCGCTCTTCTGCAAGTCGCGCGAGGATCTCGTCCGCTATCAGATGAAATTGGCCGGCGATCCCGCGGCCGCGGCGCCGGGACCGGCGCCAGATTGCCGCGTCGTCAGAAAACAGACCGCCATCCAGATTCTGGACCGGGACGGTCCCTCGCGCACGCAGGTGGTCACGACGGACGCGGCCAAGCAGACCGGCTGGACCAATGCTTATCTGCCGCCGACGCCGCCGCCTTCCGCCACGGGCGGATCCACCGCCGCCAAGTGACGGCCTCGGCGGCGCCGGCGCGGGCTGTCCAGGCGAGCCCTTGACCGGCGCGCATAGAGCGCGTTGTTGCCCGAAGCGAGCCGCGCGCCGGCAGGATGCGCTTTGGTCCGCGCCAGGCGCGAGGGCGGATTTTCGGGTCAAAGCCCGATGAAGGAAAAATTACGGACGTGCCGCTCGCCTCGGCCGATGCAGGCCGCGTCGCGCGATGGCCGCGCCGGAAGCCGCGCTAGCTCGTGATGCACATCGCCCGGATCGTCGCGCACAGCGCGTCGGTGCCGAAAGGCTTTTCGATCAGCGGAATGCCCGATCCGGCGGCGGCGGCATAGGCCGTCATGAACATGATTTTCACGTCCGGCCGTACCTCGCTCGCGCGATCGGCCAAGGTCGTGCCGGCAATTCCCGGCATCATGATGTCCGTCAGCAGCAAGCCTATGCTTCGGTCGCCGCTCAGGATGCGCAGCGCTTCCTGCCCCGACGCGGCTTCGATGCCGGTTATGCCGTCGTCCGCCAATGCCTGAATGACGGCTTGGCGCGTGTAGGAATCGTCGTCGACCACGAGCACGACCGGATTGCCCTGCATGTTTCCCCCTTCCCGAATTCGTGCCACCAGCAGCTCGGACGTTGACGCGATTTACGTGTCTTATTGTTGTTTTGAATTCTCGGATCGCGGGTGTCAAAAATGCGGATCCAGAAATTAAACGGAAGCACTATTTAATTCAACTCTTTCTCTCGGGCGTACCATCGCGTTCAACGTCGCTGCAACGCGCCGCCGCGATGACGGACGGTCGCCGCAGTCGCGTGTTTGCGCGAAGACGCGGCCGTCGTCGAGGACATGCGGCCATCTTTTTCTCCCAGTCCGTAGAGGGGAGAGGTTGGGGCGCACGCTATTCCTAGAATAATTCCGAGCGCGCGCGGGTCCGTCGTCTCGTCCATCGGATGCTGCGTCCTCGAGTCTCGACCGGAAGCGGGAGGGGTTTGCGCGCTCGTCGCGACGCCGGCTTGACCGCCGCGCGCGGCCGGCCGAGCATGCTGCGCATGCGAAAGGGGAACATCCTGCCGGTCCTGACGCGCCGGTCGGCAATGGCCGGCGCCGTCGCCGCGCTGCTGCGGCCGGGCTCCCGGCCGGCCGCCGCCGCCGCGTCGCCCGCGCTTCGCGATCTCGCGGCGGCCAAGGGGATCCTCTACGGCTGTTGCGTGCAGGAGGCGCAGCTCGCCGCGCGTGACGATTTCACCGCGCTGGTGCTGCGCGAATGCTCGGCGATCGTGCCCGAGAACGAAATGAAATGGCAGTGGATGAGCCGCCGGCCGGACGAGGAGGATTTCTCGATCCCCGACCGGATCGTCGATTTCGCCGCGCGCCATCGCCTGGCTCTGCGCGGCCACACCCTGCTTTGGTATTGGCGGACGCCGGACTGGTTCAAGGCGCTGCCCCGCGGTCCGGGCGCCGAGGGCGCGATGGTGCGGCGGGTGACGGAGATGTGCCGGCGCTATCGCGGCCGCGTCTTCTGCTGGGACGTGGTGAACGAACCGATCGATGTCGGGCATGGCCGCGCCGATGATCTGCGCAAGACGGTGTTTCTCGACGAGGTCGGTCCCGATTATCTCGATCTCGCCTATCGCGCGGCGCGCGAGGCCGATCCCGGCGCGTCTCTCGTCGTCAACGAATACGGCATCGTCCACGACACGCCGGAGGCGGACGGCAAGCGCGCGGCGGTGCTGCGGCTGCTGGAGCGGACGAAGCGGAGGGGGACGCCGGTCGACGCGCTCGGCGTGCAAGCGCATCTCGACGTCGGCGGCGATCCCTTCTCGCCGGTGAAGTTCCGGCGCTTCCTGGCCGATGTCGCGGCGCTGGGGCTCGGCATCCAGGTCACCGAGCTCGACGTCACCGACGCGCGCGCGCCGGCCGAGATCGCGCCGCGCGACCGGCTCGTCGCCGACGCCTATGCGCGCTTTCTCGACGCGGCGCTCGACGAACCCTCGGTCGGCGTCGTCGTCACCTGGGGCCTGTCGGACCGGCATAGCTGGATCGTGCGCCACGAGAGCAACGATCAGGGCTGGCGCAAGGACGGGCTGTCCTCGCGGCCGTTGCCCTTCGATGCGGCGCTCGCGCGCAAGCCCGCCTGGGATGCTCTCGCCGCGGCTTTCCGCGCGGCGCCGGCGCGTCCCGCGGGGAAGTGGGCCGCGCCGGGATGAGCTGGATGCCAAGAGGCACCAGACGATCGGCTCATATTCGCTGCGTGGCGGCTTTCCGTCGGCAAGGCCGTGCAGGCAACGTGATTCCGTTCGCGTCTCGGTCGCTCTCGCCCTCCGCGCCATGACCCGAGCCAGGCGGACGCGCGGCGGCGTCAATTCGGCAAGGTTTTCTTCTTGAGAAAAGAGAAAATTCCCATTTCGAGTCAAGCTGACATAGCGGAAAATGATTGATAAACTCGCGCTTCGAGGGGGAGTCCCACGATGGAACCATTCTCGGCAAACGTGATTTCCGCGATCGCGGTCTTGTATTCCATGGATTTGGCAGCAAACGCGTTGCTTGGGCCGGGAAAGGCGGGCGGAGGGGCGGGCGGAGGCGCGCCGCCATCGGGACCGCCAAAACCCGGCAAGCCACCGCCGGGCCTGCCAGCGCCGGGCCTACCGGGAAAGCCCAGCGTACGACCGCCGGGACCGCCAAAACCCGGCAAACCACCGCCGCGTCCATCTGCGCCACCGAAGCGGGGCGGATCGCCGCCGCCCAGCCCGCGCCGACCGGGGCCGCGCGGAGCATAGATCGCAGAGCCAGAATTCTCGCAGGTGGCGGCTGCGTCTGCGCGAGAGGGGAGGAGTGAGTGTCCGATCTGCTCAAAGGGCTGGCCGGCGGCAACGCGGCGGTTCTGTATGCATGGATATTTCCGAGCGCCCTGGTGTTGGGTGCTTTTTGGCTTTTCATATTTCCGGAATTGCAGGATCTCCGCTTCGCCTGGCGGTTCGCGGACCTGTCGAGCACGGAACAATCGGGCGTGTTCGTCGGCATATCGGCAGGACTGGGCGTATTCCTCAATGCTGTGTCCACGCCGCTCTATCGCGTACTCGAGGGCTATCTGTTGTGGCCCGCTTGCTTGCGTAAGCGCGGCGTGGCTCGGCAGCGAGCGATCAAGGCCTCGCTTCAGCCGGGACAAGGGGCGACGGGGTGGCTTGCCGAGTTGAAGCTGGAGAAATGGTCGCGCTTTCCAGATGAGGACGACGAGATCGCACCGACGCGCCTTGGCAATGCCTTGCGCGCGTTCGAAACTTATGGGAGCTCGCGCTTCGAACTCGATTCCCAAACGATGTGGAGCGAGCTATGCGCTGTCATACCCAAATATCTTCAGGATGAGCTTGACCAATCGCGCGCCAGCGTGGATTTCTTCGTGGCGCTGGTGTATCTCAGCATCGCCTTTGGGGTGGTTTCGTTTGTGCTCGGCGTCATCGAGCGCCGCAATGGCTGGATATTGGTCTGGGCGGTCGCGGCGCTGCTTTCCAGCTACCTTTGGTATAGACTTGCCGTCGTGGCCTCGAGCTACTGGGCGGCGACGGTGCAGGCCCTCGTCAATATCGGGCGATCGAAGCTGGCAACGGAGATGGGGCTGTGTCTGCCCGATTCCATCGACGCCGAACGTGAGATGTGGGGGCTTGTGACTCGTTTCGTCTTTTATGGGTCTGTCAATGAAGCGCGCCAACTGGACCCCTATCGGTGCAAGTGCAAATGCAATCCCGACAAGGAAGCGGCAGATGGCGCCGAACCAAAACCAGCCGTTGAAGTGATTTCAGTCGCTCTGACCGAAACATCCGACGCGCCGGAGCTATGAGCGTTGCCGGGCCTCAGGCGATGGCGCCGCACTGCTCTCTTGATGGGAAATGACGCTAAAGGGTCGAGCAGAAGCAGCCCGCGAGACGGTCGGTGGAGTTCCAGAAGGCGTAGTACTTGCCGAGAAGACTGTCGCCGTCCTCTTGGACGGGGCCGAGGATCGAAGCCGCCGAGCTGCAAATGCTGACCTTGCCGTCGACCGACACCGTCATCTTCGGCGAGGCGACCTTGCGGTTGCGGACGCCCGGCAAGGCGCCCGAGGCGTAAACCTTGAGCCCTCTCGCCCGGCCGACCGCCACTGCCTCGTCCAGTGCCTCCGCGAAGACCTCCTGCGATATGGCGAATTGCTCCTCATAGTGGACGCCGCGGCCCGACGGCAGGAACCGGTTGAAGATGACGTAGTCCGCCTCGAGCTCGCGCGCCAGATGCACCATGGGTCCCGTGTCGTCGACGTTCACTTTCGTCAAGACGGCGCTTATCGAAAGCGGGATCGCCGCGGAGGATGCATAGAGCGCCCCTTCAATGACGCGGTCCAGCCGCCCGCCGCCGGTGAGGAACCGATAGCGCTCTTCGTCATGCGACGGCACCGAGAATTGCAGCGCGACGTTGCCCAGCGCGGCGAAGCGATCCGCCATGGCGGGGGCGATGTCGGCGCCGTGCGTGACGATCACGACGGGCGCGGAGGCCGCAAGCGTCGTCGCGATGTCGACGAAGTGCGGATGCGCGCTCGCGTCGCCGCCGGCCAGGACGACGCTGACCTCGAACTCTTCGGACAATCGCCGCGCCAGCGCCGCGACCTCGGGGACGACCGCGAGGGACATCGACCGATGAAGACGCGCGGGAGACGAGCGCCACTCGTTATAGCAGAAGCGGCACTTGTACTGGCATGCTTCGGTTATCTCGACCCAGAGAGTGAAGCTCTTGCGAGCGTCCTCCGGCATTGGACCTGCCGCCTATTTGGGGTCCATGTCGCAGGCGCCGCAATTCGCCGCCACGCCGGGGTTGCGTTGATCGTCCTTGGACGCGGCGCCCCGGCCGGCCGGCGGCGCCTTTTGCCCGCCCGCTTCCGCCATTCGCCTGCGGATGCGGTCGACGTATTGGCGGACAAGCTTCTCCTGGCTAGGTTCCATTTCCCTCTCTCCTTATCCAGTGCAAACGGACGCCTTGATAGGGCAGGACGGCGATGTTGCTGCTCCAGCTTGCCGTCTTGCCTTCCCGGACGGCCGAAGTTCCCTGACCGTGCAACGGCTCGATCCAGGCGACCAAATCGGCCTCGGCATGGTTCGTGACGCTAAAGCGGAATTGTTCGGCAAAGCAATCGTAAGCCGTGAAGATGTCGTTGCCCTCGCGGGGGATTTGCTCCGACATCTTTACCTCGATCGTGATCGATCCGCGCGCCGGCACCTCGTCGTTCAGCAGCACCCCGTCCTTGGAATAGATGCGGCGATCGTTCGGATCCTTTAGTTTCCCGTCGACCTTGGCGGACAGCAATTCGAACGTGCCCGGCGGCGTATGATAGCGGCTGATGAAGTTGCGATTTTCCGAGGTGCGGTTCCTCACCACCAGCTTGACGGAAAAAACCTTCTGCACGGTGTTCGCGTCGGCCGGAATCAGCTCGACGTCGTATTCCATCGATTCGTAATAGAAGGGATTCTTGAAAATGAACTGCCTCAGCGCTTGACCGACCAGCGGCGGCTGATCCGCCGGTATCGCGTCGAGCATCCTGTTGTACGAGATGAAATTCACGCAGAACAGCGTCGCGACGAACAGGAAGGCGGCAAACGCGCAGGCTTGATCGAAGAGCGGCGCGGTGACCAGCGCCGCGGGGAAGAGCGGGCGGACGCCGACGAAGATGATGAAGCCGGCGACCGCGAGGAAGATCAGGGCGGAAAACAGCAGCACCAGGGCATATCGGCTGCTCACATAGTGGCGCAGGCTGTAGGAGATGAGCATGGCGCAAACCGCGGCGGTCAGCCAGATCGCGGGGTTTATCGTGTCCTTGAGCCCGAACCCGGAAACCACCATTCCCGAGAGGACGATGAGCGAGGAGGCTTTGACGCCGTAGAAGCGAAAGACGTCGCCCAGGAAGGTCTCGGAGAGGCCCTCGAGTTTGTCGGAAGCGGCAGCATGTTCGACTTTTTCGACCATGTCTTGTTCCACATGCCGGATACGACACAGCCGCGCATGATAACGCTTGAAAGGTTGAATTTAAAGTCTTGATCGGCCTCGGCGCCGCTCCTGCGGCCGCGCGCCGTCGCGCGGACAGGGGTGGCGACCGCCTAGTGTCTGGAATCAAAAATGTCTGAGACAGCGCGCGAGATCGTCGCCCCCACCTCACCCCAACCCTCTCCGCCCCCTGGGGCGGAGAGGGAGGGACCCGCGTAGCGGGAGGGTGAGGTGGGGTGAGTCACGGATTTGCGATAGCTGGTACTAGTGTCATGAACGCGCCAAGCCTTCCGCGGTCGCGTCGAGGAATGCCGCGGCCCGGCGCCCCGCCACCGCCGCGCCCGAGAGTGCGGCGTCTCGGTGCCGTCAGGCTCGCCCGTTCGCGATCGCCAGGTCCGCCGATTGGATGCGGTGGACGCCGGCTTTGCTCATGTCGTCCCAGGCCTTGGCGAGCGAGCCGTTGGCGTCGATGCCGCGGCAGGCGTCCTCGATGACGTAGGTATCGAAGCCGTGCTTGCGCGCGTCCACGGCGCTCCAGGCGACGCAGAAATCCGTGGCGAGGCCGACGAGGAAGACGCGCTTCAGGCCGCGCTCGTGCAAATAGGCGGCGAGCCCCGTCGGCTTGCCGTCGGCCTCGTTGAAGGCGGAGTAGCTGTCGACCGTGTCGCGATATCCCTTGCGAAGCACCAGCTCGGCGTGGGGAACCTCGAGGCCCTTGACGAGCTCGGCGCCCGGCGTCCCTTGCACGCAATGGTCGGGCCACAGCACCTGCGTGCCATAGGGCAGCTCGGTCGTCTCGAACGGCTTCTTCCCGGGATGCGAGGAGGCGAACGAGACGTGGTGCGGGGTGTGCCAATCCTGCGTCATCACCACATGCGGAAAGCTCCTGGCGATGCGGTTGATCAGCGGCACGATCTGGTCGCCATCCTTGACCGCGAGCGAGCCGCCGGGGACGAAGCAGTTCTGCACGTCGATGATGATGAGCACGTCGCGCGCGCCGGGCGTGATCTTGCCCGCCGCCCGTGCCCGCCCGCCCGTGCCGAACGCCGCGGTGGCGATCACCGCGCCGAGAAACACCCGCCGATCCATTTGCTGCATGTCGCCCTCTCCCTGACGCCGATGCATGACGCAAGACCTCGTTCCAGGCTTGCGCACGCTTGCCGCGGCGTCAACCGACCCCTGAAGCTTTTAGCACGGAACGAGCTTACTTGTCGTGGCGCCCCATGATCATCTGGCCGAGAGCGGCAATTGCGACGCGAATCATGCCGACCCAGGCCGAAATAGCGGCAGGACGATGACGGCGGTCGACCGGCGACGCATCATATGCCGCGCCGGATTCCTCTTTCAATCCACTGTTGCTCCACAGATGCGCGACAGTACGATACATCCACGGGCGGTCAGCCTCCTCCGCCGGGTTTAATGACTCGCCGGCTTCCGCATCTCGGCGCGCCAGGATCATCACATGGCCGCCGACAAGGACAATGCCGGCGCCGATGACGAGGGTCCAATAGGGTTCGAGCGATTGGAGCTGTGGAACGTAAAGGGTGAAGCCAAAAAGAACGAGCAAAATGCACAGCCATGTAAAGTCGCGCTCGATCTTGCGATTTAACAGCGTCCTCACTTTTCGTATGTCGTCGGGCAAAGCCTCATGTTTCGGTGTGCTGGTCATGCCCATCTCCCGAGCGTCGCATGCAATGCACTAGTCCAGGACATATCGAGCTTCCATCGCTCTGATATATGCAGCGAAGATGTTCAGAGCAACAGCCAGATAGATCGCCATCCGGTTGGCTCGCCACATCAGCGTCCACGCCTCAGGACCGCCTTGCGGCGCAAGATAGGCCCTCACCAGCCTGATGCTCGCTCCAAAGAGAACCGCCGCTGCCAGCACTACGACGACAAACAGCGCCACGAGCTGAAAATAGGCACGGATGGTTTGTGCAGAAGTATCTGCCTCGACAATGGTGGCGATATGGCCCCAAAGTCCGATAGTTGTTTTGACATACAAAACGCCGCTCGCTGTGGACAGCTCCGGCGTAAACGCCCACGCTTCCGGGGAGGTCCAACCGTGCAGCGTGATCCCGAAGCATGTTACGTAGACGATGACGATCGCGATTTCGATCAGGCCGTCTGAAATCATCGTAACCGGCCCTCCGAATACATCTCGCTCACGCCTAATTGTCGGGAGCACAATATTGAATTCCGAGCTTGGGCACGCCTACCGTACCGTCAAGTAAATACCACGCGCTCGAAATAGAGACCGAACCCAGCCGCGCCTGGAGAACGAGCCTGAATCTGGCGGACCCGACACGATTCGAACGTGCGACCTCTGCCTTCGGAGGGCAGCGCTCTATCCAGCTGAGCTACGGGTCCCCAAGCACCGAACCTTAGGCCAACCGCCCCCCGCGGCGCAAGCAGCCGCACCCCTCGGCGCCAAGGTTACTCGGCGTTAAGCCTCCTCCGGTATAGAATTGGTCCGATACTCTTGCTTCTGGTCGACGAGCCGCCCGATGTCCCGTGCTCCGCGCTTTGCCGCCGCCCTCGCGCTTCTCGCGCTGCCGCTGCTCGTCCTGCCGCCGGCGCCGGCTGCCGCCTCGGGCGAGACGGCCGGCAATGACTGGAGCCGCGTCGCGGCGCCGCTGCCGGGGCCGGCGCGGATCATCGGCGGCGCCGCCCATGGCTGCCTCGCCGGCGCCGAAGAGCTGCCGCCGGACGGGCCGGGCTATGAAGCGATCCGCCTCTCCCGCCACCGCAATTTCGGCCATCCCGATCTCGTCGCCTATATCGAGCGGCTGGGCCGGCGCTCCCAGGCCGCGGGGCTGCCGGTGTTCTATATCGGCGACATGGCGCAGCCGCGCGGCGGGCCGCTGCCTTTCGGCCATGCCAGCCATCAGACCGGCATCGACGTCGACATCTGGCTCACGCTTGCGCCCAAGCCCTACCTGCCGCCGGCGCAGCGCGAAGCGGTCGAGCTGCCCTCGATGCTGCTCGCCAACTACCACGAGATCGACAGGAGGCGCTTCGGCGAGAAGCAGGTGGCGCTGCTGCGCCTTGCCGCCAGCGACCCCGCCGTCGACCGCATCTTCGTCAACGCCGTGATCAAGGAAGCGCTCTGCCGCAGCGCGATCGCCAGTCCGCCCGCCGAGCGCGCCTGGCTCGGGCGCATCCGCCCCTGGTACGGGCATGACGAGCATTTCCATGTGCGGCTGCGCTGTCCCCCGGGCTCGCCCGATTGCGAAGAGCAGCGCCCGGCGCCCGAAGGCGACGGCTGCGGCGCCGAGCTCGCCTCGTGGCTGCGCCATCTGCCGCCGCCGCCGCCGGAGAATGCGGCCGGCCGTCATCCGGTGCTGCCCGCCGCCTGCCGCGCGGTGCTCGACCCGCGCTGAGAAGAATCGACAGCGTCATATGACGCTGTCCGAGATCCCTCCCGGGCGCGCGCCTCAGCTTCCCCGGCTCTCCCAGAACAGCACCGCGCCGAAGATCAGCCAGCCGGCGACCACCAGCGCCAGATAGGCTTTTTCACCTGCCGACATGCGCGCCCTCCCCGAGAATGGCTCTCGGGAGGGAGCACAGCCGATGGGCGGATTTCCGCGTTGACCTGGATCAATGGGCGCCGGTTGAAGGCGCCGCCGCCTGCCGCTCCAGCGCCGGCGCCGCTTCGCCGACGCCGCCGGCAAACAGCACCGAGCTCGCCCGCCGGTCCGCGCCCGAGGGCAGCGGCGCGTCATGATCGCCGATCCAGCTCCCGACGTCGCGCCAGACCGCCGGCGCTTCGAGGTCGCGCAGCAGCATGTGATAGCCCGCCTCGTACCAGGCGATGCGGCGCGTGCGCCGCTCGGCGAAGGGCAGGCCGGCGATGAAGCGCTCGGTGGGCGCGCGCGGCACCAGCTCGTCGCGGTCGCCGTAAAGCAGCAGCATCGGCGCCGTCACTTGCGGCGCCGAGGCCAGCGCCGTGTCCATGAGGTCGACCAGCCCCTTGACCGCCGCCACCCGCGTCTCCTTGATCACCAGCGGGTCGCGCGCGAGCTGGCGCAGCATCTCGATATTGTCCGACGGCATGATGTTGAGGCCGCGCCCGGTCAGCGTCATGTCGGGAAAGAAGGTGTCGCCGGTCCACAGCGCCGCGCGCTCGAAAAAGGTCATCGTCTCGCGGGCCCAGACCGCCGGCGCCGCCAGGATGATGCCGTCGCAGGCCGGCCGCGGCGCGCCCGCTTCGCCGCTCGCCGCCGTCGCCACCACCGCGCCGCCCATGCTCTCGCCCAGGCAATAGAGCGGGGTTTGCGGATGGCGCGCCTTGATGAGCCGGCTCGCCGTGGCGAGGTCCTCGGCCAGCAGCCGCGTGCCCGGCCAGCCGCCGCGCAGCGGCGCGTCGCCGAAGCCGCGCTGGTCGTAGGCGTAGGTGGCGATGCCGTCCTTCGCCCAGACCGCCGCCGGCGCGGCAAAGGCGTTGGAATAATCGTTAAAGCCGTGCAGCGCCAGGATCACCGCCCGCGGCTTGCCTTCGGGCAGCCACGCCCGGAGCGGCAGCCGCGCCCCGTCGCGGGCGGTGATCGCCCGCTCGGCGAGCAGCGGCGCAAGCGGCGGCCCGGCCGGCGCCACGGCGTTGCCTTCGGCGGTAAAGGCGGCAAGATGACCCGTGCCCTGACCGGCGCAACCGGCGAGCAGCAGCGCGAGGATCAGGGCGACGCGGCACATCACGACACTTTGCCCTGGCGGCGCGTCAACCGCAAGAAAACCTCTTCGAGGTCGGTCTCCTCGGTGGCGAGGTCGCGGATGGTAAGGCCGGTCTCGCGGATCGCCGCCAGCAGCGGGTCGAGCCGGGTGCGGCTCGGCCCGTAGCGGTAGAGCAGCCGGTCCGGCGCGATGAGCATGAAGCCGAGCGCGGCCAGCGCCGGCGGCAGGCTCGCCACCGGCTCGACCAGGGCGACGGTCAGCGTCTTGTCGTCGACCTGCTGCACCAGCGCCGCGGTGGTGTCGCAGGCGATCAGCCGGCCGTGGTCGATGATGGCGATGCGGTCGCACAGCTCCTCGGCCTCGTCGAGATAGTGCGTGGTGAGCAGGATGGTCGTGCCGGCGGCGTTCATCGCCTGCACCAGCGTCCAGAGCTGGCGGCGCAGCTCGACATCGACGCCGGCGGTGGGCTCGTCCAGCACCAGCACCGGCGGCGAATGCACCATCGCCTTGGCCACCATCAGCCTTCGCCGCATGCCGCCCGACAGCGTGCGGGCATAGGCATCCGCCTTGTCGGCAAGGCCGAGCAGCTCCAGGATCTCCGCGGTGCGCCGCTCGGCGCGCGGCACGCCGTACATGCCGGCCTGCAGCTCCATCATCTCGCGCGGCGTGAAGAAGGCGTCGATGGTGAGCTCCTGCGGCACGACGCCGATCGCCGCGCGCGCGTGGCGCGGATCGGCGTCGATGTCGATGCCCCAGACCGAGGCGCTGCCGGCGCTTTTCACCACCAGCCCGGCAAGGATGTTGATCAGCGTCGACTTGCCGGCGCCGTTGGGGCCGAGCAGCCCGAAGATCGAGCCGCGCGGGATCGCGAGGTCGATGGCGTCGAGCGCAGTCAGCGCCGGCGCCCGCCCGGCGCCGCCATAGGTCTTGGTCAAGCCCTTGAGTTCGACGGCATTGACGGGCGCGCGCTCCGCGGCGGCGGGCGGCGCGGCATCGGCGATCGGCTTGGGCTTGGCGAGCGTCGTCATTGATTGTCCTGGGGCAATCCGTATCATCCGCATGTCGGCCGGGTCAACCTGCCGCGCTTGCGACGTCACCGGATATTGAGCACCATGCGCCCTTTCGAAATCATTGAGGTGGATGGCGCCGTGGCGGCCTGCAACGGCGGCGGCGGGGCGCTCGGCCATCCCCGCGTCTATCTCAATCTCGGCGGCGCCGGCAGGGTCGAATGCCCCTATTGCTCGCGGCTCTTCGTCGCGCGCGGCACGGCGTCCGAGGCCGCGCCGCCGCCGCGCGGCTCCGGCGCGCCGCCGTGAGCAGCGCGCTGCGCCACGTCTATCTCGTCGACGGCTCCGGCTACATCTTCCGCGCCTATCACGCGCTGCCGCCGCTGACCCGCGCCGACGGCACGCCGGTCGGCGCGGTGCTGGGCTATTGCAACATCCTCTTCAAGCTGCTGCAGGACACCGACGCCGACCATCTCGCCGTCGTCTTCGACACCGCGCGCGTCAGCTTCCGCAACAAGCTCTACGATCAGTACAAGGCGCATCGCCCGGAGCCGCCGCCCGATCTCGTGCCGCAGTTCAAGCTGGTGCGCGAGGCGACCGACGCCTTCAACGTCGCGCGCATCGAGCGGCCGGATTACGAGGCCGACGACCTCATCGCCGCCTACGCCCGCGCCGCCGCGGCGGCGGGCGCGGCGGTGACCATCGTCTCCTCCGACAAGGATCTGATGCAGCTCGTCGACGACAGGATCGGCATGCTCGACCCGATCAAGCAGAGGCCGATCGGCGCCGCCGAGGTGCGCGAGAAATTCGGCGTCGGTCCCGACAAGGTGGTCGACGTCCAGGCGCTGTGCGGCGACAGCGTCGACAACGTGCCGGGCGTGCCGGGCATCGGCGTCAAGACCGCCGCCGAGCTCATCAACGCCTATGGCGATCTGGAAAATCTCCTGGCGCATGCCGGCGAGATCAAGCAGCCCAAGCGCCGCCAGTCGCTGATCGATTTCGCCGAGCAGGCGCGGCTGTCGAAGCGCCTGGTGCGGCTTGACGCCGACGCGCCCTTGACCGTGCCGCTCGAGGCGCTGGAAGTGCGGCCGCCCGACCGCGACAAGCTCGGCGCCTTCTTGCGCGAGAACGGCTTCAAGAATTTGATGGCGCGGGTCGAGACCCGGCTCGGCAAGGCCGAGGGCGCCGCCGCTGCTGCGGAGAGCGCGCCCGCCGCCGCGCCGGTCGCGCCCATGGCGCTGCCGCCGCCGCCGCCGGATCTCGGCAAGGTCGAGCGGCGCTATGCGCTGGTGCAGGACTTGGCCGATCTCGACGCCTGGATCGCCGCCGCCGCCGCCAAGGGCGTCGTCGCCATGGACACCGAGACCACCTCGCTCAATCCCGCCCATGCCGAGCTCGTCGGCGTCTCCTTGGCGCTCGAGCCCGGAGAAGCCTGCTACATCCCGCTCGCGCACCGCGCCAACGGCGCGGGCGAGCTCGCTCTCGGCGACGCGCCGGCGCCGGCGGCGCCGAAGCAGATCCCGCTGGAAGCGGCGCTGGAGCGCCTGAGGCCGCTCTTCGAGGACGAGAGCGTGCTCAAGATCGGCCAGAACATCAAATACGACGTCGAGGTGCTCGCCGGCTACGGCATCGCGGTGGCGCCGGTCGACGACACCATGCTGATCTCCTTCGTGCTCGAGGGCGGCTTGCACGGCCACGGGCTCGACGAGCTGGCGGAGCTGCATTTCGGCCACAACACCATCAAGTACAAGGACGTCGCCGGCAGCGGCAAAGGTCATATCGGCTTCGCCGCCGTGCCGCTCGACAAGGCGCGCGATTACGCCGCCGAGGACGCCGACATCACCTTGCGCCTCCACCGCCTGCTGAAGCCGCGTCTCCTGGCCGAGCGCCGGCTCGCCTTCTACGAGACCATCGAGCGGCCGCTGGTGCGCGTCGTCGCCGAGATGGAGCGCGCCGGCATCCGCGTCGACCGCGCCGAGCTCAGCCGCCTGTCGCAGGATTTCGCGCTGCGGCTGGTCGAGCTGGAGCAGCAGATCTTCGCGCTCGCGGGCCATCCCTTCAACATCGGCTCGCCCAAGCAGTTGGGCGAGGTGCTGTTCGACGAATTGGGGCTTGCCGGCGGCCGCAAGGGCAAGACCGGCGCCTACGGCACCGACGCCGCCGTGCTGGAGCAGCTCGCGCTGACCCACGATCTGCCGGCGCGCGTGCTCGACTGGCGCCAGCTCGCCAAGCTCAAAAGCACCTATGCCGACGCCCTGGTCGAGGAGATCAATCCCAAGACCGGCCGCGTCCACACCTCTTTCTCATTGGCGGGCGCGATCACCGGGCGCCTCTCCTCGACCGAGCCCAATCTGCAGAACATCCCGATCCGCACCGAAGAGGGCCGCAAGATCCGCCGCGCCTTCGTCGCCGAGCCCGGCCATGTGCTGCTGTCGGCCGATTACAGCCAGATCGAGCTGCGCCTTGCCGCGCATATCGCCGATGTCGGCCCGCTCAAGGAGGCCTTTCGCGCCGGCGCCGACATCCACGCGCTCACCGCCAGCGAGGTCTTCGGCGTGCCGATGGACGAGATGACCGGCGAGATCCGCCGGCGCGCCAAGGCGATCAATTTCGGCATTCTCTACGGCATGAGCGCCTTCGGCCTCGCCCAGCGCATCCAGGTGCCGCAGGCCGAGGCGGCGGAGTTCATCAAGGCCTATTTCGCCCGCTTCCCCGGCATCCGCGCCTATATGGAGCGCTGCAAGGCCGAGTGCCGCGACAAGGGCTATGTCGAAACCCTGTTCGGCCGGCGCTGCCATCTGCCCGGCATCAAGGACACCAACCCGGCGCGGCGCGGCTATGCCGAGCGCGAGGCGATCAACGCGCCGCTGCAAGGCACCGCCGCCGACATCATCAAGCGCGCCATGGCGCGCATCCCCGCGGCGCTGGCCGAGGCGCGTCTTGCCGCGCGCATGCTGCTGCAGGTCCATGACGAGCTGGTCTTCGAGGCGCCCGAGAGCGAGGCGCAAGCGACCGCCGCGCTGGTGAAGCAAGTGATGGAGCACGCCTGCGCCCCCGCACTCGAGCTTTCCGTGCCGCTCACCGTCGAGACCGGCATGGCGGCCAATTGGGAAGAGGCGCACTGAGCGCCGCTACCCCGCCAGCCCGACCACCCCCGCGACGACGCCGAAGCCGGCGGTGAGCGCCATCGCCGCGCCGACGATCCAGGCATAGACGCCTTTGAGCCGCCAGGGCTGCGGCAGCACCTTGAGCGCCAGCAGATAGAGAAAGCCCAGCACGATCGGCAGCAGCAGCGCGTTCAGCACCTGCACGGCGATGGAGAGCTGCACCAGGTTGATTCCCGAGGCGACCAGCGCCGCCGCCGCCGTCAGGCAGAAGCTGAAAATGCCGTAGAACCACGGCGCCTCCAGCGGGTGATGCGCGAGCGAGCGCTTGTAGCCCGCCACCTCGCCGACGCCCCAGGCGGCGGTGAGCGAGACGACGATGGCGGCGACCAGCGCCGCGCCGCTCATGCCGGCGGCGAAGACCAGGCGGCCGAGCCACGGCCCCAGGAACGGCGTCAGCGCATCGGAGATCTGCTGCACGGTGTCGAGCGGCGCGTCGGGCCGGGCGCGGCCGATGGTGGCGGCGGTGGCGACCAGCACCGCCGCCATGATCACCTGCGTCAGCACCGCGCCCGCCGCCGTTTCGGCGCGCGCGACCTTGAGCTGCGCCGGGCCCAGCCCTTTCTCCACCACCGCCGATTGCTGATAGAAGATCATCCACGGCATGATCACCGCGCCGATATTGGCGGTGGCGAGATAGAGATAGGCGGGGTCGCCGAGCGGCGTCTGGGCGAGGCCGGCGAGCATCTGCGCCGGCTCCGGATCCGCCGCCCAGGCGACGCCGACGAAAGCAAGCTCGAAGAGGCCGAGCGACACCGCCACGCCCTCGACCGAGCGATAGGAGCCGGTGAGCGCCATGAGGATGATGGCGCCGGCGGCGAGGCTGACGCTGACCCCGACCGGCACGCCGAACAGCAGCCCGACCCCCGCCAGCCCTGACAGCTCCGTGATCAGCGCGCCGATGCAGGCGACGGCCAAGGTCGAGACCGAAAGCCAGGCCCAGGCGCGGCCGAAATGCTGCGCGATCAGCTCGCCATGGCCGCGGCCGGTGACGAGGCCGAGCCGCGCCGTCAGCTCCTGCACCATATAGAGGATCGGCACCAGCAACGCTTGCAGCAGCAGCAGCCGATAGCCCCATTGCGCGCCGCTCTGCGCCGCGGTGATGATGCTGCCGGCGTCCGTGTCCGCCAGCATGACGATGAGTCCCGGCCCGAGCGCCGCGAACCAGGCGAGCTTTTGCAGCGGCGAGCGGCGAAGGGTGAAATCGGACACGGGGCGCGGGCCGGAAATTGCGCGGGGAACCGCCGTTGCTAGCAACAACCGCCGCCGCCGTCCACCGGCTTGTCGGCCCCTCGCCGGCCGGGGTCGGGCGGGCCGGATCGTGCGTGCCCTGACACGCTCCTACAGGTCCCGGAGAAATTCGATCAGCAGCGCATTCACCTTGTCGGGCGCTTCCTGCTGCACCCAATGGCCCGCGCCTTCGATCAGCACGCTGCGCCGGATCCCCGGCAGCACCGGCTTCAGCTCTTCGAGATCGACGCGCATGCCGGGCATGCGGATGACCCCGTCGCGCGCGCCGGCGATGAACAGCGAAGGCTGCGGGATCGGCGCGCCGGCGAACGGTGCCATCAGCTCCCAATTGCGCTGCAGATTGCGATACCAGTTGAAGCCGCCGCGAAAGCCGCTGGCGCTGAAGTCGCGGACGTATTCCGCAAGGTCCTCGGCGCTGAGCCAGGGCAGCGGCATCTCGGTGTCGAAGGTGGTGTCGAGCAGGCCCCTGCCCGGCGGCACGAAGGCGTGCCAGCGTTTTCCCTCCGGCAAGCTGCCCGAGGCGGAGTAATAGACCTGGCGCAGCGCGCGCGTCACGTCGCGCTCGAACTCGGCCTCGGCGACGCCCGGCTGCTGGAAATACATCATGTAGATGGTTTCCATGCCGGCGAGCTTGAAGGCGTCGATGGCGCTGATCTTGCCGCGCGGCCGATAGGGCACGCTCAGCCCCGCCACGGCGCGGAAGCGGTCGGGCCGCATCAGCGCCGAATGCCAGGCCGCGGGCGCGCCCCAGTCGTGGCCGATGATGACGGCTGTCTCGATCTCGAGCGCGTCGAGCAGCCCCACCATGTCGCCGGCGATGTGGAGCTGGGTATAGGCGTCGACCGGCTCGGGCCGGTCGCTGCTTCCATAGCCGCGCATGTCCGGCGCCAGCACGCGGAAGCCCGCGCCGGCGAGCGCCGGGATCTGGTGGCGCCAGGAATACCAGGTCTCGGGCCAGCCATGGCACAGCACCACCGCCGGCCCGGCGCCGGCCTCGGCGACGTGAAGACGGATGCCGTTGGTCTCGACGAAGCGATGCTCGATGCCGGAAGGCGCCATGGCGGTCTCTCCTGATGCGGCGGGCATCTTTGGCGATTGCGGGCGCCGCGGCAATACCGCTGCGGCGCCGGCGTCCGACGCTCATCGCCCGCGGCATCTTGAGCAGGGGTTGCCTCGTTTGCGATGCACCGCTCTCGGATGTGCGTGCATCACCCAACGAATCGCGATCGATCTGACTGCTATCCCAGATGTGGGATATTGTGCCATGGCCCGCACGCCGGGATTACGAGGCACGCCATGGCAAAACGACATCGTGAAACGGCCGACGGGATCGTCCGCGGGACCGCCAATGTATTCGCCGATCTCGGCTACCCGGACGCGGAAGAACGGCAGACCAAGCTCCGATTGGCTTATGCGATCAACCGGATCGTCGAGCAGCGTCGACTGACTCAGGCGACCGCGGCCGATCTGCTCCGCATCAACCAGCCGAAGGTCCCGGCGCTGCTGCGATACAAGCTGGAAGGTTTTTCCGTCGAGCGGCTGATGACGTTCCTGACGGCGCTCGACCGGGACGTTGAGATCGTCATCAGGAAGAAGCCGCGCTCGCGGCAGGCGGCGCGCATCAGGGTGGTGGCTTAGGTTCCGCGTCGGGTCCGGTGCTGTGCGCGACCGTCAACCCGGGCGCACGCTGTAGAACTGGGCGAAGCCCTCGCGCACGCCGGCGAGGCCGCGGCGATAGGCGGTTGGCTGGAAATACTGGCCGAGCGGGATGAAGGGCACGAAGCGGAACGCCTCCGCCTGAATCTCGGCGCAGAGGCGCTGCTGCGCCGCGAGGTCGGGCGCGGCGAACCAGGCGTCGCGCAGCGCCTCGAGTGTGGGATCGCTGGGCCAGCCGAACCAGCCTTTGTCGCCATTGGCGCGGAGCCCCAGATGCGCCGCCGGGCTGAACTCGTTCGGTCCCTGGAGATAGGTGAAGAAGAGGTTCCAGCCGTGCTGGTCCGGCGGGTTCTTGCTGGTGCGGCGCTGCACCACCGCGCCCCAGTCGAGCCCCTGAAGGTCGACCTCCATGCCGATCGCGCGCAGCACCGCCGCGCCCACTTGGCCCAGCGCGTTGATGCTGGGAAAATCGACCGGCGTGAGCGCCACGACGCGCTCGCCGCGATAGCGCGTCTTCGCCAGCGCCGCCTTCGCCGCCGCCGGATCGCCCGCCATGATCTCGGTGCCGGCCTCGGTGGCGAGCGGCGAGACGGCGTTGAAGACGCCGATCTTGTCGCGCCAGTAGCGCCGGTCGGTGCCCGCCACCGCGGTCATGAAATCGGCCTGGTTGATCGCCGGCAGGATGGCGCGCCGGACCGCCGGATCGTCGAAGGGCGGAAAGAGGAAATTGAAGCGGATGACGCCGATGGCGCTTGCCGCCTCGTCGACGCGGACCTCGATCTTGCCGTCGGCCGCGAGCAAGGCGACGAGATCGACCGGCGGCTGCTCCCACCAATCGACCTCGCCCGAGACGAGGGCGTTCGCCGCCGTCGTCGGGTCGGGGATGACCGTCCAGTGAATGCGGTCGAAATAGGCCACCTTGGGCCCGGCGGTATAGCTGGGCTCGCCGCTCGCGCGCGGCACGTAGCCGGCGAATTTCTCATAGACGACCTGCGAGCCGAAGACGCGCTCGCCGGCAAGGAAGCGGTAGGGGCCGCTGCCCACCATCTCCGTCACCGGCTTGAAGGGATCGGTCGCCGCCAGCCGCTCCGGCATGATGCAGGGCATGTTGGAGCCGGGCTTGGCGAGCGCGTTCGCAAGCTGCGGGAAGGGCCGTTTCAGGCGGAACTGCACGACCCTGTCGTCATCCGCCGCGAGCTCGTCGGTCGCCGCCATGAGCGCCAGGCCATAGGCGTCGCGCGCCGCCCAGCGCTTGAGGCTCGCCACGACGTCGGCCGCCCGCACCTTTTCGCCGTCATGGAAGCGCAGGCCGTCGCGCAGCGTGAGCCGCCAGGTCTTGCCGTCGTTCTCGACGACGTGGCCCTCGAGCATCTGCGGCTGCGGCGCGTAATTCCGGTCGACGCCGTAAAGCGTGTCGAAGACGAGATAGCCGTGGTTGCGCGTGACGTCGGCCGTGGTCCAGACCGGGTCGAGCACGGCGAGATCGGCCTGCGGCACGAAGCGGAGCACGCGCGCGCTCTCGCCGCGCAGCACCGCGGGCATCGCCAGGCCCGCCAACCCCGCCGCCGACGCTTTCAGCAGGTCGCGCCGCCGCATCGATCCCCTCAAGCCGCGGCCGGGCCGCGGCGTCTAGGCCGCCGGGTGAATCCCGGCCGCGCGCACCTCGCGGCCGACATAGGGCTCGAACTTCTTGAAGTTCGTCTCGAAGCGCCGGGTGAGCTCGCGCGCGGTCTCGTCATAGGCGGCCTTGTCCGACCAGGTGCCGCGCGCGTCCAGCACTTCGGCCGGCACGTCGCCGCAGCGCTCCGGCACGTAGAGGCCGAAATAGGGCTCCTGCTTCACCGGGGTGTTCTTGAGCGTGCCGGCGAGCGCGGCGCGCACCAGCGCGCGGGTGTGCTGGAGCTTCATGCGGCTGCCGACGCCATAGGCGCCGCCCGACCAGCCGGTATTGACCAGCCAGCATTGCGCCTTGTGCTCGCGGATGCGCTCGCCCAGCATCTTGGCGTAGACCGCGGGATGGCGCGGCATGAAGGGCGCGCCGAAGCAGGTGGAGAAGGTCGCCTGCGGCGCGTTGCCGATGCCCTTCTCGGTGCCGGCGACGCGCGCGGTATAGCCCGACAGGAAATGATACATCGCCTGGTCCGCGCTCAGCCGCGCGATCGGCGGCAGCACGCCGAAGGCGTCCGCCGTCAGCATGATGACGTTGTCGGGATGCGGCGCCACGCCGGTGGCGCTGACATTGGAGATGAAGTCGAGCGGATAGCAGGCGCGGGTGTTCTCGGTGAGGCT
>Ga0187781_10000861_pt1 | contig 22311 bp, 19 predicted proteins | sample 0715_SJ02_MP02_2_FD_132447 | JGI IMG/M metagenome (GOLD analysis project Ga0187781, IMG submission 132447) | Tropical peat soil microbial communities from peatlands in Department of Meta, Colombia - 0715_SJ02_MP02_20_MG | ecosystem: Environmental > Terrestrial > Soil > Wetlands > Peat | place... | reverse complement strand
CTCCCCCGCAACCGTCGCTTGCCGAAAGACGCTTACCGGAGCAACCAGGCATTCCTTAGCCGCCTCATCCGGAGATAACGTCGATCGGCGGCTCGAGTCCGCATAGAGCGCCTTCATAAGGCGCAAGCTTTTCACAAGATTGTGCACCGCGATACCAATGGCATTCACGGCGGATAGATCGTCATTCACCATGTTCGCCAGTTGTCGCTTGGCGCGCCCGAGCTTGCCGCTGATCCGCCACCACAGCAGCTGGGCAACATTCGATGAACGGGGAGCTTTGACCAAGGTAAGCGCCGCGTCCCAACTCTCAGCGGTCGCAATGAAGGTTCCAGAAAACAAGCGGCCCAAAATCTGCTGCGCCTGCAGGCCCAAAGATTCCTCGGCACCATCACCCCGAACCCACTGCGCCAGGGGTTCAAGCTCCTCGGGTCCCAGTTTCAATTCCTGCAACTTAAGATTCAGGCGATTCCATAACTCGTCCTGCGCCGCCTTGCGTTCCGCAGAGCCGCGAGGACTCATCGTCGGAAACCGTTTTCCAGCGAACGAGAGAGCGCTCAACGAACGTTTGACAAAGAGCCAGTTGAGCGGGCAGGTTTGTGAAGCGAATTGGCGATCGATGCGAGGATCGTTGTTTACGGCTTCGATCTCCTTGGGATCGGAAACCTCATAGACATCGAGAACACCAGGGATGCGGTATCGCTTCAACGAGTCCTCCTGATGGCTCCTATCCGGGAGGTCCTTATCCTGACGATCAGATGTGATTGATCGCCGGACCTTGGCGGAAAGAATGCATTTGCAGTTGGATGCCACGCTTGGCAATGGGTCACACCATTTTGCTCGAGCCTCCGAACACCACCATGCCGGTAAGCACAGTGGAGCAGCGTATCCACACTCTTTGCGAGCGATCTTGCCGTTCAGCAATTCGCTAATCCGCGGCTGCGGCCTGAACCGAGTTCATCGTAAATCTCTATTCCGGAATACTTTACAATGAATTGTCCCTCAAAATCAGGCTCAAAGCGTAACTAAGTAATTATTTATCAATTACATAGGTCCAATTGTCGATTTGTCACTCATTTATTCAATAAAATTGAGGCATTCTCAGAAAGTCCATCCAAGCCATTGGCAAATAAATACTTTAGACAAAATTCTGGATCTGTCGTGATAACTCCTTATTCCTCAAAGACATGGCGAAAAACTGTCGCTAAGTCTTTGATTCTTAAAGACCGGTCCGAGGGGGCGTTGATTACGAAGTAGTAACTAGGTGAGCGCAAACGGACACTATTCGTACCGCAGCGCTTCCGCCGGCAGAATCCGCGCTGCCGACCACGACGGATAAATGGTCGCCACAAACGAAATTCCAATCGAGACCAGCGCAACAATCACTCCATCCATCGCGCGCGGCGCAAACGGAACATAGTCGATCGAATACACCTCGGGCGAAAGCGAAATAAAGTGGTAGTGACCTCCAGCCCACGAAATCGCATAGCCGAGCACCAGCCCGATCGCGGTCCCGATCACTCCGATCAGCACGCCCTGCGTGATAAACACGCGCCGAATCTGCCGCTTCTTCGTGCCCATCGACATGAGCACGGCGATGTCTTTCGTCTTCTCCATCACCATCATGGTGAGCGAGATAAGAATGTTCAGCGCAGCCACAAACACAATCAGCCCGATGGTGATAAACGTGACGAGCCGCTCCAGGCGCAGCGCGCGAAACAGAGGCTTGTTCTGCTCCATCCAGTTGGTGGTCATAAAGCCATGGCTTGCCGAAGCCGCGTCCGCAGCCTGTTCGAGCGAGCGCCCCACATCGCCGGCAAGATAAATGTCGTCGATCTTGAACTGGATCACCGAGATCACGTCGCCCAGTCCAAACAGTTCTTGCGCATCGGCCAGCCGAATAAACGCCCATGACGAGTCGTAATCGTAGAAGCCGGAGTTGAAGATTCCCGCCACACGAAATCGTATGTACTTCGGAACCATGCCAAACGGAGTAAGCTCGCCCTGCGGCGAAGTAACCAGCACAACCGATCCAACCGTAGCGCCAATGCCATCCGCCAAATCGGTCCCCAAGATAATCGGAGGCATTTCGGCCACGCGTTGCGCCACGCCAGCGAGATCGTCGGGAGATTGCGTGGCAGAATCTTGAGTGGCTGCTCGTTGTGCGGCAGATCGTTGCGTGGTTGGTTCTTGTGTGGCGCGCGCGCCCTCGCGCGCGTCAGCGCCGGAAGTGGCCGATGCTGCAGTCGCGTTGCTTGCAGGCTGTTCATCCAGCGCCGCAGCCGAGCCCATCGTCACCGTCTGCAGCAGATCGCTGACCTTGCGCTCGTAGCGCGGCAGCATTCCTTTCAGCACCGCACCGCGAGCCCGCGGCCCGCGCGAGATCAGCACCTGCTCATAGATTGCTGGAGCCGCAGCCACAACATGCGGTTCCTTCGAGAGCTTATCCAGCAGCGGGCGCCAATCCTTGATCCCGTCGCTTTCGACGCGCAGCAAGCTGACGTGCGATGTCGATCCCAAAAGCCGCGCCTGCAAGTCCTGCCGGAAACCATTGTTGATAGCGAGCGCCACGATGAGCGAAGCCACTCCCGCCGCGACGCCAAGAATGGAGATGGCCGTGATGATGCCGATGAAGGCTTGTCTTCGCTTTGCCCTCAAATAGCGCGTGGCGACAAAGAGTTCGAACCTCATCGGAGGATCCCTCGCTCTGCTCGGGATTTCGGCGCGCGGCTTGGACGCCGCGCAATCGCCTCAAGTTCAAGTCGCATGGATAGAGCAATGACTAGCTGACAGCTGTCAGCCATCAGCTTTCACTCAGAGCGGATTATAGCTGGCGAGCGCCGAAGAATCGTGGAAGCACGGCTGGCACTGCGCTGCGATAGTTTCTATAGGAGGTCCCAAACCTCTTCTCCAACTCCGCATCTTCCATTCGGATCATCACCGCGCCGGTGACAATCGCGAAGGCGGTCAGCGCCCAGCAGACCGCAAGTCCCGTGCCGACGCTCCACGCCAGCATCTCGCACAAATGCGCCAGATATACCGGATGACGAACGTGGGCGCGGATTCCGCCCGTTACTAATCGTTGCTCGGGGTGAGCGCCGTGCAGTTCGGGCATGCCGCCGAGTTGTTTGGCGGAGAATCCCTTGCCAGAGAGTGCATACAATGAGAACCCAGCGGCGAACAGCAAAGCCGCCGGAAGCCAAGTCGAAATGGCGGAGTAGAGGAACGCGTGTCGCCACGGCCACGTGGCCAGCGCGGCGATGGCCCACATCGCCATCCACGCCGGCACCAGCAACCGATACGGTGAGCGTGCCTGAGAAACATGCCGTGCCCGCCAACGCTCGGCGAAGGGATGAATCATCAGCCAGAACGGCGGGATGGTCGCATAAACGGCGCACGCCAGCCAGCCGATAAGCTGAAGATAACGGAGCATTCGGTGCTCACAGGAAGTTTAGCAGCGTGCGACGTTCGTGGAATCCCACCCTAAAGCGCGGCCAACGGCGCCGCGCTTTAGGATGGTGCACCCGCGCGAATCGAACTGCTGTAGTTGCTTTGCCGCCCGAAGCAATGCCAAACTGATCGAATAACGGTTGGGGCGAGGAGGGTGATATGCGCAGAAACTCTTTGAAGATAATGTTGGTTGCATTCGCGGCAGTGGCGTCGCCCGTGGCTGGGCAAGTTACCCACAGTCGAGCGACTGCCGCGACCCATGTCACGGCTGCACGCACGCCCTACACGGCAGAGTACAAAGCCACATCCACACGCCCCCTCGCGGATGGGAACACGATTACCCACGAGCACACAGAGGTGGTGGCGGTTGATTCCCAGGGCCGGCGGATGACGCAGATAACAACTACTCGTGCAAAGGACCAGGTGGCGATCGTGAGCACGAATGTTTTTGACCCGATAGCGAGAACCGATACGCGTTGGAGTTCGCTCAACAAGAAGGCGACTGTGATGATGATGGGAGCAGGGCATGGGTGCGCGACGGAATCGAGACCGAATGCCCCATCAGCTCCGCGCAGCAGACCGACCATAGAGAGAGAGAATTTGGGAACAGCATCCATTCAGGGTGTTGAAGCCCGCGGCACTCGGACCACCAGTACAATTGCTGCGGGCGAAGTCGGCAACGACACGCCGCTGGTGACCACCACCGAAAAATGGACGGCGGTTGCAGTCGGGCTGAAAGGCCTGATGGTCCGCGAAATCACCGACGATGCCAGGTCGGGCAAGTACGCGAAGGAGCTGACAAGCATCAGCCAGGAAGAACCGGACCCGGCGCTTTTTCGGCCGCCGGCGGACTATGAGATCGTTACCAAGGACGCGTCCAGCGCGGGCTGCCCGGCGGAGTCCGCGCCGGACAATAAGAAGGATGATGGAGCCACTGCCGAACAATAAGATGAATGATCAGGACAAGGATTAAGGCCCATCCGGCGAGTGCACTGGACTAGCTCGCGGTTTTTGCGGCGGGGAGGGCGAGCGTGGCCCATCGGCAGCCCATTCACTGTCCGCCGTCGCTTCCTGTTATCCTTCTCCCTCATGTCTCCCATTCTGACCAGCGTTCTGCTGGGGCTGACGGCGGCCGCCGCCAACGTGTTTGGCGGCGCCATCATAGTTCAGAAGCATTGGGAGCACCGTTACCTGCGCTATTTTGTCGCGCTGGGCGCGGGCTTCATGCTGGCGGCGGCGCTGGTCGAGATGGTGCCGGCGAGCATCGCCCTGCGCGGCGGTCGGGCTGGCTTACTGATCCTGTTTGGCTATCTCCTCATCCATTTCTTCGAGCACACGGTCACGCCGCACTTTCACTTCGGAGAAGAAACGCACGCCGAGCAGTTCGTCCACGCACATAAGGGCTATTCGGTGCTGATGGGCTTGCTCATTCATACCTTTTTTGACGGCATCGCTATCGCCTCGGGCTTCATCGTTTCCGACTGGCTCGGCTGGATCATCTTCATTGCGGTCTTTCTGCACAAAATTCCCGAGGGCTTCACGATTGCGTCGGTGATGCTGGCCAGCGGCCGCAGCCGCGGCTTCGCGTGGGGAACCTCGATGATGCTGGGAGCTGCTACTGTAGCCGGCGTAATGACGATGGCGCTCTTCCGCCGTGAAGTGGGATTCGGACTGCCGCTATCGGCGGGAGTGACGATCTATGTGGCAGCCTCGGATTTAATTCCGGAAGTGAATCAGGAAACGGGCGTACGCATGGCGCTGTTAGTGTTCGTCGGTGCGGCGTTTATGTTTGTGCTGGATCGGTTTTTTCATGTGCATTGAGCTTGGATGCTAGCAGCCCTTACGCTCCCTCCGTCCATAGCAACGCAGAGCGTTGTCCAACTTACGCAATTCTTCAATGCTGTGGGTGAGGCAGCACCGGGAAGCGACTGAGCAAAGCAAGGGACAAAACTTCTCCAAATACACATCGACGGTCACTTCCCACGGGAGGGGCGTACCCATACGACGGAAGGCATACCATTCGAAGCTGTCGTAAATCGGAAACCGCCCAGCGCTCATGAAGTGCAATAGGGCGGTTGCCCTTGAGAGTCCAAACCGCGTGTCTTGTACTCTTCCACCTTTGACTGGCTTGCGGAACTTCCTTTCTTGCCAATCGAGCAGGAATTTGCGAGCGGAATCCTTGCTGAACTTGTCAGCAGGCACCTGTGGTGGGCTTTCTTTCGCCTGCATCCAAACGTCGAATGCAGCGCTGGTAAGTCGCTTCCATCTTCCGTGTTCTGTCCCGATTCTCGGAATACAGCCCTCCTTCCATCGCCCAATTTGCTCAAAGTCTTCTCCTGAAAGTTGAGTCTTTCGGACCAAAGATTCATAAACCTGGTTGTCCCCTTGCCGTTCTCCGCTCGATAGAAAAAGTTCGGCCCATTTCTGAAGCCACACCCGCGGTTCGACCTTGCCCCACTCAAAGTAGCCTTCTCTAAAGAATTTCATATCCCTAATCCTCCGCCTGAGAATAGTTTTCGTGCTAAATGGCTACCCGCTGTGCCGGATATGCATCACATCTCCGTCCTGCACGATGTAGTCCTTGCCTTCGAGGCGCAACGTGCCTTTGGCGCGGGCGTTGGCTTCTGAACCGGCTTCCAGCAGCTGATCCCAGCGAATCGTTTCAGCGCGGATGAAGTGCTTTTCCAGGTCGGTATGAATGGCGCCGGCAGCGTTGACGGCCTTGGTGTGGATTGGAATGGTCCATGCGCGGCATTCATCTTCGCCGGCCGTAAAAAACGAAATCAGCCCGAGCAGGTGATAACTCTTGCGAATCAGGCGTGACAAGCCGCTTTCCGCCAAGCCGTAACTTCCCAGGAATTCCGCCGCGTCCTCGTCGCTCATCTCCGCCAGTTCGGCTTCTACCTTGCCGCAAATGGCGCTGGCCTCGGCGTTCTTGCGTGCGGCCACTTCATCCAACTTATATTTCGCTACCGCCGCGTCCAGGTCTTTACCCAACTCGGTGCTCTCGCCGATGTTGAGGACGTAGAGCATCGGCTTCTCGCTCAGAAACATAAAGCCGCGAATGCGCTTCTTGTCCTCGGCGCTCATCTCCATTTCGCGCAGCGGCTTTTCGGTTTCAAGATGCGCCTTGGCTTTGATGAGCAGCTCGTTTTCCTTTTCAAGCTCCGGCGTCTTCATCTTCTTCAGGTCTTTTTCCAAACGCTCCAGCCGCTTCTCGATCTGGCCGAGGTCGCTCACCATCAGGTCGAACTCAACGCTTTTCACGTCGCGCAGCGGATCGATCGGGCCGACGTGAGGAATCGCGTCGTTCTCAAAGGCCCGCAGCACGTGAATGAGCGCATCCACCTGCCGCAGATGGCCGATATACGCCGTCTCCTTCAGCGCTTCCTGGCCGATCGCACCCACATCCACGTATTCGACCGACGCATGCGTCAGCTTCTTCGGGCTATAGAGCGCGGCCAGCTTGTCGAGCCGCTCATCGGGCACTTTCGCGATTCCCACGTGCGCCTCACGCGGATTCGAGAATGCGTGCTCGGAGAGATTTGCCTTGGTTAAAATTCGGAACAGGGAAGTCTTGCCTACCTGGGGCAGGCCAATAATGCCAGTTTTCATGATTAGGTCTCAGGTGTCAGGTCTCAGGTCTCAGGAAAAGAGAGAACTGGACGCACCAGAATAAATGATTCCCTTACGCCGGATCACTTCAGCTCTTGCGCCGTCCGGAAAAGCGCAACCAGCCCCAGTAGCAGGACCGCCTTCTCGAAGTTCTCCGACCAGACGTGCAGCTGGTTGAACTCGCGGCGGATCGGGTCGTCGGGCCGCAGATTGTCGATCACCACCGCTTGCTCGCGCAGGGCGTACATCTTCGGCGAGACCGCATATTGCGAAATCATGGTGAGCACAATCATTGCCGCAACCAGAATGTGTCGCAGGGCCAGCGGCCGCGCGTGGCCTGCGGTCAGGCGGTAGTAGAGCGCCGAGGAGAAGACAAAAGTTACCCCGGCAACCATTCCCATATAGTGAAGCCGGTCGAGCGAGTGACCGACGACCGACCCCGCCATGTGCCGCGTGGGCAACAGCCCGGTAGTAAATGCGACCGGCGCCTCGACAAACGCCAGGAAGATGATTCCGCCGATCCAAACGACTAACGAAAGCAGCATGAGGAAACGCAGAAATGACATGAGCGCAATTATCGGGAATTTGCCGACAGAAAGCCAACCCAACCTTCGTGTTAGCCGAGCTTGGGGCAAGTAAGTCCGATTTTGGCACAACGCTGCTGCGCCGGCTGCGCGTCTCGTCTTTGGCGCTTAGCCTTTAACTTCTGTCGCAAACCGGCTCCGATACTGCTGCGGCGGAAGGCCGAATTGGTCGACAAAAGCCCGCCGGAAGCTATCCGGATCGTGAAAGCCAACCGAGTTGCCAATGCTCTCGATCGTCAGATCGCGAGCCTCAAGCCTTCTTCTCGACTCATCCAGCCGCAGACGCTGCACAAACGCAGCCGGTGTCGAGCCAAACTCTGCTTTGAAGCGCCGCGAGAATTGCCGAGTACTCAGATGCACTCGTCCGGCCAGCGCCTCGACGGAAAGATCTCCATGCAAATGCGCGAGTATCCAAGCCGCCAGAGGCGCAAACCGGCTCGTCCCTGCCGCCTGGAACTTCAGCGGTTCGGAAAACTGCTCCTGCCCTCCCGGCCGCTTCACGTACACCACCAACTCCCGTGCCACCGCGAGCGCCACCTGCGGACCATAGTCCTCCTCAATCAGAGCCAGAGATAGATCGATACCCGCGGTGATTCCGGCCGAGGTGTAGAACTTGCCATCCTGTATGTACAGCGCATTCGGATCCACTTTCAGTTTCGGATACCGTTTGGCCAGATCGTTGGCATATTTCCAATGCGTCGTGACCCGCCGTCCATCCAACAATCCCGTGAGAGCAACGCCGTAAATCCCTGTGCATACAGACGCAATCCTGCGAATTCCACCTGCGCGTTTCAAAATCCATTTCGCCAGCTTCAGCGCATCGCTTGTCAATCTCATTCCGCGTCCACCGGGAATCAGCACCGTATCCGCCGCACCTACGGAATCGAGCAAGCGCTCGGCGCTCATTCTAAGGCCGGACTCCGAGCAAAAACTCTTCGTGCTTAGCGCCGCAATGGTGACCTTGTAGCATCGTTGTCCATCGAGCGTGATTGCGCTGCTGAAGGCCTCCAGCGGTCCGGACAGATCCAGCGATGTAATGTCGTCGTAGCCGACGATGACAATGTGCTTGGGCACCATGAGTGAACGAAATCCTGACAACCGCTGAATTGCGGCGAATGTCCTAAAATACCGGATTTATGTCGTTTACGACATCGCTATTTTCGACATATTCTTTGCTAGTCGTAAGCCATGCTGAAATCTGGATCTTGACCTGGCTGCTTGCCAAAACCGGTAGCCGAAGGAGGACCTTATGCTTTCCTCGATCGAATTACTGAAAACCATCGCCCGCGTACTCAGCATCACCATCCTGTCGACCGTTATACCGGTAATGATTAGCGCAGCCTTTGCCGCAGACACACCGATTCAACCCCTCAAACCTCCTGCCACCGGTCAGATCAATGTCGCCATCCTCATCAGCGCCGGCGCCAACATCATGGACATCGCCGGCCCGCTGGAAGTTTTCAGCGATGCCATGCTTACCTCGAAAGGAAAGCCCTGGCACGAATCCGACGGAGACGACATGGTGATGCCCTTCCACGTCTACACCGTTTCCGATTCCACCAAGCCGATCGGAGGCGAGGGCCTCACCATTGTTCCCAACTACACCTTTGATAATGCGCCTAAGCCGGCCGTGATCGTCATCCCGGCGCAAGGCGGACGCACGCCGGCGCAGAAAGCCTGGCTGCTATCCAATTCTGCGAGCGCCGATGTCACCATGTCTGTCTGCACCGGTGCGTCCATGCTTGCCGCATACGGCCTGCTCGACGGCAAAACCGCGACCACTCATCATGCCTATCTGCCGCAGATACAGAAGAAATATCCTGCGGTACGTTTCGAGAGCGGCCCGCGCTTTATCGACCACGGCTCTATCGCCACTGCCGGCGGGCTCACCTCCGGCATCGATCTCGCTCTCCACGTGGTCGAGCGTTACTACGGGCGCGAGGTCGCTCAAAGCACGGCCGACTTTTTGGAATATGGGGGCGAGCGCTGGAAATCGCCCGGCGGTGAGCGGTGAAGATTCGAATCCGAGCCGAGCGTCCCACTTATCCACAGGCGTACCAGCTCTATCACTTTTGCGCGTCGGCCAAAGTATTTAGGCTCAACGTTCCCGATCGAGTGCGAGGACGCCGATTCCATGCAAGGAACTCTCAGACCGTGCGATGTGGATTTTGTCGGTTTGCAGACTGCTGTATTCTGCGTGCAGTGCGAGCTGATCAGCGCCAATAACACCACGCGCTGCCTGGCTTGCGGCAGTACGGCGATTCTGAGCCTTTCCCGCGTGCTCGGCGGGTCGCTGCGCAGCCAGCAGACGGCGCAGCTCATCGCCGACGCCGAACTCGATCTCATCGTGCGCTCGCTGCTCGGAACTGTCCCGAAGATTGAAGAGCTCGATCCCAAGCGCGACCTCGTCGCCATGCCGGAAATTTCGACACGCGCCCATTTTCGATTCCGCCACCAGGCCGACGGCAGCGCCGTGAAGGCGCAGATGACATTCGACTGGATCGACACCAAGGAGCTCGATCTTGAACCGAGCATCAGCCTGATCACGGAAAAAGCGCAGACGCTCACCGGCGCCACCGGGGCAGCCATTGCCTTGCAGCACGGAAGCGAAATCATCTGCCGGGCGCGCACCGGCCGCACGGCTCCGGATCTTGGCGTGCGGCTGCAAGCCGACCGGGGCATTTCCGCCGACTGCTTGCGCAGCGGCGACGTGCTATTGTGCAACGACGCAGACTCGAACCCGCGGGTCGATCATCATGCCTGCCGGCGTCTGGGTGTCCGCTCGATTCTCGCGGCGCCCCTGCGCCATTTCCGCCGCACGCTGGGTGTCTTCGAAGTGCTTTCGTCGCGGCCGCATGCGTTCGGCGACCACGAGGTCGCTACGATGCAGTTCCTGTCGGGAATGACGGTAGCGGCGATCTCGCGCCTGTCGAGTATGCGGCCGGGCGCGAATTCCTAGAAAGCGCACACCGGGGACGAAGCAAACGCGAGGCCGATAGGACGCAAGGAGCGGCGCAAGGCAAGATCCCGGGTTGCCTCGACGATTTTCCCGAGTCGCTCCTCCCCGTTGCCGCATCCAGTCTCTATGCCGACTAAAGTCGATCGCCGCACTGTGGATCTTTCCGGCTTTCCGAATCTGGTCGTGATCTACCTTGGGATGCGCGTCAACCGCCTGACGGGACTGAAAACGCTGATGGGCTTCGGACCGCAAATTTCCGCGTCGGCGGCCGCGAAGCCCGAAGGCCTGCTGCTCCACGAGAACATCATCTATTCGCTTTTCCCGGCCCACATCGGCATGCGCCAATACTGGCGCGACATGGATTCGCTGATGGCGTGGACGCGCTCCGACCCGCACCGCGAATGGTGGAAGAAGTTCCTTAAAGATTCCGGCGGCACTGGCTTCTGGCACGAAACTTATCTGATGACCGGCGGCATGGAAGCCATCTACGACGAAGTCCCGCAACCGATCGGCTTCATGCGTTTCGCTCCAGTCCTGCCCGCGAGAGGTCCCATGTTCGGCGCCGCGCACCGCTCGAATAAGAAGGATGAAATTGCGCCGGTGCTCTCCGAGTCCGAACTATACGAACGCTGAGTTGTATGGGAAGAACTAAGTGCGACGGCAAACACAGAATGAAGAGGTCGAACTAAGCCAGCAACGCCTCCACGATGGCCTCCACGTGAATTACTGTGGTGTCGAGGAACTCGATGTCCGCATTCGCTGATTCGCGCAGTAACAACGGCAATTCCGTGCCCGCGAGCACGATTGCTTCAACAGCGTCTTCGACTTTCATCCGTTGCGCGATCTTCAGAATCTCCGTTCTCGTTTCCGGCAGGAAGCGGTTCTGCAGCAGTTCACCGATATATTTCAGATGAATCAATTCGCGCTCGGAATTTTTTGGCAGTACCAACGTGATCCCGGCTTGCTCGAACTCTTTCGGATAGAAGCTCGCACCCATCGTAAATCCAGTTCCAAACAGGCCCACCTTTTTCAAGCCGCGCGTCCTTGCATGATCAGAGGCGGCACGTACGATACTAAGAAGAGGAATTGCTGAGCGACGCTGGAGCTCGTCGAAAACAATGTGCGGGGTGTTCGCCGCGATCGCGCCAAACTCAGCGCCCGCCCGCGCAAGCAACTCCACTCCGGAAGCAAGGTAATCGGCCAGCTCATGCAGCTTTCCCGCGTCGAGCATGCCGATGCCCTTATCGACGTCGAGGCTGTTGATGATCACATGCGGATAGCCCGCGCCCGGTCTCCGCGCTCGAAAGCCCGCGATGATCGAGCGGTAGTAGTCGATGGTGGATTCGGGCCCAAGCCCGCCAATTATGCCTAGAGTTCGCATGTTACGAAGATGCTCGGCAGAAAGGTTACGACTCGATTGTGTATCGAGACCTGACAATGGAGAATCGATCCGCGATCTGGAAGGGAGAACGGACGACTGAGAACTTGCAATTGAGAACCGGGAAAGCAGATGCTCTTTGGCGACCGAGGGAAACGGCCGGCGCAAAGTAATGGCTGACAGCTGAAAGCTGACGCTGATTCTGGCGACCCCGGAGGGACTCGAACCCCCAACCCTTAGTTCCGAAGACTAATGCTCTATCCAGTTGAGCTACGGGGCCGCTGGCTAAAACTCTATCACCAATGGCGCTGGTTCTTAAGATGATGAGGCCATCTCGGGTGTCGAAAGCCGTTGCTGCCGCGATGCCGAAGTCGTTGATTCCATTGGCGATCCTTCCCGGTGCCTTCGAGCTCGTGACTGCCATCACAATCGCAAGTGACAATAATCACGGCCCGAGGTTCGACCCTCCCCTAACCTTCCAATCGTGGGTGAGGTGAACTCCATGAAGGTTCTGGAAGGGAACGAAACCGTGACGACGCCTGTCGAGAGCCCGCAACATCCTGGCAAGGAAGTGAAGTCGAGCGCGGAGCCGGCACCGCATCCGGGAAAGCAGGAATTCAAGCCGCGGCTGATTTTCTGGGAGGTCACCAAGGGCTGCAATCTGCGCTGCATCCATTGCCGCGCCACCGCGACCGAACTGGCTTCACCGACCGACTTACCCACCAGCCGCGCTCTCGACATCATCGACCAGATCGCGGCCTTCTCCAACCCCATCCTCGTGCTGAGCGGCGGTGAGCCTCTCTACCGCTCCGACATCTTTCAGCTCGCCACCTATGCCAAGGACAAGGGTCTGCGTGTGGCGCTGGCGACCAACGGCACGCTTGTCACCAGAGAAATCGCGCGCATGATCGCCGATTCCGGCGTCAAGCGGGTGTCCATCAGTCTCGACGGCGCCGACGCCGAGACCCACGATAGCTTCCGCGGCATTCCCGGCGCGTTCGAAGCCGCCCTGCATGGATTCCGCAATCTGAAGGATGTCGGCATGTCAGTGCAGATCAATATGACCATCGCGCGCCACAACGCCGAACAGCTGCCGCGCGTCCTCGATCTGGCCAGGAACGTGGGCGCCGATGCGCTGCATACTTTCCTGCTCGTTCCCGTGGGCTGCGGCGTCAATATCGCGGACGATCAGATGGTGCCGGCCGACGAGTACGAACGAATGCTCAACTGGTTTTACGACCGCTCTCTGGAAGGCGGCATTGAACTGAAGGCGACCTGCGCACCGCATTATTTCCGCGTGGTGCGGCAGCGGCGAGCGGCCGACCGGCGCGCCGCGGAAGCGGCGGCAAAAACACCCACCCTAAACGCCGCAAACGACGCGTCGTTTAGGATGGGGCACCCTGCTCCGTCTCTCATGGGACACCCCGGCAATCATCCGGCCATCGGGCCGACCGATATGCTGATGCCGGGAGGAACGGGCATTTCGTTGCGCCCGCAAGGGCCTCCCGCGGGACATCACACAGGCCATCCGAGCGGCCACCCGAACGACATGAACGCGATGACAAAAGGATGCCTGGCCGGCACCGGCGTCTGCTTTATTTCTCACGAAGGCGAAGTTTTCCCCTGTGGCTATCTGCCCGCCATTGCCGGCGACCTGCGCAAACAACGCTTTGCCGAAATCTGGAACGACGCGAAGGTGTTTAATGATCTGCGCGACACCGACAACCTGAAAGGCAAGTGCGGCTGCTGCGAGTTTCGCAACATCTGCATGGGCTGCCGCGCCCGCGCCTTTGCCGCCACCGGCGATTACCTCGATCCCGAGCCGTTCTGCGTGTATGAGCCGAAGTCTCCGCATCTGAAGGCGAAGGTGGCGGAGCGCGAAAAGAACTAAGTTCTTATTCCTCGAGAACGCAACCCGGGAAGAGAGCGATACAAGCCTCTTCCCGGTTTTTTATTGCCCGCCGGTTTACACTGGTTCAATTGGGCTCCGTCCGCAACGAGGACCGAGCCAGGAAGACTGAAGAGCGGAAGCTCGAACGGATCGAAGAACGGAAGCTCGAACCTGGACGCATACGTGATCGATATCCACTGCCACATTCTGCCGGAAGTTGACGACGGACCAAAGTCGTGGGAGGTCTCCATCGGCATGTGCCGCATGGCGGCCGAGGACGGCATTACCCACATGGTGGCCACGCCGCACGCCAACGACCACTATGCGTACGACCGCGAATACCTCGCCGTGCTGGTTGGCGAGTTGCAGAATCGCGTCGGCCCGAAGCCCCGGCTCAGCCTGGGATGCGACTTTCGTTTTTCCGACGACAATCTGGAGCGCTTGTTTGCGCGGCCTCACCGCTACACCATCGGCGAGACGAATTATCTGCTCGTCGAGTTGAGCGACTTCAGCGTCCCGCCGAACCTGGCCGATGGTTTCCGGCAGCTGGGCGATCACGGCCTGACGCCGATCCTGACCCATCCCGAGCGTAACCCCATCCTGCAGAAATCGCCGCAGCGCATTCTCGAATACGCCGACCAGGGATGCCTCATCCAGGTCACCGCCTCAGCCCTAACTGGCTTGTGGGGAGAGCGCGTGCAGGAGGTGGCGCGCTGGCTCGTGGAGCGCTCGGCCGTACACATCCTTGCGAGCGATGCGCACGACACACGACGCCGCGTGCCGATTCTCTCCGAAGCCCGCGCCGTGGCCGTCGAAATGGTCGGCGAGGAGATCGCCAGCGCCTTGGTAGAAGGGAATCCGGGCGCGATTGTCGAAGGCCAGACCGTTCCCTACTTTCCCCGCCCGGTGATGCAGTAAACCACGAGTCAAGCTGAGCGAGGATTGAGCTTCGCGAATCGGCTGGCTTCCCCACCTTGCCGACGAGTATTCGGCACCGAATTCCCGCCCTTGCGAAAGGCGCAAGGGTGGAGCAGTCTCGGTTGGATAGCAACTCCACTTCCGACAGTTTCGATATTAGTTGCGCTGGCTTTGGGGAACTGTCGCCGGAGAGTCGGGGGTTGTGCCCGCTTTCGAGGCGGGCTCGCGATCGGTGGAAGGAGACTCGGGTCTAGAGGAAGAATCGGCCCTGGCGGGAGAATCGGCCGCGGCGGGAGAAACGGCCCTGGCGGGAGAACCGGCGTTCGCCGAGGTCATGGCGCTGTCGGGGTTGAGCAGATGGTCTTGGTTGGGACCGAGGCCTAGTTTGATCAGGGCGCGGGAATCGGGGATCGTCTTGGTTTGCCAGCCGCTGTCTCCCTGATAGCGCTGCATGGCAGCTTGCGTGGCGCTGTCCCAGTTGCCGGTGGGCTCGCCGTTGAGGTAGTGCGCGCGGATCAGAGCTTCCTGAATCTCGCGGGTGCGTGTGGGATCGATGTTCAGCTGGCCGCGAGCCGCGCGTTTCCTCGTAGCTCTCTTCGTTCGCGAATTTTGCGTGCGCGAGTTCTTGGCCGAAAGCGCGCCGGATTTGTGGGCATGCGACTTATGAGCCTGGGTGGGATGGCTGGCAGTCTTTGCCTGAGCTGGGGCCTTAGCGAGGCTGGTGGGGTGGTTTGTTGCCGGCTGCTTGCTCGTGGAGGACGATTTCGCGGTTTGCGTGGAAGTCGAAGCTGGCTGGGAAGAAGCGGACGCCGCAGCAGGCAATGCCAGGCTCAGACAAGCGGCGAGAGCAAGGCCGCGCCAACATCGTTTTGGATCGGCGTAATCCATGCACTTTCAGTGTGGGATGGGGCCCTTGGATAGACGTTGCTTCCGTTGTTTCGATTCCTCGCCGATTTGCTCCTGTCCTAAAAGCAAGCTGGCGCGACTAGTCTACCCTAGGTTACCGAAACCGCCAGGGTATGCCAGTCTCGCCAGTTCTAGCCACCAGTTACGGAAGTGTACCGGCCAGGAAGATGGTGCCATCCTGCGTCCTTGCGCCACGCGGCCGCACGAGCAGTACAACGTCCTGCCCGCTCTTCAGCGACGACTCGATCTTCTGGAAGTCCTCGGCATTGTTTACCGGCTGTTTGTTCACTTCGAGAATGACGTCGCCGCGGTGCAGGCCGAGATCGTCGGCGAACGAGTTCGACTTGAGATCCTGCACGACAACGCCCTTGCCGGCCGGAATATTCAGCCGTTCGGCGAGGTCGCCATTGATACCGCGGACCGATACACCGAACTTGCTCGGTTTCGGCTCTTCCTCGCCCTGATTCTCCTCGTCTTCACCGAGACGGGAAGCGAACAGCTTGGAGCGATCGGCGATGGTGACGGTGGCTTCCTGCTTCTTGCCGTTGCGAACGAAGTCCAGTTTAGCCTTGGAGCCGGGCTTGCGCCCGGCGATATCGGCGACCAGGTCGTCGCCGCTCTTGAGTTCCCGCCCATCCACGGAGGTGATGGTGTCACCGATCTTCAAGCCCGCTTCGTCGGCCGGGCTTCCAGAGATGACGTTCGAGATAGTGACGCCGTTTCCGTAGATACGGGCAATGGCGGGATCGGGCTGAGCCGTGAACTCGATTCCGATCGAACCACGTGCGACGCGGTGCTCGGGACCAATCAGCTGGTTATAGACCTGGGCCACTGTGTTCGAGGGCATGGCAAAACCAACTCCGGCGTAGGAACTGGTCTCGGTGAGGATGGCGGTGTTAATGCCGATCACTTCGCCCGCCATGTTGACGAGCGGCCCGCCGGAGTTGCCGGGGTTGATGGCGGCATCGGTCTGGATGAAGACCTGGAACTGGCGGTTGGGAACGATATTACGGCCCTTGGCGGAGACAATGCCGGCAGTAACGGTTTCCTGCAATCCGAAGGGGCTACCAATGGCAAGAACCCAGTCGCCCACCTGCATGCCATCGGAGTTGCCGAGCTTGGCGGCGGGCAGGGCATGATCGACGTCAATCTTGATAACCGCCAGGTCTGTTTCCTGGTCCAGTCCAATGACCTTGGCGTCATGACCGGGAAAGCCGGGCGCTTCATCTTCCAACTTCACGCGAATGCGATCCGCCTTTTCCACGACATGGCGGTTGGTCAGGATGTAGCCTTTGCCATCGACAATCACGCCGGAGCCAAGCGAGCGCTGGCGAATCGTGTTGGGATCGCCGCCGCCCTGACCGCCAAAGAACTTGTCGAAGAAGTCCTGGAACGGGCTATCGTCGCCGCCCTCGTCTTCGTCAGGGTTGTCGGGCTGGGAGTGTGGATTGCCGCGAAACATGCGCTTGTGGGGATTCTTGATGGTCGACTCGGTGTTGATGTTGACCACGGTCGGCTCGAGTTGCTTGGCAATCTGGGAGAAAGCGTTCGACAACTGCTGCGGCGCAGGGATGGTGAGCGGCGTAGCGTCGGACGATTTCTGGCCCTCTTTGCCCTTGACCCCGTAGGAAATCACCGTGCCGATCAGAATTCCGACGGCAAGAGTGGCCAGGATGGTGAAGGTGTAAGCCCACCGGTTGGCCCGCAGGCGCACCCAGAAAGCGCTTTCGCGCGAATCCATTTTCTTCCTCCTCAGAACAGCTCAACCTGCATTATACCGTTGCCCAAGAGAGCAAAGCGGACAACCTTATGGGACCGGCCCTCGTACTCTTGGATGCGAGAAACGGGTACTGGTACCGAAGCTGCCGATCTCCTAATGGGGCTTGACGGCGACCATGTCGGGAAAGCAGTAAGGGGCTCCGGCGCCCAGACCGTTACACATATTATTTGTAGTGTTGTTGATGTAGGGCACTTTCTGATCGGTTCCCGTGCCGGATGTATTCACAATGTGGAGAGAACCGGCGGAACAGGGCTGGGTTGGGTCGTTGTTCGGATACTGATCGCAGGCGCCAACAAAGACGAACTTGGCATCGTCCGAAGCGGAGGCCCAACGCGGGTCGTAGCTGGCATCGAGGCCGATCCGAATGGTGCTTCCGCTTGAGAAGATCTCAACCGCCGGATTAAAACGGGCTACCACGATCAGGTCGGTGCCGTTGTTCACCAGGTTGGCATAAACGGGGGTGAACTGCCCCCCCGGTAAGGTGTAGTTCGCGGTGACGGAAAACTGGCTGAGGGTGGGGGCATTGCAGAAATACCGCGTCGGCTGAGTAAGCAGAGGGTTAGAGACCTGGCTGAACTGCGCGGTCAGAACCTGAATGTTGGGCGGTTCGAAGACAAAGATGTTTTGGGAGATCGTATTGTCGGAGTGGGTTATGACCGGCGAGGTAAAAAGCTGCAACGGGACGCCAGTCGTGGGAACGGTGCCGCCGGGCAGAAGCACGCTCGGCTCTCCCGCAAGCCCGCAGGTGGAGTAGGCCGAAACGGAACCGGTGTTTCCGGAACTGCCGGCGACGTAGGCGAAGCTGCCATCGGCGGAGAAAGCCACACTGGTGCCAGAAACGGCGGAGCTAGGAAGGCTGACCGAGGCCAGGGCCTCGACCGTGGAATACACGTACATCATGCCATTCTGGGTCAAGAGGAAGATTTTGGACTCGTCCGGAGAGAAAGCCGCGGCGGTCGCGACGGCAGGAAGGACAAGGTCGGTGACCGTGGCATTACTGGAGCTGGTGTTGTAGATATAGGCTTGGGGGGTTGCCGAGACGGTATCGGCGACCACGACCTGCTTGCCGTCGTTGGAAACGGTAAGAACCTTCCCGCACAGCGCCACATTGCAAGGCGTGCTTACCGGCGAAACCAGGGCGACGGTGCCGCCCGTACCGCCAGCATCGTAGTACATCAAGCCCTGATCGCTCCCCATGTAGATGCGCGACTGGTGATTGAACATCATGGAGTTCGGGGTGCGGGGCACGGTGACGGTGGCGATGATGGGGTTGTTGCCCGTCGTAAGAGGCGCGGTCACGGAGAACATGACACTGCTGCAGCCGTTGGTAGTGTCACCGCACAGATCCGTGGCCGACCAGACCCCGTAGGTGGGGCTGGTAGTGGATGAATTCGTCACCGCGACCGAGAGCGCGCCATAAGCCTGCAGGGTATCGGAAGGCGACAGCGGACCATCGCTGGCAAAAACGTAGGTTGGCACGGCAGTGGGGTCTTGCTCACTATAGGGCGGCGTTATCGTTGGGACATCGATGTTCGGCAGGACTCCGATGTTGCAGGTAGGGGGCACGCATGCCGCGGAAATGACGGCTCCTCCGGAGATGGAATGTGTGGTGGCAGAATTTGTCCCGCTGGTGGTCTGTGCCGTGCCAAACGAGGCGGATTCGGGATTGGAAGTGATCCACGTCAAGGGCGGCTTCGTCAACGTGGCCCCAAGAGAATCGAGAACCGTTGCTTGCAGGCTCACGGAACTGCCGCTGCTGACGCTGACCGAACTGGCCGTAGTTCCTGAAACCTGCAGGCGGATGGAACGCACCAGGCAAGTTGTAATCGGCATGGAATTGCTGGTTGCCCCGGAGATAGTAGCGTACAGATTGGTGACGCCAGGACTGGCTGCCGTGATCTGGACCTGATAAAGGGGCAACGGGATCGGTTGGGAAGGACTTGTGTTGGTCGAGATCACGCCGCTGTTGCTCGTGTTCCAACTGGGTTGACCGATCGTCGCCGTAATGTCGTCTCCGTTGCTGTCGAAAGCGGTTGCCTGGTAAAGCCAGGTTTGACCTTGGGAAAAACAATCATAGATCGGCGGCTGGGTCTGAGCTTGTGAGAGTTGCAAACTCGCGATGGGGTTGTGGACATAGACGGTGGTTTGCGAGCTGCTAACACCGTTGGCCATGGCCGTAACAATGGCAACGCCGGGACTACCCGGGCTGCACAGAGACTGGGTGGCATCCCAAGTGCCGGCGCAAGCGGCGCCGGCGTTGGTGATCGAGAGCGGGGGCGGTGTGGTCGAACCGGGAGGGCTGCTCACGAGGAACTGAATATCCGTGCCGATAATCGCCTTGCCATTGGCACCCATGGCACCGGCCGTGAAGGCTTGGGTGGCGCCAAGCTGCATCGAAACAATGCCGGAGGGGCTCAAAGAAACGGTCTTGACGCCGCCCGCAGCAGAGTTAGATGTGCTGCTGCCCAGGCACCCAGAGAGGGCCAGGATGAAGGCCAGGGCTGGAATCACCATAAGCACAGAACGACAACGAAACATGCAACCTCCCCGCAACCCGTTTGCAGGCGCGAGATTGGGAATAATAAAAGGAAGAAGGCCAGTGTAAAGGGTCATGGGGATTTTCGGCAAGGCGTGAGGAACAAGTTTCAAGGCTGCAAAGTTTCAAGGTTTCAAAAAGCCAGGGTTTCAAGAGTTTCAAGGTCGCAAAAACCCAGGGGTTCAGGGCCGGGCGTTTTGAGAATTCCTGCGCACCCAGAGAATGTTTGGACTGGGAACGCCTTGAAACTCTGCAAGGTTGAAGCCCTAAAGCTCGGAACTTTAGGATCCCGAAGCCTTGGAACCTTGACACTTTGAAGCCCTGGGGCCCTGGTTCCGTGAGATGCGCCGGAACTCAGTTGACGATGTACGCGGGAGTTGTTATTATCGGTGGGTTCCGCGAGTTACGTCTGGCTTGCCTTGGACGGCTGTCTCGTGGGAAGCGCCAGGGGCGCTGACCATGGGCTCCTGGAAAGTTCTGGCTGAGCTTTGAAAGAAACACGGACCCGGCGGGTAGCAAGGCTGGGGACGCCCTCGCTGAAACGTTCCGCGAAAACCTGAGCGCCGAGCCTGGGTTTCAAGGCTGAGGAATCACGCGAGGCTATGCGGAAAAAGCAGACGAAACGGAACGCCTCCGAACTGCCCCATAGCGCTGAAGGCGGGCGTGCTGGGGAACCCGATAGACAAGTCGGGTGGGTCAGGCGTGGCGTCACCGTCGTCGGCAATTAGGAAACGGGAAACCGAAATTTCTCAGTGCGGCTGTGCGCTGAGAGTATGGCTGGGCGCGAATACCCCATGCCAGCCCGGAGACGAGCCAGGGTTCGTCTCGACGGCAGTGTGCGGATTGAGACGCGGCGTGCCGCGTTGGGAGTGGCGAGTGCCTACTTTTAATCAGCTGGTGAAGTTCGGGAGGACGAGCCCGCGCTACAAGACGGCGAGTCCGGCGCTGCAGCAATGCCCGCAGAAACGCGGGGTGTGCACGAGGGTTTACACGCAGACGCCGAAAAAGCCAAACTCGGCGCTGCGCAAGGTCGCCCGCGTTCGGTTGACCAACGGGATTGAAGTGACGACCTACATTCCCGGTGTCGGCCACAATCTGCAGGAGCACTCGATTGTGCTCATCCGCGGGGGCCGCGTGAAGGACCTGCCGGGCGTACGTTATCACGTGGTGCGCGGGACGCTCGATGCCACCGGCGTGGCCGGCCGCAATCAAGGGCGCTCGAAGTACGGGTCAAAGAAGGTTAAGAAAGCGTAAAGGCAGTTCTCAGTTCCCGGTTCTCAGTTCTCAGCGAACTGTGGCGGGGTGAAACTGAGAACTGAGAACTGAGAACTGAGAACATGCCTCGTAAAGGACATATCGCGAAGCGCAAGATTGAGGCCGATCCGGTTTACGCGTCGGACCTGGTGACAAAGTTCATCAACTCGATGATGTGGCAGGGCAAGAAGTCGACTGCCGAAAACATCTTTTATACGGCCCTCGACAAACTGAAGGAAAAGGGTGGCGACGAGCCGTTGAAGCTGTTTACGAAGGCCGTGGAAAACGCGAAGCCACTGCTCGAAGTGAAGACGCGGCGGGTGGGGGGCGCGAACTACCAGGTGCCGATCGAAGTGGCACCGGACCGCCGGACTTCGCTGGCGATCCGCTGGATTGTGACCTATGCCCGCGAGCGCGGCGAAAAGGGCATGATCGACAAGCTGACGAACGAGTTGCTGGACGCGGCCAATGGCAAGGGAGCCGCGATCAAGAAGAAGGAAGATGTGCACCGCATGGCCGAAGCCAATAAGGCGTTTGCGCATTACAGGTGGTAAAACGCCAGCTTCTAGCTCTTAGCCTTTAGCTCTTAGCTTGAATCTCAAGGGCTACACGGTGGCTAAAAGCCAAGAGCTAATCGCTAAGAGCCGAATTACAGAGCCCCGGAGAGGATAGAAGTTAGCTGTGCCTAGAACAGTTCCATTAGAGCGCTGCAGGAACATCGGCATCATGGCCCACATCGATGCCGGGAAGACGACTACGACTGAGCGCATCCTTTTCTATACGGGCAGGACGCATCGCATCGGCGAGGTCCATGAAGGCACGGCGACCATGGACTGGATGGAGCAGGAGCAGGAGCGCGGCATCACGATCACATCGGCCGCGACGACCTGTACCTGGCGGGACATCCGGATCAATATTATCGATACACCCGGCCATGTGGACTTCACGGCCGAGGTCGAGCGCTCGCTGCGCGTGCTCGACGGAGCGGTCGCGGTGTTCGACGCCGTGCATGGCGTGCAGCCGCAGTCGGAAAAAGTCTGGCG
>Ga0187781_10000860_pt1 | contig 22336 bp, 19 predicted proteins | sample 0715_SJ02_MP02_2_FD_132447 | JGI IMG/M metagenome (GOLD analysis project Ga0187781, IMG submission 132447) | Tropical peat soil microbial communities from peatlands in Department of Meta, Colombia - 0715_SJ02_MP02_20_MG | ecosystem: Environmental > Terrestrial > Soil > Wetlands > Peat | place... | reverse complement strand
GCCCGACGACGACGCGGCGCCTCTCGGGCTCGAGCCGCAGCACGTAAAGCGGCGCGCCGCCGCCGATGCCGAGGCCCTTGCGCTGGCCGACGGTGAAGTGGATCACGCCCGCATGCGCGCCGAGCACGGTTCCGGCCTCGTCGACGATCTCGCCCGGCTCGGCGGCGCCCGGGCGCAGCTTCGCGACGATCGCCGCATACTTGCCGTCGGGCACGAAGCAGATGTCCTGGCTGTCGGGCTTCTCCGCCACCGGCAGGGTGAAGCGGCGGGCCAGCGCGCGCGTTTCGCGCTTGTCCAGCGCGCCCAGCGGGAAGCGCAGGAAGTCGAGCTGCGCCGGCGTCGTGGCGAAAAGGAAATAGCTCTGGTCGCGGCCCGCATCGGCGGCGCGATGCAGCTCCGGCCCGTCCCGCCCGTCGATGCGGCGGACGTAATGGCCGGTGGCGAGCGCGTCGGCGCCGAGGTCGCGCGCCGTCGCCAGGAGGTCGCGGAACTTCACGGTCTCGTTGCAGCGCACGCAGGGGATCGGCGTCTCGCCGCGCGCATAGGCGTCGGCGAAATCCTCGATCACGCTCTGGCGAAAGCGGCTTTCGTAATCGAGCACGTAATGCGCGATGCCGAGCCGCTCAGCGACGCGCGCCGCGTCATGGACGTCCTGCCCGGCGCAGCAGGCGCCCTTGCGTCCGCTGGCCGCGCCGTGATCGTAGAGCTGCAAGGTGATGCCGACCACCTCGAAGCCTTCCTCGACCAGCAGCGCCGCGGTCACCGAGCTGTCGACGCCGCCCGACATGGCAACGACCACGCGGCAATCGCGCGCCGGCTTGGCAAGGCCGAGCGAGTTCATGACAAGAATACAGTGATCGCCCCACCTCACCCCAACCCTCTCCGCCCCCGGGGGCGGAGAGGGAGGGACCCGCGCAGCGGGAGGGTGAGGTAGGGGCGCCAGTCGCGCGCTGTCTCAGGCATTGCTGGTCCGACGGTTACCCATTCATCAGATTGCGCGTCGCTTGCGGCAGCTTGACGGTGAGGCCGTCGAGCTCCTCGCTCATGATGATCTGACAGCCGAGGCGAGAGGTCTTGGTCAGGCCGAAAGCGAGATCGAGCATGTCTTCCTCGTCCTCGCTCGCCTCCTTCAGCAGTTCGTACCACTTGGCATCGACGATGACGTGGCAGGTCGAGCAGGCGAGCGAGCCCTCGCAGGCGCCTTCGATGTCGACGCCGTGCTTGTGCGCGATCTCCAGCACCGACAGGCCGATCGGGGCGTCGACCTCGCGGCGCGTCCCGTCGCGCTCGATGAACACCATCTTCGCCATCCGCCAATCCCTTCAGCGCGCCAGCGGCGCTGCGTCGTCCTCGGCCTGGATCGCCGCGCCCAGCGCCGGCGCGTCCGCCGGCCGCGCGCCCGGCGCGCGCGCCGCCGCCTCGCTCGACCCCATCAGCCGCAGCACCGCCAGCCCGGCCGCCGCCGCCGCCGCGCGGGTCGCTTGAAACGCGCGCTCATCCGGCGCCGCCAGCGCCACCACCGCATGCGTCACCGGCCGCGCCAGCGCCTTCTCGGCGCGCTCGCGCAGGCGCAGCAGCAGCGCGGCGAGCGCATCCGCGTCCTCGAGCCCGGACGCGGCAAGCCTTGCCGCGCCGTCGGCGCCGGGCAGCAGCTCGGCATTGCCGCCGACCGCCACCGCCACCGCCGCGCCCTCGGCGGCCGAAAGCTCGATGCCCACCGCCGCGCCGGGTCCGTCGCTCTCGAGCGGCGTGCCGTCGGGCTCCTCGATCTGGAACAGCTTCATCGCGGGATCAGACGTGGAAGGATTCGCCGCAGCCGCAGCGGCCCTTCTCGTTGGGATTGCGGAAGGTGAATCCCGATTGCAGCTTGTCCTCGACGTAATCCATCTCGGTGCCGATGATGAACATCGTCGCCTTGGGATCGATCAGGATGGTGACGCCCTTGTCCTGCACCACCTCGTCGAACTTGCCTTTCTCGTCGGCATATTCGAGCGTGTAGGTCAAGCCGGAGCAGCCGCGGCTGCGGACGCCGACACGAACGCCGATCGACGGCTTGCCGCGCCGCGCCAGCAGCGCCTGGATGCGCCCGGCCGCCGCTTCCGTCACCGTCATTGCCTGTTTCACGGCCATCGCCCTGCTCCCGCGATCCCCCGCTAGATACACCGCCCGGCCCCCTCCGGGCAACTCCGCGCCCCTTATGTGGGGCGCCCCGCTGTCGCCGTCACCCTCTCGTCCCCGGCCATCGACCGGACCGCCGCGGCAAGCGTGTCAACGGCAAAATCCACTTCTGCGTCAGTGGTATAACGGCCAAGGCCGATGCGCAGGCTGGCCCCGGCGAGCGCCTCCGGCAGGCCCAGCGCGCGCAGCACATGGGAAGGCTCGACCTCGGCCGCGGTGCAGGCCGAGCCGGTCGAGAGCGCAAGGCCGGGACAGGCATCGATCAAGGCAAGCGCCGAGGCGCCGGGAAAGCTCAGATTGAGGTTGCCGGGCAATCGTCGCTCGCCGTCGCCGTTGAGCAGTACCTGCGGCAGCCGCGCCTTGAGGCGGTCGAGGAAGCGCCGGCGCAGGCCGAGCAGCCGCTCGGCCTCCGCCGCCCTCTCCTCGCGCGCGATCCGCGCGGCGGCGCCGAAGCCGACGCAGAGCGGCGCCGGCAGCGTGCCCGAGCGCAGCGCCCGCTCCTGCCCGCCGCCGTCGAACAGCGGCTCGAGGCGCGCGCGCGGCCGGCGGCGGACATAGAGTGCGCCGACGCCCTTGGGACCGTAGAGCTTGTGCGCCGAGAGCGAGAGCAGGTCGATCGCCATTGCCTCGACGTCGACCGGCACCTTGCCCGCCGCCTGCGCCGCGTCGCTGTGGAAGAGCACGCCGCGCGACCGGCAGAGCGCGCCGATTTCTTCCAGCGGCTGCAGCACGCCGATCTCGTTGTTGGCGGCCATCACCGAGACGAGGGCGGTGCGCTCGTCGATCGCGGCCTCGAGCCGGCCGGGATCGACGAAGCCCTTGGCGTCGACCGGCAGCACGCTGACGCGGCAGCCGTCGCGCACCATCGCCTCGGCGCTCTCGAGCACGCATTTGTGCTCGGTCGCCACGGTGACGATGTGGTCCTTGCCGAGCGCGCGGTAGAAGCGTGCCGCGCCTTTGATCGCGAGGTTGTTCGCTTCGGTCGCGCCCGAGGTGAAGATGATCTCGCGCGGCTCGGCGCCGATGAGCGCCGCCACCTCGCCGCGCGCCTTCTCCACCGCCGCCGCCGCCTCGCGGCCATAGGCGTGCGTCGTCGAATGCGGATTGCCGAACTTCTCGACGAACCACGGCAGCATCTCCTCGAGCACGCGCCCGTCGACCGGCGTCGTCGCGGGATAGTCGAGATAGACCGGCGCCGCGTCGGGCCGGCGCTGTTGGCGGGCGAAAGAGGCGGTCATGCCGCGCTCGCCCGGGTGCGCGCGTAAAGCGCGCCCCAGGCCTCCACCAACTGATCGATGTCGATGGCGCTGCTGGTCCAGCCGAGGCTGATGCGGATGGCGCTTTCCGCCGCTTCGGCCTTGACCCCCATCGCCTCCAGCACTCGGCTGCGACGGATCTTGCCCGAGGAGCAGGCGGCGCCTGCGCTCACCATCACGCCCGCAAGATCGAGCGCCATCACCTGCGTCGCCGCCGGCACGCCCGGCATGCCGAGGGAGAGCGTGTTGGCGAGCCGCGGCGCCGCGGCGCCGTAGACCGGCGCGTCGGGCGCGATCGCCGCCAGACGCCGCTCTGCCTCATCGCGCAGCAGCGCCACCGCCGCATAGTCCTGAAGCCGCTCGGCCGCCGCTGCCGCCGCGGCGCCGAAGCCCACGATGCCCGGGAGATTCTCCGTGCCGGCGCGGCGGCCGCGCTCCTGGCCGCCGCCGGTCTGCACCGCCTTGAGCGGCACCGCCTCGGCGACGATGAGCGCGCCGACGCCTGGCGGACCGCCGAGCTTGTGCGCCGACAGCGCCAGCAGGTCGGCGCCCAGCGCCGCGCGATCGACGGCGATCTTGCCTGCCGCCTGGACCGCGTCGCAATGCAAGAGGGCGCCCTTGGCATGCGCCAGACGCGCCGCCTCGGCCACCGGCTGGATCACGCCCGTCTCGTTGTTGGCGAGCATCAGCGAGACCAGCGCCGGCCGCTCGTCCTCGGCCAGCATCCGCTTCAGCGCCGCGAGATCGATCACGCCCTCCGGCGTCGCCGGGATCGCCGCCGCCCCGTCGGCCGCCTGGCGCACCGAATCATGCTCGAGCGCCGAGACCAGAAGCCGCCGCCCGGCAAGCCCGCCGAGCGCCAGCCGGTTCGCCTCGGTCCCGCCGCTGGTGAACACGACCTCGCCCGGCGCCGCGCCGACCAGCGCCGCCACTTGCGCGCGCGCCGTCTCCATCGCGCGCCGCGCCTCGCGGCCCCAGCGATGCACCGAGGAAGGATTGCCGGTGCGCATCAGCGCCTCGGCCATTGCCGCCGCCGCTTCCGGGCGCAGCGGCGCGGTCGCGTTCCAATCGAGATAGGCGGCGCGCGGCATGCGGCGGCGAGAGCTATTGCGCGGCGATCGCCGCGTCGCGCTGCTCGCAGTGAAGCGCGCCGCTGCGGCCCAGCACGCGCTGCTCGACGACGTCGGCAAGCGACACCGAGCTGAGATAGAGATGGATCTGGTTGCCGAGCTCTTCCCAGAGATCGTGGGTGAGACATCGGGTCTTGCTGCCGCGGCAGCCGACCGGCGCCCCCGGCGAGCAGCGCGTGGCGCGGATCGGCTCGTCGACGGCGAGGATGATGTCGGCGATGCGCGTTTCCGCCGCGCCGTGGCCGAGCAGATAGCCGCCGCCGGGCCCGCGCACGCTCTTGACGAGGCCGGCGATGCGCAGCCTGGCGAAGAGCTGCTCGAGATAGGAGAGCGAAATCTCCTGCCGCTCGGCGATCTCCGCCAGCGCGATCGGCTCGCCGCGGCTGTGCTTGGCAAGGTCGACCATCGCCATGACGGCGTATCGTCCCTTGGTGCTGAGACGCATGGCGCTATTCCTTTTCCCCGCGCACCCACGCGCCGCCGCCGGTGCCGGTCTTCAGCACCGGCTCGAGCCGCTGCCCCTCGATCTCGCTTTCGAGCTGGTTGACCCGCGCGCGCAGCGCCTGCACCTCGTCGAGCAGCCCGTTGAGCGCGCGCGCCACCGGGTCGGGAATGTCGTCGCCCGGCGCGCCGTAAGGCACGAATTCCTGCGGCTGCGGCTCCTGCTTCGCGTCCTTGGGCTCGCGCGTCATCACGATCGAGCGCGGCGCCACCACGCGCGCGCCGGGCGGCACTTCGGCGCGGACGACGGCGTTGGGGCCGATGCGCGCGTCCTTGCCGACGGTGAAGCCGCCCAGCACCTTGGCGCCGGCGCCGACGATGACGCCGTCCGCGATGGTGGGATGGCGCTTGCCGCGATGGAGCTTGGTGCCGCCGAGCGTCACGCCCTGATAGAGGGTAACATTGTCGCCGATCTCCGCGGTCTCGCCGATCACGATGCCCGCGCCGTGATCGATGAACAGGCGCCGGCCGATGGTGGCGCCGGGATGGATCTCGATGCCGGTGAGCATGCGCGCAAAGGAGGAAATGAACCGCGCCGGCACTACCCAGCGCCGTCGCCACAGCGCATGCGCCAGTCGATAGAACAGCAGCGCATGGAAGCCCGGATAGCACAGCACCACCTCCAGCGTCGACCGCGCCGCCGGGTCGTGCTCGAGAATGGTGTCGATCTCTTCGCGCAGGTTTTTCAAAACCATGGGAGCCACTGTGCTATATTTGGCGCAATCATCGGGCCGGTCCTCCTCGCCCTGGGGGGAGAGTGCGTCCGGACAAGCGGCCCGGTGACACCAGCGATATATGGTCCACCGAGTATTTTAGTCAAGTTTAGCGAGCAGAAGATGCGTGCCTCAGCCGCTTATAGCCTAGGACAGTACTCGGATTTCGGCCGTCCGGGGGGTGCCGTCGATGCCTGACGTCATCATCAACGGGCCGGAGGGGCGGCTCGAAGGCCGTTACCACCACTCCAAGGCGAGCGGCGCGCCGGTGGCTCTTCTGCTGCATCCGCACCCGCAGCATGGCGGGACCATGAACAACAAGGTGGTCTATACGCTCTATCATGCTTTCGTCCGCTGCGGCTTCTCGGCGCTGCGCTTCAATTTCCGCGGCGTCGGCCGCAGCCAGGGCGCCTTCGACCGCGGCGAGGGCGAGCTGTCGGACGCCGCCGCCGCGCTCGACTGGCTCCAGACCTACAACCCCAACGCCACCGCCTGCTGGATCGGCGGCTTTTCCTTCGGCGCCTGGATCGGCATGCAGCTCCTCATGCGGCGGCCGGAGATCGACGGCTTCATCTCGGTGGCGCCGCCCGCCAACATGCTCGATTTCAGCTTTCTCGCCCCCTGCCCCGCCTCGGGCCTGATCATCATGGGCGATCGCGACCAGCTCGTGCCGCTCGAGCCGGTGCAGAAGCTCATCCACAAGCTCATGCATCAGCGCGACATCCAGATCGACTATCGCGTCATCGCCGGCGCCGACCATTTCTTCTCGGGCCAGCTCGAGGAGCTGGGCGCCATCGTCGAGGAATACGTCGCCGGCAACCGCCGCCCGCACGCGGCGGCGGCGGGGCGTTGAGGGGCGCACGCAGCGCTCGCCCGCGGCGGCTCCCCGACACGTCTCAGCGCCGACTTTTCTCCAGCCGCTCGACGCGGAAGAGGTCGGGGAACAGCTTGAGCCAGAGCAGCGCCACCAGGAGGGTGCCGACGCCGCCCAGCAGCACCGCGGGCACGGTGCCGAACCAGGCGGCGGTGACGCCGGATTCGAATTCGCCCAGCGAGTTGGAGGCGCCGATGAACATCGCGTTCACGGCGCTGACCCGGCCGCGCATGTCGTCGGGGGTCTCGATCTGCACCAGCGAGAGGCGAATGACGACGCTTATCGCGTCGGACGCGCCGAGCACGGCCAGCGCCGCGAGCGACAACGGGAACGAGGTCGAGACCGCGAAGACGATGGTGGCGAGACCGAAGACGGCGACCGCCGCGAAGAGGATGCGCCCGACGCCGCCGCCCAGCGGCCGGCGCGCCAGCAGGAGCGAGACGGCAAGCGCGCCCAGCGCTGGCGCCGAACGCAGCAAGCCGAGCCCCCACGGCCCGGTCGCCAGGATGTCGCGGGCATAGATCGGCAGCAGCGCGCTGGCGCCGCCGAGCAGCACCGCGAAAAGGTCGAGCGAGATCGCTCCCATCGCCGCCTTGTGGCCGCGCAAAAAGGCGATGCCGCCGAACAGCGAGGCAAGGCTGAGCCGCTCGCGCCGGGGCGCCGGCAACGGGACGCGGATCAGCGCGATCAGCAGGCCCGCGGCGAGGAAGCCGGCGCAGCTCAGCCCATAGACCGCGCCGGGCCCCAAGGCGTAGGCGAGGCCGCCCAGCGCCGGCCCGAGGATGATCGCGGTCTGGTTCGAGGACGTCGAAGCGGCGGCGGCGCGCGGGATGAGCGCGCTCGGCACGAGCTGCGGCATCAGCGCATGAAGCGTCGGCAGTTCGCAAGCGCGCGCCGCGCCGATGACGAAGATGGCGGCGAAGAGCGCGCCGGTGTCGAGCCGGTGCGTGAGGCTCCCCAGCGCCAGCGCCAGCGCCGCAAGCGCCTCCACCGCCTGGCAGAAGCGCAGCACGCGGCGGCGGTCATAGCGGTCGGCGATCTGGCCGACCACCAGCGAAAGGGCAAAGCCCGGGATGAACTGGGTCAGCCCGACGAGGCCGAGATCGAACGCGCTGCCGGTGAAGTCGTAGACCTGCCAGCCGATCGCCACCGCCTGCATCTGGAAGGCGATCGTGGTGGCCACCCGCCCCCACCAGAAGAGCGCGAAGGGCCGGTGGCGCCGGAGCGAGACGGGGGCCGCGCCCGCATCCCCAGAGGAATGCCCCTCCCCCCTTGAGGGGGAGGGTCGGGGTGGGGGGTTAAGCCGTATACACACAAGCTGCTTCTCGCGCTCAATCCTCGAAGGGATCGCGCACCAGCACCGTGTCGTCGCGCTCGGGGCTGGTCGAGAACAGCGCCACCGGCGCCTCGATCAGCTCCTCGATGCGGCGGATGTATTTGATGGCAAAGGCGTTGAGCTGCGCCCAGGAGCGCGCGCCGCGGGTGCTCTCGCTCCAGCCCTCGATGGTCTCGTAGACCGGTTCGAGCTCCGCCTGGACGGTGGCGCTCGCCGGCAAGTGCAGCAGCGTCTCGCCGCGCCAGCGATAGGCGGTGCAGACCTTGATCTCGGGAAAGCCGTCGAGCACGTCGAGCTTGGTCAGCGCGATGCCGGTGATGCCGGCGACCTTGACCGCCTGGCGCACCATCACCGCGTCGAACCAGCCGCAGCGCCGCTTGCGCCCGGTGACGACGCCGAACTCCTTGCCGCGCGAGCCCAGCAGCTCGCCGGTGGCATCGGTGAGCTCGGTCGGGAACGGGCCGCTGCCGACGCGGGTGGTGTAGGCCTTGGTGATGCCGAGCACATAGCCGACCGTGGCCGGGCCGATGCCGGCGCCGGACGCCGCGGTTCCGGGATGCGTGTTGGACGAGGTGACGTAGGGATAGGTGCCGTGATCGACGTCGAGCATCACGCCTTGCGCGCCCTCGAACAGGATGCGCTTGCCGGCCCGGCGCGCCTCGTCGAGCCGCCGCCACACCGCCTCGGCAAAGGGCAGCACCTTGGGCGCGACCTGCAACAGCGCCTGGAAGACCGCCGTGCGGTCGACCTCGGGCGCGTTCAGGCCGCGCAGCAGGGCGTTGTGATGCAGCAGAAGCTGGTCGAGCTTCTCGCTGAGCCCGGCGGGATCGGCGAGATCGCACAAGCGGATGGCGCGCCGTCCCACCTTGTCCTCATAGGCCGGGCCGATGCCGCGGCCGGTGGTGCCGATCTTCCTGTCGCCGCGCGCCTCTTCGCGGGCGCGGTCGATCTCGGCGTGCGACGGCAGGATGAGCGCTGCGTTCTCCGCGATCTTGAGATTGTCGGGAGTGACGGCGATGCCCTTCTCGCCCATCGCCTCGATCTCGCGCAGCAGCGCCCAGGGATCGACGACGACCCCGTTGCCGATGATCGACAGTTTGTCCGGCCGCACCACCCCCGAGGGCAGCAGGCTCAGCCGGTATTCGACATTGCCGATCACCAGCGTATGGCCGGCATTGTGGCCGCCTTGGAAGCGCACCACGACATCGGCGCGCTGCGACAGCCAGTCGACGATCTTGCCTTTGCCTTCGTCGCCCCATTGGGCGCCGATCACCGCTACATTCGCCATGGTCGAACCGTCTCCCCGGAACGCCGGCCGCGCTCAGCCCAGCGCGACGACGGCGTCGCCATCGAGCCAATGGCTGCAGTTGAGCCGCTTCGCCTCGGCGGCGGCGTCCGGCACCGCCACCAGCCCCGTCACCGTCGCCCAGCCGTCCTCGCGCCGGCGCGCCGCTGCCGCGCCGTCGCCGCCGAGCGGCACGTAAAGCCGCGGCCGCGGCTCCTGCTCCGGCAGCGCGCGCAGCACCGTATCGGTATAAAGCGTAAAGCCGGTGGCGGGCTCGCCATGGCCGTTGCCGGTGCGGTAGCGCCCGCCGCGGCCGAGCTCGCCGCGCACGCCGCGGGCGAAGAAGGTGAAGCTCACGCCGGTATGGTACTCGAAGCCGCGATTCTCGATCGCATCGACGGTGAGCGCGAGGCCGGGCGCGGCGCGCTGCACCGCCGCCGCCACCGCCGCGAGCCGCGCGCGCTCGGCCGCCGCCGCCGCCGGCAGGTCGAGCGCCTGCAGGCTCGCCAGCGCTTTCTTCGCCGTGCCGGCACTGGCGAGCATCTTGCCGAGCAGCACCGCCGCGCGCCCGCCGACCGCCGCCACCGCCGCCGCGTCCTTGTGATCGAGCGCCGCGCGCAACGCCTTCACCACATTGGCATTGAGCCCGAGCCCGGCGCAGACCGCCGGCACCAGGGTCGGCAAGGTGAGATCGACCGAGAGGCCGTCGACGCCGCTTGCCGCCAGCGCCGCCGCGGCGAGCGTCACCGCCTCGACGTCGGCGGCGATCTCGTCGGTGCCGATGAGTTCGGCGCCGACCTGTCCCACCTGGCGCTCCGGACGGATCTCGCTGCCGCGCACGCGCAGCACCTGGCCGGCATAGCACAGCCTGAGCGGCCGCGGCACCTTGCTGAGCCGGGTGGTGGCGATGCGCGCCACCTGCGGCGTCATGTCCGCGCGCAGCCCGATCATGCGCTGCGAGATCGGATCCATCAGCCGGAAGGTCTCCTGCGCCATGGCGGCGCCGGCGCCGGCCAGCAGGTTCTCCTCGAATTCCATCAGCGGCGGCTTCACCCGCTCATAGCCGTGGCTCCCCAGCACCGCCATCTGGCGCGCCACCACCTCCGCCTCGGTGGCGGCATCGGGCGGCAGCAGGTCGCGCAGGCCCTGGGGCAGCAGCGCCGGGTGAAGGGGCTCGTTCATGCCGCGGAAATAGCGGTTTTGCGCGGTTGCGGCAAACGGAAACGCGCCACCCGGAGGCGCCTGCCGGCCGCATGAGAAACCGTCAAGGCCGGGCTTGTCCCGGCCTTCCACGTCTTACCGCACGTGGGTTGCACGACAGGATGGCCGGGGCAAGCGATGACACCGGAAGGACCGACGAGGCACAGGTCTCGCCAGCGCCGCCTCAGAACCTGAGCGCCCGGGCCATCACCACGTTGGGCAGCGCGCGCACGCATTCCAGCACGTCGTCCGACAGCTCCTGATCGACCTGGATCAGGCAGACCGCGTCCTCGCCGGCGGCGGTGCGGCCGAGATGGAAGGTGGCGATGTTGATCCCCGCCTCGGCGAGCGTGCGGCCGAGATTGCCGATGAAGCCCGGCTTGTCCTTGTTGCGCACGAACAGCATATGCGCGCCGAGCTCGGCTTCCATGACGATGCCCTCGACCTCGACGATGCGCGGCTTGTTGCCGAAGAGCGTGCCGGCGACGCCGCGCTTGTGCCGCTCGCTGGCGACGCTGACGCGGATCAGCGTCTGGTAGCTGGACAGCGCCGGCACGCGCGTCTCGCTGACGCGGATATCGCGCTCGCGGCAGATCACCGGCGCGTTCACCATGTTCACCGAGTCGAGCTGCGGCGTCAGGATGGCGGTCAGGATGACGGCGGTGAGCGGCTTGATGTTGAGCTCGGCGGCATGGCCCTCATAGACGATCTCCACCGCCTTCAGCTCGTAGGTGGTGAGCTGGCCGGCAAAGCTGCCGAGCTGGTCGGCAAGGCGGACGTAGGGCTTGAGCCGCACCGCCTCTTCGGCCGAGAGCGACGGCATGTTGAGCGCGTTCGTCACCGCGCCGGAGGTGAGATAGTCCGACATCTGCTCGGCGATCTGAAGCGCCACGTTCTCCTGCGCCTCGGTGGTGGCGGCGCCGAGATGCGGCGTCGCCACCACGTCGTCGCGGCCGAAGAACGGGCTTTCCCTGGCCGGCTCGACCGGGAAGACGTCGATCGCCGCGCCGGCGACGTGGCCGGCATCGAGCGCCGCTTTCAGATCCTCCTCGACGATGAGGCCGCCGCGCGCGCAATTGATGATGCGCACGCCCTTCTTGGTCAGCGCCAGCGACTTGGCGTCGATGATGCCGCGCGTGGCCTCGGTGAGCGGCGTGTGCAGCGTGATGAAATCGGCGCGCGCCAGGAGATCGCCCAGCTCGACCTTCTCGACCCCCAGCGCCACCGCGCGCTCGGCCGAGAGGAAGGGATCGTAGGCCAGCACCCTCATCTTGAGCCCGATGGCGCGGTCGGCGACGATCGAGCCGATATTGCCGCAGCCGATGATCCCCAGGATCTTGCCGGTAAGCTCGACCCCCATGAAGCGCGACTTCTCCCATTTGCCCGCCTGGGTCGAGCGGTCGGCCGCGGGGATTTGGCGCGCCAGCGCGAACATCAGCGCGATGGCGTGCTCGGCGGTGGTGATGGAATTGCCGAAGGGCGTGTTCATCACCACGATGCCGCGCTGGGTCGCCGCCGGCACGTCGACGTTGTCGACGCCGATGCCGGCGCGGCCGATGACCTTGAGATGCGTCGCCTGCTCCAGCAGCGCCTTCGTCACCTTGGTGGCGGAGCGCACCGCGAGACCGTCATATTTGCCGATGATCTTCTTCAGCTCGTCGGGCGAGAGCCCGGTCATCACGTCGGCATCGACGCCGCGCGCGGCGAAGATCTCGACCGCGCGCGGCGACAGGGCGTCGGAAATCAACACTCTCGGCATGGAACATCCCGTGGCTGGAAGGAGCGGAAAGGACGAGACGGATCAGGATCAGGCCGCGGCGGCGCGGCGCAGCTCGCCATAGGCCCAGTCGAGCCACGGCAGCAGCGCCTCGACATCGCTGCGCTCCACCGTCGAGCCGCACCAGATCCTGAGGCCCGGCGGCGCGTCGCGGTGGCCGGCGATGTCGAAGCCGGCGCCTTCCGCCTCCACCAGCGCCTCCAGCCGCTTCACCGCGGCGCGCTGCGCGTCGGGCGCCAGGCGCTGGAACCAGTCGTCGACCAGCTTCAGGCAGACAGACGTCCAGGAGCGGCTCGCCGGGTCCCGCGCCAGGAAATCGATCCAGGGGGTGCGCTCGACCCAATCCGCGATCGCCGCCAGGTTCGCCTTGGCGCGGGCGATCAGCGCCGGCCGGCCGCCCACCCCTTCCGCCCATTTGAGCCCGTCGATCGCGTCTTCGATGGCGAGCAGCGACGGCGTGTTGATGGTCTCGCCCTTGAAGATGCCTTCGGCGAACTTGCCCTTGGAGGTCAGGCGGAAGATCTTGGGCAAGGGCCAAGGCGGGGTGTGGCTTTCGAGCCGCGCCACGGCGCGCGGGCTCAGCGCCAGCATGCCATGCGCCGCCTCGCCGCCCAGCGCCTTCTGCCAGGACCAGGTGACGACGTCGAGCTTGTCCCAGGGGAGATCCATGGCGAAGGCCGCCGAGGTGGCGTCGCACAGCGTCAGGCCCTGGCGGTCGCGCTTGATCCAGTCGCCATTGGGGACGCAGACGCCGGAGGTGGTGCCGTTCCAGGTGAAGACCACATCGCGGTCGGTATCGACCCGGGCGAGGTCGGGAAGCGCGCCATACTCGGCGCGCATCAGCCGGAGATCGCCGAGCTTTAGCTGCTTGGCCACGTCGGTGGCCCAGCCCTCGCCGAAGCTTTCCCAGGCGAGCACGTCGACGCCGCGCTGGCCCAAGAGCGACCACATCGCCATTTCGATGGCGCCGGTATCGGAGGCCGGCACGATGGCGAGGCGGTGGTCGGCGGGGATGCCGAGGAGGGCGCGCGAGCGCGCGACCACCTCGTCGATCTTGGCGCGGCCGGGCTTGGCGCGGTGCGAGCGGCCGAGCAGCGCGCCGTCCAGCGCTTGCAGCGTCCAGCCGGGACGCTTGGCGCAAGGACCTGAGGAGAAGCAGGGGTTTTTCGGCCGGACGAGCGGCTTCATGGTGCTATTCCTTGCAGAATAGATGCGACCCGTTGGGGGGCCGTGTCCCGCCGCGGACCCTAGGGACATCGCCGGCCGGCGTCAATCCGCATCCGCCGCCGAGGCTGCCGCCGCGGCATTGCGTCGCGCCCGGGAGTTGCGCCGAGGCCGCGACTGCACATTAATCAATTGATTTTGCTAGGTTATTTTTGAGATAGCCGGCGCCGTGCAGCGGGGCCGGCCTCGGCTGCCGCCAGCCCCGCGCCCTCCCCCGCTATGGCCTAGGCGCCTTCGTCATACTCCATCGAGATGTCCTTACCGGTGTAATCCGGCATCAGAGCCGCCGCGAGCAGGCTCACCACCGCGCAGGCGGCGATGTAGATCGCGATGGCGTAGCCGGAGTGATAGACGTCGAACAGCTTGGCGGCGATGAGCGGCGCCGGACCGCCGGCGATGACCGAGGCAAGCTGATAGCCCAGCGACGCGCCGCTGTAGCGCAGGCGCGGCGTGAAGGCCTCGGCGATCAGCGCCGCCTGGGGACCGTACTGAATGTCGTGCGGGATGAGCGAGATGACGATGGCGATGAACACCGCCGAGGGAATCGCGCTGTCCAGCATGCCGAAATAGAGAAAGCCGAAGAGCCCCGTCACCGCCGCGCCGATCAGGTACATCTTCCGCCGGCCGATCCGGTCGGAGATATGGCCCGAGAGCGGGATGGTGATGAACGATACGCAGGAGGCGACCAGCACCGCCATGAGGATCAAATCGCGCGGCATCTTCAGCGTGCCGACGCCATAGGCGAAGACGAAGGCGGTGAAGATGTAGAAGGGCGCCTGCTCGGCCAAGCGCGAGAAGGCGGAGAGGACGATCTCGCGCGGCTGCTTCATGATCACTTCGATCACCGGCGCCGCTTCGATCTTCTTCTTCGTGACGAGCTGCTGGAAGACCGGCGTCTCGAGGATGCCGAGCCGGATCCAGAGGCCGATGCCGACCAGCACGATGCTGAGCAGGAACGGCACGCGCCAGCCCCAGTTCAGGAAATCGCCGCCCGACCAGGCGCTGAAGGCGAGTATCGACAGATTCGCGAGAAACAGTCCCGACGGAACACCGAATTGCGGCCAGGAGGCGACGAGCCCGCGGCTGCCATGGCTGCGCGACCATTCCATCGAGATCAGAACCGAGCCGCCCCATTCGCCGCCGACGCCGATGCCCTGCAAGGTGCGCAGCACGGTGAGGATGATCGCGCCCCAGATGCCGATCGAGCTGTAGGTCGGCACGAAGGCCACGAGGAAGGTGGCGATGCCCATCAGCAGCAGCGTGGTGATGAGCGTCGCCTTGCGGCCGATGCGATCGCCGTAATGCCCGAAGATCGCCGCGCCGATCGGCCGGCCGACAAAGCCGACGAAATAGGTGGCGAAGGACGCGAGCGTTGCCGTCAGCGGATCTTCGTTGGGAAAAAAGAGCTTGGGAAAGACCAGCCCGGCTGCGGTGCCGTAGATGAAGAAATCGTACCACTCGATGGTGGTGCCGACCGTCGCGGCAACCACCGCCTTGCGCAATTCCAAACTGTGTTGACTGTCCGACAGACTCCCGTTTACGGCCGTGGTGGCCATAGTGCGTTCTCCCTCCCTGTACCGGCATTTCTTTGATGACCGGTTTTCTGCGCGGTGAGGATGCACTCATTCTGATGGTCGAGCAAGGTGTTACGCCGACGCACGCACAATGCTTCACAGCAATGCACGGCAACTTGTATTCTTCGCCGCTGGCTATCGCAGCGAGGGTGCCGTAAACACGGCGGAACAGCACGAAGGGAGATGACGTCCATGCGGTTCTCAAGACGCAAGATTCTGGCGGGATTGGCGGCGGCACCGGCGGTCATGACGGCGCCGATGGTGGCGCGCGGCGCTGAGCCGCGGACGCTCAAGATCAGCCATCAATTCCCCGGCGGCACCATCGACACCGGCGATTTTCGCGACCGCCTGTGCCAGAAATTCGCCGTCGAGGTGGAGAAGCGCAGCGGCGGCGCGCTCAAATTCGACATCTACCCCGGTTCGTCGCTGATGAAGACCGTGGCGCAATTCTCGGCGCTGCGCAAAGGAGCGCTGGACCTCAGCCTCTATCCCTTGGCCTATGCGGGCGGCGAAGTGCCCGAGGTGAATATCGGCCTGATGCCATGCCTCGTCACCTCCTATCAACAGGGTTTCGCCTGGAAGAAAGCGCAGGTCGGCCGGGAACTCCTGGCCACGCTCGAGAAGAAGGGCGTCAAGCTGATCACCTGGATCTGGCAGGCGGGTGGAATCGCTTCGCGCGCCGGCGCCATCGTCGAGCCCGAGGACGTCAAAGGGTTGAAGATCCGCGGCGCCAGCCGAGGGGAAGAGTTGATGCTCAAGGAAGCCGGGGCCATCATCTCGAGCGTGCCGTCCAACGAGATCTATCCGGCGATGCAGACCGGCTCGCTCGACGCTGCCGTGACCTCGTCGACCAGCCTGATCAGCTTCCGTCTCGAGGAAATCTCGAAGAACATGACATCCGGGCTCAAAGGCAGCTTCTGGTTCATGCTGGAGCCGCTCCTCATCTCGAAGGATGTTTACGACTCGCTGCCGGCCGACCAGCAGAAGGTGGTGAGCGCGGTCGGCGAAGAACTCGAGGCCTTCGGCTTGCAAGCGGCGAAGGACGACGACCAGAGGCTCGCCAGCATCTACACCAAAGCCGGCGTGAAGGTGCATGAATTCACTCCCGCCGCGCTCGAGAAATGGCGCGTCATCGCCCAGGCCACGGCGTGGAAGGATTTCGCGGCACGCAATGCCGATTGCGAACACCTCCTGAAACTCGCCGAGGCCGTGACGGCGTGAGCACTCAGGACGGGCTGAACGATGCATCGCCTGTCGCCGCGCCGGCGGCGACAGGCCTGATCGCGCGGCTGCAGACATCGCTCGATTGGCTCAACACCCTCCTCGTCGTGGTCAGCGCGCTCGCAGCCGCCGGCGCCGGCGGCGTCCTGACCTGGGAGGTGGCCGGCCGCTATTTCTTCAAGATCCCGAGCGATTGGCAGGACGAGCTGTCCACCTTTTTGCTGGTCGGCGCCACCTTTCTTTCGGCCGGTTGGATACAGGCCCGGCGCGACCATGTCAGCATCGATGCGCTGAAACACCTGCTGTCGCCTTCCGCCAACCGCTGGCGGCGCTTCCTCGCCGATCTCGTCTCGCTGGCGTTTTGCACCTTCTTCTGCTGGCGCTGCTGGGCGTTGCTCATGGAAGCGGTGGAAGAAGGCGAGACCAGCGATAGCGCCTGGGGGCCGCCCCTGTGGATTCCCTACGGGCTGATGAGCGTCGGGATGACGGTTCTCGTCGTCCAGCTCCTGCTCCAGGTCCTGGCGCAATTCTCTCAGACGGCGCGGCGATGACCCTGGTCGAGATCGGCCTGCTCTATGGCGGCGCGACGCTGGTCGTCCTGTTCTCGGGCATTCCCATCGCCTTCGCGCTGGGCACCGTGGCGGTGGGCTTCATGCTGTTCTTCATGCCGGGCGCCGCCGTCGCGACAGTGGCGCAGAATGTCTACGAGGAGATGGCCAGCATCACCTTGCTGACCATCCCGCTCTTCATCCTCAAGGGCGCGGCGATCGGCAAATCGCGCGCCGGCAACGATCTCTACGCCGCGCTCCACGCCTGGCTGCACCGCATTCCCGGCGGGCTCGGCGTTGCCGTCGTCATCGCTTGCGGGCTGTTTGCCGCCATGGCGGGCTCCAGCGCCGCGACCTGCTCGGCCATCGGCAGCTCCGGCATTCCGGCGATGCGCGAGCGCGGCTATTCCCCCGGCTTCGCCGCCGGCCTCGTCGCCGCCGGCGGCACGCTCGGCATCCTGCTGCCGCCGTCGATCACGCTTATTCTCTATGCCGTCGCGGCCGAGCAATCGCTGGGCCGCGTCTTTCTCGCCGGCATCGGTCCCGGCCTGCTGCTGGCGGCGATGTTCGCCGTTTATGCCACCCTGCGCTACCGCGTCGAGCTCCGCCGCGCCCGGGCGGTGGCGGCGGCCGGCGGCGCGCGTTCGGCAATCATCAACGAGGACAGCTTCACGTTTCTCGAGCGGCTTTTCGCGCTGCCGCGCATCCTGCCCTTCCTGGTGCTGCTGCTGGGCGTGATGCTGGCGCTCTATGGCGGCATCGCCACGCCGTCGGAGACCGCGGGGCTCGGCGCGGTGCTGGCGTTGCTGCTCATCGCGGTCGTCTACGGCGCCTGGCGGCTTGCCGATCTCAAACCGATCTTCGCGAGCACCTTGTCGGAAAGCGGCATGCTGATGCTGATCATCGGCATGAGCCTGCTCTACAGCTACGTCATGAGCTATCTGCACATCTCGCAGAGCGCCGCCGAATGGGTGGTGTCGCTGCATCTCTCGAAATGGCTGCTCTTCACGGCGATCGCGCTCCTCGTGGTCGTGCTCGGCTTCTTCCTGCCGCCGGTCAGCATCATCCTGATGACGGCGCCGATCATCCTGCCGCCGCTCCGGGCCGCCGGCTTCAACCTCGTCTGGTTCGGCGTCGTCATGTCGGTGATCATGGAGATGGGGCTGATCCATCCGCCGGTCGGGCTCAACATCTTCGTCATCAACAAGATCGCGCCCGATATCGGGTTCAAGGACATCGTGCTGGGCGCGCTGCCCTTCGTCGCGCTGATGATCGGCGCGATCGTGCTGCTCTGCGTCTTTCCGGCGATCGCGACCTTCGTTCCGGACTACATCTATCGGCGCTGAGCCTGCCGCCGCTATGCCGGGGCCTTCGCCGTGGCGATGATCGACAGCCTCTGGCGCACTTCGCCCTGCACGACGGGACCGAAAAGCCGGCGCGCCGGCGGCGAGGTTTCGAGATCGCCGGCCGCGTCGCGCATCGTCGGCCATTTGACGCGCCGGCCGTCGCGGCTCAGGCCCCGGCCGTCGATCAGCTCGTCGATCTTGCCGAGCGCCTCGGTGGAAAGCCCGAGCGCCCCTTCCGTATAATTGAACTGGCGGCCGGTCAGGCTCAGCAAATCCTCGGTCGTCCTCCCCTCGACGTTGGGCAGCCGCGCCGGCGGCTCGACCAGGAAGTCCTCGGCAAGCTCCACGACCTCGGACCAGCCGTCGAAGGAAAGATCCTCCTTGGCGCTGCTGAGCCACGGGCTCGGCTGATCATGATAGGAAATATAGAGCTCGTCGCGCGCCCGCGTCATGGCGACGTAGAGGCGGGATCCGTGGCGAAAGATTTCCTCTTTCGGCGCATCGAGCGGCGGCAGCACGTCCTTGCGGCAGTTGACGATGACCATCAGGTTGAACTCGTAGCCCTTGGTCTGCTCGAGATCGGAAAGGACGAGAGGATTGCGGTGCGGCTCGTGCGTTCCGTCGAGCGCCGGCAGGCCGAGTCGTTTGGCGAAGACCACGACCTCCTGCAGGCTGTAGCCGGCGAGCGCGATGCAGCAATGGTCGTTCGGCCGGCTTTCGAGATGGTCGGCCACAAGGCGCCTGGCATAGGCGAATTCCTGCGCGAAGCTGTCGGCCTCGAGGACGAAAGGTTCCGGCGAGGAGCGGTTGGCATATTTGGGATCGAGAATTTCGAGGTCGGAGGCTTCGACCAGATCCCTGTCGAGGTTGTCGCATAGAATCTTGTATGCCGCCTTGAGGATTTGCCGGCTGTTGCGATAGTTGCGGTTGATGCGGCGGGTCCTGCCGGCGACCTCGATGCCGGCCTGCGCGAGGTTGCGGTGCTTGGCCAGCACGTGCTGGGCGATGTCGCCGCACAGGAAGAGGTCGTTCGCGCCGGGGTTGACCAGACGGCGCACGATCTGCAATTCCGTGGTGCCGAAATCCTGGCTCTCGTCGACGATGATGTGGTGGAAATGCGGCGTGAGCCGGGCGAGATGCCGCGAGACCGCGGTGGTCAGGCCGAGATAGTCGATCGCGCCGACCGAGCGCATCTTGGCCTCCCAGCCCGTCAAGCCGGCCAGGAACAGCCGGCGCCAGGGATCCTGGATCGGATATTTGCGGCCCGCGCGCTGCATCGTCAGGTAATGGTCGCGCTCGCCCTCCGGAAGCGCGCTGCGGATCCAGTCGAATTCCTCGCGAATATAAGTCTCCGCCGAGATGCCCTGCGCCGTGAGCCCGATATGCGGCGCGATGAGGATGGCAGCGTCGTCGCGATCGCCCCAGCAGCGGTAGTAGCCGCGAAAGATCTCGTCGATATGTTCGCTCGTCCGCCCGGAGATTTCGTGGTACGTGCTGGCGTTTTCCGGCTCGAACTCGGCGAGCAGCTCCTGGCACAGCTCGAAGAAGGAGGTGACCTTTATCCGTTTCGGCGCTTCGAGGCCGAAGGCGGCTTGGTCCACGAGGAGCCGTATCAAGCCGGCAAGGCTGCGGTTCAGCGTCACCACCAGGATTTGCGCCGCCGGGGCGGCTTCGGCGAGCCTGATGGCCCGCTTGACCGCAACGCAGGTCTTGCCGGACCCGGACACGCCGGACAATTGCGCGGGACCGTTGAAATCCTCCCTGACGACCGCCTCCTGCTCCGGATGCATGAACAGCAGCCAGTCCAAATAGCTTGCGTGGCGGGCGAAGCGGGAGAGCCACTGCTCGTGCTCCGGCGAACCGATCTTGATCTGGCGGATCTGGTCCCCGTCGGAGACCGCCATGAATTCCTGGTCGGTCAGCTCATCGATTTCGGCAACCTCGCCGGTGGCAAGCCGGATGCGCTGCTCGGCGCCGTTGCCGTCGCCGGCGAGCAGGAGCATCAGCACGTCGCGCACGAGAACGCGCTTCTCGTCATCGGGAATGCCGGAGACGACCTGATCGACGTCGGCGGCGATCGTAATGCCGCTGAGGCCGGAAATTTTCAGGATGGTGTTGGCCGGCACCTTCGACAGCAGCACGTCGATCAGCTCTCCCGGCAGGCTCTCGATCAGCGCCTGTCGCGAGGGAAGAGGATCGCGGATCAGGGGGCTGAGGCCGGATTCGCCGTCGCTGCGATAGGCGGGCTGGAGAATGCCGTCGCTGCGCGTGATGACCAGTCCGGAATGCTTGTTGAGCCAGTGCTCGCAATCGTCGTGATCGCCGACAAAGCACAGGGCGATCGTCTTGTCGGTCTGAAGGGTGATCAGCCGGCAGCCGTCGCCAAGCTCGTATTTGACGCAGCCCTTGATGCGGCTCTCGCCGTGATCGGTGACCTGCAGGTCCCTAAACGCGGCGACGCCCAGGCTGAGCTGCCCGAGCACCGCGAACACCTTGTCGGCTTTCTTCTTCTTCTGGCCTCCCGTCCGCCACATCGCGGTCAGCGATGCGTCGAAATGCTTCAAATGCACGATGCGGATCTTGTCGGAAGGCGCGTCCCGGCCCTTCGTTCCCGTCATGGCGGCGACCCCCGATGCCGGAAGCGGGCTTCGCTCATCCCTCGGGCCCTGCGCTTCAAGAGCCGCATCACCGCCAGGGCCGGCACATTCTCGTCCCGCCGGTTCCCGACGCGACAGGCGACGCACAGGATGCCGCGCTCGGGCTTCGAGCGCGACGGCGCCGTCTCGACGATTTCCGGCTCGACGTGGAGCGCGTCGCCCGGCCGCACCGGCTCCAGCCGGCGCAGCTCGTCGAAGCCCGGCGAGCCCATGCCCGCGGCGCGGAAAATGCCGGTCTCCAGCACCATGCGGAAGCTCGGCGCCAGGGTCTGGAAGCCGCCGGCGATGAATCCGCCGTAATGGCTCTGCCGCGCCGCCTCGATATCGATGTGGAAGGGCTGCGAGTCATAGACCATCGCGAAGTCGATGATCGCGCTTTCGCTCAGCGTCACGCCGCGGGTAAGGAAGCGTTCGCCGGCGGCGACGTCGTCGAAAGGGCGCTCGCTCATCGCCGCCCGGTCAACCGAGCGCCGCGGCGATTGCCGCGCCCAGCTCCTTGGTCGTCGCCTTGCCGCCGAGATCGGGCGTCTTGGGCGCGGCGCGGTCGGCAAGCGCCGCCTCGATCGCCTTCTCGATCGCGTCGGCCGCCGCCTGCTCGCCCAGATGCGCCAGCATCATCGCCCCCGACCAGATCTGGCCGATGGGATTGGCGATGCCCTTGCCGTAGATGTCCGGCGCCGAGCCGTGCACCGGCTCGAACATCGAGGGGAAGGCGCGCTCGGGGTTGATGTTGGCCGAAGGCGCGATGCCGATCGAGCCCACCACCGCCGGGCCGAGATCGCTCAGGATGTCGCCGAAGAGGTTCGAGCCCACCACCACGTCGAACCAGTGCGGGTTGCGCACGAAATGCGCGGTGAGGATGTCGATGTGGTATTGGTCGGTCTTGACCGCGGGATAGTCCTTGGCGACGGCGGCGAAGCGCTCGTCCCAATAGGGCATGGTGTGGATGATGCCGTTGGACTTGGTCGCCGAGGTCACGTGGCGCTTGCGCCGCAGCGCAAGCTCGAAGGCATAGCGCATGATGCGGTCGCAGCCCTGGCGGGTGAACACCGTCTGCTGCATCGCCATTTCGAAGGGCGTGCCGCCGTAGAGCCGGCCGCCGATCTCGGAATACTCGCCTTCGTTGTTCTCGCGCACGACGTAGAAATCGATCTCGCCGGGCCTGCGGCCCCTGAGCGGCGATTCGACGCCGTCCAACAGCCGCACCGGGCGCAGATTGACGTATTGCTGAAAGCCGCGCCGGATCGGGATCAGCAGCCCCCAGAGCGAGACGTGATCGGGAACGCCGGGATAGCCCACCGCGCCGAGGAAGATGCCCTGCATTCCCTTGAGCTGATCGAGCCCGTCCGCCGGCATCATCGATCCCGTCTTGGCGAAGCGTTCGCAGCTCCAGTCATGGGACCGCCAGGCGAGCGAGAAGCCGAAGCGCCGCGCCGCCGCCTCGAGCACGCGCATGCCTTCCGGAACCACTTCCTTGCCGATCCCGTCGCCGGCGATCACGGCGATCTCGTATGGT
>Ga0187781_10000859_pt1 | contig 22361 bp, 15 predicted proteins | sample 0715_SJ02_MP02_2_FD_132447 | JGI IMG/M metagenome (GOLD analysis project Ga0187781, IMG submission 132447) | Tropical peat soil microbial communities from peatlands in Department of Meta, Colombia - 0715_SJ02_MP02_20_MG | ecosystem: Environmental > Terrestrial > Soil > Wetlands > Peat | place... | reverse complement strand
CTAGAGCATGCCCCGGACTTGATCCGGGGTGGAAACCGGTCTTCGGGAAGGATCATGCTCCAACGCAATATCTAGCCCACGATCCGCTTCAACTTGATCGGATCACGATCTAGCAGCGATGGTCCTTCAGCCGGCGATGGTAGCGGCGCAATTGCTTTTCCATCCGCAGCGCCGCTTCGTCGGCGCTCGCATAGGCGTCCGGCGCGCTCGCTTCGGCGCGCAGGGTGACTTTGGAATCGAGGTGAACGGCGCATTCGGTATAAAACCCCGAGCCCTCCCGCGCCACCGTGAGGTGCCCTGAATAACCGCCATCGAAATACTTGCTCATCGCTTCGCCGATGCGGCTGTTGATGCGCGCGCGCAGAGCTTCGCCGACATCCAGATTTTTTCCCGAGACGCGAAACGACATGCCAGCCTCCGCGCAGGGCATCGAGACACTGATACTGTCTTCTCCCGAGCTAAGCATCTGCGGGGGCGGCGTCAACGTGATGCGACACCGCTCCGAGCCGCGATCGCGCGGCCGATCAAGCGACTGGAACGGCCTGCTTCTCGCGCCGCCGTTGCACGGATGAGGGAATACGCATCGCCTCGCGATATTTGGCGACGGTTCGCCTCGCGATGTCGATGCCGGATTCGCGCAGCTTGTCGACGATGGTGTCGTCGGACAACACGTCGGCTGCGGTCTCGGCGTCGATCAATTGTTTGATGCGGTGACGCACCGCCTCCGCCGAGTGCGCTTCTCCGCCGTGCGCCGCGGCGATCGCCGACGTGAAGAAATATTTGAGCTCGAAAATGCCGCGGCTGGTCGCCATGTATTTGTTGGCGGTGACGCGCGACACCGTCGACTCATGCATGGAGATCGCTTCGGCGACGGTCTTGAGGTTGAGCGGCCGCAAGTGCTCGACGCCGTGGGCAAAGAAGCCGTCCTGCTGGCGCACGATCTCGTTGGCCACTTTCAGAATCGTGCGGGCGCGCTGATCGAGCGCGCGCACGAGCCACGTGGCGCTCTGCAAGCATTCGGCCAAATACGATTTCTCGGTGTCGCGCCGCGCCGTGGCGGACACCTCGGCATAGTAGCGCTGATTGACCAGCACCTTCGGCAGCGTGTCGGAATTGAGCTCGACGATCCAGCCGCCGTCCGGCCCGGAGCGCACGAACACATCCGGCACGATCGGCTGCACGGTCGCCGAACCGAAAGCGAGGCCGGGCTTGGGATTGAGCCGGCGAACTTCCGCGATCATATCGGCAAGGTCTTCGTCGCCGACGCCGCAGACTTTTTTCAGGGCGGCGAAATCGCGCCTGGCCAGCAAGTCGAGGCGCCCGATCAAGGCTGCCATGGCCGGATCGAAGCGATTGCGCTCCTTCAATTGCAGGGTCAGACACTCGGCGAGATTGCGCGCACAAATACCCGGCGGATCGAAGCTCTGCAGGATGGCGAGCACCGCCTCGATTTCTTTGATGCCGGTGCCGAGTTTTTCCGCAGCCGTTTCCAGATCGCTGCCGATGTAGCCGGCCTCGTCGACGAGATCGATGAGATATTGACCGATCATCCGCTGCGCCGGCTGGGTGACGGCGAGCGATAATTGCTCGCGCAGCCAGTCGCCGAGCGTGGTCTCGGCCGGGACGAAGGCCTCGAGATTATATTCGCCATCGTCGCGGCCGCCGGCGCCGACCGCCGCCCATTCCGAATACGCGGCCGGGCCCTCGGCAGCGCGCTGCCGGCTCGGCTCGGCCTCGTCGGGGAAAACGTCGTCCGTTCGCGCATCGAGCGCGTCTTCGATCGCGTTACGGCTCGGCTCCGCGGAAGCCGCTTCCTCCCAGGTCTCGCCCTCGGCGGCCTGACTGTCCGGCGCTTCGCCCGCGCCGCTCTCGGCCGGGCCGCGCTCGTCCTCGGCGCTGCGGTCGAGCAAAGGATTGCGCTCGAGCTCTGCCTCGACATAGGCGACAAGGTCCAGGTTCGACAGCTGCAAGAGCTTGATCGCCTGCATCAGCTGCGGCGTCATCACCAGCGCTTGGCTCTGGCGGATCTGCAGTCTTTGGGTAAGGGCCATCCGGCGAGCTACTTGATCAGCTACTTGGTCCAATTCTTGCTTATGAGCTTTCTACAGCAAGTTGGACGCCCTGTCGTCAACCGATTTCTAACAGGGTTACAGCTGGAACTGCTCGCCCAGATACAGGCGGCGCACGTCCGGATTATTGACGATATCGGCCGCCCGGCCCTCCATCAGAACTTCGCCGGAATAGATGATATAGGCCCGGTCGGTCAGGCCCAAGGTTTCGCGCACATTGTGGTCGGTGATCAAGACGCCGATCCCGCGATTGGTCAGATGCCGCACCAGCGTCTGGATGTCGCCGACGGCGATCGGATCGATGCCGGCAAAGGGCTCGTCGAGCAGCATGTAGTTCGGCCGGGTCGCCAAGGCGCGGGCGATTTCGACGCGCCGGCGTTCGCCGCCGGACAGCGCGATCGAGGGCGTCTTGCGCAGCCGCGTGATGTTGAATTCCTCGAGCAGTTCGTCGAGATCGCGCTCGCGCTGCTTGGCGCTCTTTTCGACGACTTCGAGCACAGCGCGGATATTCTGTTCGACATTGAGGCCGCGGAAGATCGAGGCTTCCTGCGGCAGATAACCGATGCCAAGCCGCGCGCGCTGATACATCGGCAGCGGCGTGACGTTGTGGCCGTCAAGTTCGATGCGGCCTTTGTCGGCCCGGATCAGGCCGGTGATCATGTAGAACACCGTCGTCTTGCCGGCGCCATTCGGGCCGAGCAATCCCACCGCCTCGCCCTTGCGCACATAGAGGCTGACGCCTTTGACCACCTTGCGGCCGACGAAAGTCTTCTCCACGCCGTGGACCGCGAGCACGCCCTGACGCTCGATTAGCGCGCTGCCGTTGCCGTCCTGGCGGCGCGGACGCGGCGGCGGCGCAAAGTTTTCCGGCGGCAGACGCTTTGGGCCGCTCTCGGGAGGGGGCGCGCGCTTGGGTACGCTGTCGGGCGGCCTCCGGGGGCGCGGCGCCGGAGGCGGCGGTGGCGGTTGCTTGCTGCGCGTCTTGCGCTCAGGCGCCGGCCCGCTCGCAATGTCGAGATAGGTGCCGTTGATCTCGCCGCCCATGCTGGCAAGATCGATGGTCTCCCCGGCGGCGAGCGCAGGCTGGCGCGATGGCGCACCGCGGCGGCGGAAATATGAGAAAATGTCGACCACGCCGGCCAGCCCTGGAACCTTACAACCCTTGCATCGAATCGCGGGAAATGCCCGCCTGCTGACCGGATTTTATCCGATTTGCCGCCGCCATGCTGCGACCGCGAGCCGCAATTCGCCCCCTAATTCGGCTTGGCCGGCCCCGGCCCGATCGACATGGTGTTTGCGGGCCCGCCTTTGGTGTCTTTGTTGGGCAGGATCACCGCGCGGACACGACCGGGCGACCTTGTCGGTGACGTTCCGTTTTGTGCCTCGGCATTGGAATCGAAATGGGCATTGCCGGAAACCGTATCGACCACCACCCGCTCGCCGTGTAGCACGTTCTTGCCTTGGGCGACCGTCACATTGTGGAGTAGCGTGATCGTCTTCGTTTTCAGATCGTAGACGCCGAGGTCGCCGCTCGCCGTTTGATCCTTGGAAATGACGGTGACGCCGCCGCGCGCCTCGATCCTGCGAATGTCCTGCTGGCGCGTCGGCATCGTCCCTGCCTGCTGCGGCTGTTGCTGCGGTTGCTGCTGTTGCGCCTGTGGCTGCTGCGGCTGTTGTTGCTGCCGCTTGGCCTGGGACGCATTGGCCGCGGCGCCCGGCTCGGGCCCATAGAACACAACAAGCTTCTGGCACTTGATCGTGGTATCGCCTTGCACGACCTGCACGTCGCCGGCGAAGGTCGCCATCTTTTCCTTGTCGCGCACTTCGAGCGTGGCCGCGTCGATCTGGATCGGCTGATCCTGATTGTCGTTCAAGATCCCCTGCGCGGGGTTGCCGAGCTGCGGCGGAGCGATCGCACCTGGGCGCGGAGCCTGCGCCGCCGCAACTGCGGGCGCCGAGAGCGCCAGAGCGATGACGTAGAACCAGAACCGCTGCTTCATCGGTCGCTCGTCTGCGCGTTCATCTGATCCGGCTGGACGACCATTCGCACGCCGCCGGTGAAGCGGATAACATTGCCTGAGTCCCGCACTTCCATTTGCTTGCCATCGACCACGCTGCCGTTGAGCTTCACCCAAACCGGCTTTTCGGAAACGATGGTGCCCTTATGCACATCGACCGCCGCCTCGCTCAGGCGCGCTTCGTAGCCGTTCGACGAGACCACATGGATATTGTCGGCAAGCGTGAGCATCTCGGTCTTCATGTCATAGCTGCCCGAGTTGGCCGTGAGATTGACCATGCTTTTGTCTTCCAACTCGATCTTGGCCTGAATCTGGTGGAGCTCCATCAAGTCAGGCTTGGTGATGTCTTGATCGGCCGAGCTTGCGGTAAATTCGTAAGGTCGGGAATCGACCGTATATCCGGTAAGCCGCGGCTGCTCCATCGTGACCTTGGTGCCTTTGATCACGAGCTTCCCAATCTCTCCCGGCAGCCGCAGCGGCCCAACCGCGGGCATGTAATTGGCACCGACCGTCAAGAGAAGCGCGGCCGCCAACGCCGCAGGCACGCCGATCCGCAACAGCCGCACATGCCGGCTGTGCCGTAGCGCCGCCCGATACAGTCGATCGGCGTCGCCGCGCGCACCGGCCGAAAATCTCCGCCTCACATTCTCGACAGGATAAGCGGTAGTCAGCGGCTTTCCCCTAAGACTGGCGCCCCCGATTCGCCAGCGCGAACCGCCTTTACGGTTCCGCCGGCCGATTGTCGCCTTGGAATATGGCTTCGACCGGGCGAAACGGAGGATCCAATCGCGCTGGCGGCACCCGGCTTCGGCGGAAGATTAGCAAATCCATGCGGATAGCGCAGCCCTCGTGCGGCATCCGCCCCGCATTCGCTGCGGCAGACCCCCGGGCCGAATCATCAGGAATGGGCAAATATATCGTCGTCGGCAAAACCTGCGAGATCGAGCCGCACCCGATCGGGCAAGAAGCGAAAGCAGGCAGCCGCCAGCTTTTCGCGCCCTTCGCGGGCGAGCATCGCATCGAGCCGCTCCTTGAGCGCATGCAGATAAAACACGTCGGCCGCGGCGTAGGAAATTTGCGCGTCGGTCAATTCAGGCGCGCCCCAGTCGGACGATTGCTGCTGCTTCGAAAGATCCTGTCCAAGCACCTCGCGCACCAAGTCTTTGAGGCCGTGCTTGTCGGTATAGGTGCGGGAGAGGCGTGAAGCGATCTTGGTGCAATAGACCGGCTCCGGCATGACGCCGAAAGCGCTGTAGAGCATGCCGAGATCGAAACGCGCGAAATGAAAAATCTTCAGCACGCCGGGATCGGCGAGCAGCCGTTTCAGATTGGGCGCGTCAGTCGCATGCGGGGGAATTTGCACGACGTCGGCGGAACCGTCCCCGGGCGAGAGCTGAACCAGGCACAGCCGGTCGCGGCTGAGCGAAAGCCCCATGGTTTCGGTATCGATCGCCACCGGGCCGGTGTAGCGCGAGAGATCAGGCAGGTCGCCGCGATGCAGACGGATGGTCATGCTTGGAATGCGCCGTTGCCGGCCTCAGGTAGCAGTTTTCCGAGAAATCCTCGGCTCGCCAATATTTGAATATCGTAACCGAAATGGCGCGTCAAAATCGGCTCTTCGGCCGATGTTTCGGCCGAAATCGCAGCCTTTCCCAACCACGAACACGTCGGTGACAACGCGAAGCGGTATCGGATAACATTGGATATCGCAACGACCGATCTGAAAACGGCCGAAAAGGGGGGGAATTCCAATAGCGCAACCCGCGCCCGTCATCGCGACGTTACGGTCGGCAGTGCCACAACCGCGGCCTCTGCCCCATAGCCTGTGGCGTGGCCGTTCGCTGCGCGCGCAGCTTCTACTGATTTTCGTCCTGATCGATGTCGGCGTGCTGCTCGTCGGCGGCAGCATCGCCGTGTTGCGGGCGCGTGCGCAAACCCGCGTCGAGATGGCGGCCTCCATGCGCCTTGCCGAGGCGCTTGTCGGCGACGCCGCCGGGCTCGCCCATCAACAATTTCCCGCAGAGCAATTTTTGGCGAACTTGCCGGTCCAATTGCGCTCGATACGTCACGTGCGCATCGTGGTGAAGGACGAGACAGGCGTTCCGATGCGGTCAACATCGCCCGCGGAAGCCGCCGCCGGACGCCCCTCCGCGCCACGCTGGTTCGCCGAACTGGTCGCGCCACCGATCGAGGCGCGGAACGTCCCGCTCATCATCAACGGCAGCAAAGTCGGCGAGGTCGAGATCGCGGGAGAACCCGGCGACGAAATCGCCGAGTTCTGGGAAAACGCCGCCGCAACGGCGGCTACGGTCGTTCTCCTCAACGTGGCGATGTTTGCCATCCTCTACCTCTTGTTCGGCCGGGTTCTTGGCCCGCTGACCGCGCTCGCGAGCGGCCTCTCCGATCTGCAGCGGCAAAGCTATGACGTGCGAATACCCAAACCGCAGGCGCGCGAACTCGCCGCCATTGCCGATCATTTCAACGCGCTTGCCGGCGCGCTTGAAACCGCGCGCGCGGAAAACCTGCGGCTCAATCGTCAGCTCATTACCGCACAGGACGACGAACGGCGGCGCACGGCGCTCGACTTGCACGACGAGGTCGGGCCCTGTCTGTTCGGGCTCAAGGCCAATGCCAGCTCGATCGCGAACGCTGCAGCGTCGCTGCCCGAGACAGCGAAGCAGGCGATTAGCGAACGCCTGCGGGATACCGTCGCCATTATCGATCACCTTCAGGCCATCAACCGCAGCATGCTCGAACGCTTAAGGCCAATGGCGCTCGGTCACGTGCCGCTGAAGGCAATGCTCGGCGAACTCGTGCGCGAGCAGGAGCGCCGGCACTCGCGAATTTCGTTTCGCTTCAGCGCCGCGGATATCGCACGCAGCTATGGTGACTCGATCGATCTCACCATCTATCGCTGCCTGCAGGAAAGCCTCACCAACGCCGTCCGCCACGCACAGGCGCGGCACGTGACCGTCGAGCTGCGCGCCGAAGCCGAGCGGCGGCTGGCGCTGACGGTGCGCGACGACGGGTGCGGGATTCATCCGGGCAAGGTCGCCGGATTCGGCATCCGCGGCATGCAGGAGCGCGTCGAAGGCTTGGGCGGTCGCTATACGATCGAAAGCGAAACGGGCAACGGCACGTGCGTCCGCGTGACGCTTCCGCTCGCCGAAAGCGCGAACGTCACGCCGAATTCGGATGCGCGGGGCGCGGTCGCGCCATGACCACCGTTCTCGTCATCGACGACCATCCTATCGTGCGGCAGGGATGCCGGCGGATGCTGGAGGATGCCGGCGTCGAACGCATATTCGAGGCTTCGGACGCGGCCTCCGGCTACAAGCTGTGCCGTCGCCATCGGCCCGATGTCGTCATTGTCGATCTGGCGATGCAGGACAGCGGGCTCGGCGGCCTGCCGCTGATCAAGCGCATGCGGACACACGATACGCGCCTGCGCATCATCGTGTTCAGCATGCACGGCGATCCGATCATCGTTACCCGCGCGCTCGAGGCGGGCGCCTCCGGCTATGTCCTCAAGGATACTTCATCCGAGGACTTCTTGAAGGCGTTCCAGACCGTACTCGGCGGCAGTCCCTATTTGAGCCACGACCTCGCGATGCGGGTGGCGCTGATACACACGCCGGCGCGCAAAAATCCGCTGTCCGGGCTGACGCCGCGCGAGTTGCAAACGCTTTCGCTTTTGGCCAAGGGCAAGCCATACGGCGACATCGCCAACGAACTCAATGTCAGCTACAAAACCGTCGTCAATGTCAGCTCTCAGCTCAAGCACAAGCTCGAAGTGCGCAATCTCCCCGAGCTGATCCGTACCGCCGTGCAACTCCTGGAAACGGCGCAATAGAGCGCGATCGCATAAATCGACAAGCAGACCGACGGCTGCCGTTGCCAAAACTTCCCGGCTTTTTTGGAAGAATGTCCGGCTGACTCAGGCGCGCAAGGCGTGCCAAAATTCGCCGTCTGGCATCGAGATCGGGGGATGCGAGATTTGATGACAGAGGCGCTTTAGCGTCGGGTGGTTCGCAAGCTGCTTCCGAACCCGATTGCCAAGCGCTTCCGCAGACGTCCACCTGGACGGTCGTTTTATCGCAACCCTTGGCATTGATTCGCAGCCGGAGCGCGCGGGACCCTGGTCCGGCGAAGCGTTGACGTGGTCTTGTTAGGCGGAGTGGTGGCCTAACCACAAGGACGCAAGACAACAAGAACAATCAGTGCCAGTCGTTGCGTCACTCGTTGCGTAAGGGAGAGTCGCATGAGGTGGACGCTTGTTGCCGCAGCAGCAATCGCGGTTGCTACTTTTAGACCCGCACGCGCAGCCGATCTTCCGACGCCAAGTCTTCCTCCCCCGTTGCCGCCGGCCGTGTACAATTGGACGGGCTTTTATCTTGGCATCAATGGCGGTTTCGGAACCGGCAACAGCAATTGGTCGGATGGCCCCGTCGGTACGACCGGCAGCTTCCCAATTTCCGGCTATCTTATCGGCGGTACGGCCGGCATCAATTACCAAATAAATGAGTACGTCTTCGGCATCGAAGGTGATGGCGATTGGACCAACCTTAACGGCAATTCCGGCTCGACCTGCGGAGCTATTTCTGCGGTCCTGACACTGCCGGCCTCTTGCCAGACGCAGAGCCAATGGCTCGCCACGATACGCGGCCGCGTCGGCTATGCCTTCGACCGCATCCTCCTCTACGGCACCGCCGGCGCCGCTTTCGGCAATATTCAAACCGGCCTCAATCCTCCATCCACTTTCGACAGTGCGGTCGAAGCGGGTTGGACGGTGGGCGCCGGACTCGAAGTTGCCTTCGCGCCCAATTGGACAGCCAAAGCAGAATATCTCTTCGTCGACTTGCCGAACGCCACCTGCACGACCGCAGGCAACTGCGGAGGCGCCGCCGGCTCCATCGTAAGCTTCAACGAAAGCATCGTACGCGCCGGCGTCAACTTTAAATTCGGCCCTTGGTGAGGGTCCGCATATGCGTAGCGACGTGCGTATCAGTGGGCGGATTATCTTTCTGGGATGGCTTTGGACCCTCCCCATTGCGTCTTTGATGCTTCCAGAGAGCGGTGCAGCACAGGAGGCAGCTGGCACAAGCGGCAGTTCGAGCGCGACGACGCTCCCTGAAATCCGTGTGATCGCGACCACTCCCGTGGCGCCTCCTCCCCGAAGAGCGCCTGCTGCCCCGGCCCCGAGTCCCGTCGCTGCGCCTAGCGTTCCTGCTCAGGCGCCCCAAGCGAATGCGCAGCCCGGCGTGGTCGAACTGGACAAGATTCCGTCCAACGTCCAGACCGTCCCGGCGTCCGCCTTTGACGGCACGAAGGCGCCCGATCTTTTGCAGTCATTGGTCCGGGCGCTGCCTGGGGTGTCGCTCAGCAGCCAGACCGGAAACGATTTTCAGCTCGACCTGAACTACCGGGGCTTTACCGCTTCTCCTGTGATCGGCACGCCGCAAGGACTTGCCGTTTACCAGAACGGAGTCCGCATCAACGAGGTTTTCGGCGACGTCGTCAATTGGGATTTCATCCCGCAGAAAGCCATCAACCAGCTGACGCTCGTTCCCAGCAATCCGGTTTACGGCCTCAACGCGATCGGCGGCGCGCTGTCCTTCGAAATGAAGAACGGATACACCTATCACGGCGTTGAAGGCGAAATTAGCGGCGGGTCATACGGACGGGCGGGTGCGTCCGTACAGGCTGGCGGCGAAGTTGGAAATCTCTCCGGATATATCACGGCCGACGCCATCAATGACGCCGGTTGGCGTAATGATTCGCCGTCGACACTGCGGCGCGTCTACTCTGATTTCGGCGCGCGCGGTGACCAGACCGAATTCCACGTCACCTTCACCGGCGCCAACAACAGTTTCGGCGCGGCGGCCGCGACCCCGTTGCAGATGCTGAGCCAAGATTGGGCGAGCATCTATACCATCCCACAAACAACGCAGAATCAGCTCGCGTTTCTGACGGCAAGCGCAACCTGGAAGCCAAGCGATACCTGGACCTATCAGGCACTAGCCTATTATCGCAATTTTCAGCAATCCCACGTCGACGGCAACGGCACGAGCACGCAGAATTCGGGGTGCCCCGATCCGACCGTCCTCTGCTTTCCCAATCTCGACGGCACAGTGTCAGACCTGGTCACGACAAAGGGGCAGACAGTGCCGGCGACCGGCGCGCTCGGCACGGGCGTCCTCGGCGAAATCGATCGTACCTGGACGACGACCAATAGTTTCGGCGGCTCGGTGCAGGCGTCATCGTCCGAAAAGATTTTCGGTCACAACAACAATGTCACGGTAGGCTTGAGCGTGGACCGCGGCCTGGTGCAATTCTCGACCACGAGCGAATTGGGAACGGTCAATGCCAATCAATTCCCGACCGTGCAGGGTTTCGGTCTGTTTATCGACCAACCCTCCGGCGACGTGGCGCCCGTCGGGCTGGGCTCGACGACTCTGTATACGGGCCTCTATGCGACCGACACGTTCGACGTCACGTCGCGCCTCTCGATCACCGCCGGCGGACGCTTCAACTTTGCCCAAATCAATTTGACGGACGAACTCGGCAATGACCCCGCGCTCAGCGGCAATCACATCTACACCCACTTCAACCCCATGATCGGCGCAACCTACAAGCTCACGCCGAATTTGACGTTCTACGGAGATTTTGCGGAAGCAAATCGAGCGCCGACGCCGCTGGAATTGGCCTGCTCGGATCCCGTTCGGCCCTGCCTGATCGACAACGCCCTTGTCGGGGACCCCAACCTTCAACAAGTCGTCACCTACACCTTTGAGGCCGGGTTGCGAGGTCAATTCAACATCGCGCAAGGGCTGCTGAATTGGACGGTAGGCGGCTTTCACGCGCTCAACACCGACGACATCATTGCCGTCGCAAGCCCGATCCCCGGGCATGAGTTCTTTCAGAATGCCGGCAACACGCTGCGCCAGGGCATCGAAGCTAATCTGAACTACAAGCAAGACCGCTGGAATATCTACGCCAACTACACGTACGTCGACGCCACGTTCTTGAATTCGTTGACGTTGTCTTCGCCGTTTAATCCGTTCGCGGGCCCCAACGGCAACATTTTCGTGGTTCCCGGCGATCACCTCACCGGCATTCCGGACTTCCGTTTCAAGCTCGGCGCCGAATACCAGGTTACCAAGCCCTGGAAGGTCGGCGCCGACCTCAACATCATCGGCAGCCAATGGCTGGTCGGCGATGAATCAAATCAAAACCCGAAAGTGCCGCCCTACTGGGTCGTCAACCTGCATTCATCCTACAGGATCACAGATAACGTCGAGGTCTTTGGGCTAGTGCGCAATCTGTTCGATCAGCACTACTACGTTTACGGCACCTTCTTCGACGTCACTTCCTTTCCGTATCTGAATCTGACCGATCCGCGGACCTTTATTCCCGGCATGCCATTCGCCGCCTACCTCGGCGTGCGGGGCACGCTGCCTTCTGCAACACTGGCATTTGCCGATGCTCCGCCGCCGATCCTGTCGAAAACGCCACCGGAGAATTGGACCGGTGCAACGTCAACAGCTGTCAATTGGACCGGCGTCTATGTCGGCTTCAACGCTGGCTTCAGCTTCGGGGGCAGCGACTGGACCGACAGCGTGACCGGCACCTCCACTGGTAGCTTCGGCACGTCAGGCTTTGTCTTCGGTGGGACGCTGGGCGCAAATTACCAGGCCGGTTCATTCGTGTTCGGCGTCGAGGCCGATGGCGGCTGGGCCGATGCCAGCGGCTTCGGCACTTTCACGGCTTCTGCTCTCTGTGCAGGAGGATGCCTGACAACAAGCACTTGGCTCAGCACCGTTCGCGGCCGCGTCGGCTATGCGCTCGATCGGCTCCTCGTCTACGGCACCGGCGGCGCCGCCTTTGGCAATGTCCGGGCAAACTTCTCCAATGACCCGGTCAGCAGCGCGATCGAAGCTGGTTGGACGGTCGGCGCCGGCGTCGAGGTTGCGTTGGCGCAGAATTGGAGCGCCAAGGCGGAATACCTTTTCGTCGACCTCGCCGACGGATCATGCAGCACGAATTGCGCTATTGCCGACGCAAGCGGAACACCAGTCATTCCCAACATCGCCGTCAAATTCAACGAGAGCATCGTCCGCGGAGGCGTGAACTATAAATTCATGTGGTGACAAGTCGGGGCCTGCCGGCGCTCAAGCCACGCCGCAGGTCCCACTTCAAGACGCCGCCTCATCCTTTGCCGACAAGCCCGTCACGCCAAAACTCAACGCCTTAAGCTGCTGCCGCGCATCGGCATCGTAGGCTTGTGCGTCGGCGCGCGCCTCGCGCTGGCCGTTGAAATAGAGCCCGCTTTTGCCTTCCAGCTCGGGCGATACGGCAAGCTTGAGGATTGCGTCGGCGCCTTCCTCGACGCTGCTGATCGGGGTCACACCGGATTGGCGCACCATGGTCGTGTTCATGTAGGTGGCCGGATGCAAGGCATTGACGGTCACGCCCGAGCCCGCGAGTTCGCGGGCAAGATCCATCATGAACATGATCTGCGCGAGCTTACTCTGGCAATAAGCGCGCGAGCCGCTATAGCCGTGGGTCAACATCACGTCGTCGAACTCGATTGCCTGCTGGCCGACGGACGACACATTGACGATGCGAGCCGGCGCACTCTTCTTGATCAGCGGCAGAAGCAGATGGGTCAGCAAAAAGCCGGCAAGATAGTTGACGGCGAACAGGAGCTCATGCCCGTCGGTGCTGGTCCGGCGCGTCGCGCGCGAGACCCCGCTGCCGAGCCCGGCATTGTTGATCAGGAGATCCAGACGCCGGGTTGTTTTCTGCACAGCCTCGGCCAGGCGACGTACCTCGGCGATGGAGGAAAGATCGGCTCGCAGAAACTCCGCGGTTCCGCTGGCGGCCGCGATCTCGGCCACGAGCGCTTCACCGCGCTCGCGGTCGCGGCCGTGTACAAGAACGCGCCAGCCGCCGTCGGCCAACCGTTTCGCCACAACGCGGCCCACGCCATCGGTCGAGCCGGTGATCAGGGCAGTCTTGCCAATCTCTTTTATCATGACTGAACCTCCGCTCCGCGAGATGTAGGCGGGAGCGCTCGGTTTGCCATCCCGGCAGACTTAGACCGGATGCGTGAGGCACCGCTTTTGCAAGCATCGACGCGGAGGGCGTTCGTTTGCTACAAGGCGGAGGGCCCCAGCGTCACCAAAGCGTCGCGCATTGCGTGCACATCAAGTTAGCATGACAACTGCAACAACCGTCACCGAAGCCAGATCGACCACGCCGCACGGACCTTTGGGCGCCCTGATGCTCGGCGCGCTCGGCGTGGTTTATGGCGATATCGGCACAAGCCCGCTCTACACCCTGAAGACCGCGCTCGACTGGGCCGGCGGCGCCACGCCCTCGACGGCAATCGGCATGCTGTCGCTGATCGTCTGGACCCTGGTGATTACGACCTCGATCAAATACGTAGCGGTGGTGATGCGCGCCGACAACGAAGGCGAAGGCGGCATTCTGGCCTTGATGTCGCTCCTCGGCATCAAGCACGGCGAACGGGCCGGGGTGATCGCCCTCGGGGTCCTCGGCGCGGCGCTCCTTTACGGCGACGGCGCCATCACGCCGGCCATCTCGGTTTTGAGCGCGCTCGAAGGACTGAAAACCCCGATGCCGGCCATTGCGCCATACATCGTCGCCCTGTCGGCTTTGATCCTGGTCGGACTGTTCGCGCTGCAATCGCAGGGCACCAACCGTATCGGCAAGCTGTTCGGCCCGATCATGACGATTTGGTTCGTTACCATCGGCGTGCTCGGCTTGGTCGGAATTGTCGGCCATCCGGGCGTACTGGTCGCGCTCGATCCGCGTTACGGCTTCGCCTATCTGTTTGGGCACGGCCTGACCGGCTTTTTGGTGCTCGGCGCCGTTTTTCTCTGCGCCACCGGAGCGGAGGCGCTTTACGCCGACATGGGGCATTTCGGCGCCCGGCCGATCCGCTTCGCCTGGTATGGGCTGGTGCTGCCATGCCTTTTGCTCAACTATTCCGGCCAGACGGCGATCGTGGTCGACGGCAACGCCGGCGCCAATCCGTTTTTCTCGTTGTGCCCCGACGCTTTGCAGGTGCCGCTGGTCGCACTCGCGACCATTGCCACCATCATCGCCAGCCAATCGATCATCAGCGGCGCCTTTTCCATGACCCGGCAGGCGATCCAGCTTGGGCTGTGTCCGCGCCTGCATATCGTGCAGACCTCGGCCGCCGGCTACGGCCAGATCTACATCAGCTTCGTCAATTGGGCGCTGATGATCCTGACACTCGGCCTCACGCTCGGCTTTCGATCCTCCGACAATCTCGCCGCGGCTTTCGGTATCGCGGTGGCGACGACCATGTTGCTGACGTCGGTGTTGATGTTCTTGGCGATGCGCGAAGTCTGGGGCTGGAGCCTGCCCATAAGCCTCGGCGTCGCCGGGGTGTTCGTCGTGGTCGATCTGGCCTTTGTCAGCGCGAACATGATGAAAGTGCTGGAAGGCGGCTGGTTTCCGCTTGTGGTCGCCGCGATCGTGTTCTTTTTGATGTCCACGTGGTGGCGTGGGCGCCACGTGCTGCTGCGCGCGCTCGAGCGCGACACCTACCCGCTATCGGATTTCATCCGCCAGGTTCATACCAAGACCCGCGTGCCCGGGACCGCGGTCTATATGACCAGCCGCCTCGACATGGTGCCGGTGCCGCTGCTGCACAATCTCAAGCACAACAAGGTGCTGCATGAGCGCATCGTGCTTTTGCACGTGGTGACCGAGAACGTGCCGCGCGTCGCGCCCGAAGAGCGCATCCAAACCGCCCAACTGGGCGACAATTTCCACTCCGTGCGGGTGCGCTATGGCTTCATGGAGCATCCCGACATCCCGCAGGTGCTGGACGATTGCCGCTCGCAAAAGCTCGACTTCAACATGATGGAGACTTCCTTTTTTGTCGGGCGGGTCACCATCGTAGCCGGCAGGCACTCGCGCCTCAGCGGCTTCAGGCGGCAGGTGTTTGACTTCATGCACCGCAACGCGCTGCCGGCGACGGAGTTCTTCCGCATTCCGCCGGGCCGGGTGATCGAACTCGGCGGCCAGGTGGCGATGTAGAATGCCGCGTGCCGCGGCGTCGACGACGGTGGCTCACCCAAATGTTCGAGCGCCTCCCGGTCCTTTTTCGTTCCGCGATGTACGCGCTGCGCGGCGGCTTTCTCATCCGGCCGCTGGTTATTGCCGTGATTTTGGGGATTGCGGGCGCCGTGTTCTCTTCGCTGGAAGAAGCGCGGCCGGAAATCGGCGCCTGGATTCCGAGTGTCCTGTTCCCGTCGCGACAGGATCCCGCCGTGGCGCAGGTGATCCTTGCGAGCATCGCCACCTCGATCATGACCGTGGTGTCGATCGTCTTCGCCATCTTGCTGATGACGCTGACGCTGGCATCGACACAGTTTTCGCCGCGCATTCTGATCGGCTTCGCCAGAGACCGGACCACGCAATGGACGCTCGGCGTCTTCCTCGGGACATTCTCCTACTGCATGGCGACATTGCCGGCCGCACGCGCATTGCCGCATCCGTTCGTGCCGGTCGCGAGCGTCACCGGCGCGATGCTGCTGGCGCTGATCTGCGTCGGCTGGCTCGTTTACTTCATCAATCACATTTCGCAGTCGATCAGCGTCAACCACATTGTCGATCGGCTGGCGCGCGAAACGGAACTGGTGATCGACGAGCTGATGCCCTATTCGCGCGGGGCGTTCCCGTTGCAGCAACGGAGCGAGGCGTCACTGGCGGCGGACGAAGCCGCGGTTCTCAGTCCGCAATCCGGCTACATCCGTTTCGTCAACATCGGCCAGCTTGTCGCTGTCGCGAAGGCCTGGGGCATCAGCGTGCACGTGGCGCGCCGTGTCGGTCAGTTCGTTCCGGCCGGCGTGCCGCTTGTCTACGTGTCGAAACCGGAGCGCGTGCCGCCAGAACGCGCGGTCCATATCGTCGCCGCATTCGATATCGGTCCGACCCGCACCATGCAGCAGGACGTCGAGTTCGGCATCGTCCAGATCGTCGATATCGGACTGCGCGCCATATCTCCAGCAGTCAACGATCCCAGCACGGCGATCAGCTGCGTGGATCAGCTCAGCCGCATCATCATCCACTGGGCCAGTCGCACCCCGCCGCCATCGCATTACTACGCTCCGCCGCATGTCTTGCGGCTGGTAGTACCGTGGATGAGTTTCGATGGCCTCTTGGATACGGCATTCGAGCAGATCAGACACTATTCCGTCGCCGACGTTGCCGTAAGTCTCAGGCTGATGCGCGCCTACCACGACATCGCAAGGACCACGCCGCACGCCGATCTTCGCGCGAGCCTACTTGAGCGCGCCCGCCGGGTTGCGGCCGGATGCGCCGGGCACCTTCCGAAAGACGAACTGGTGAAGCTGGAGCAGCGCCTGGCGGCAATCGAGACAAAACTCGCGACCCACGACTAACGGCCGGCCTTCGCTTGCTCGGGCCGGCTGCAACGCGCCAGCCGTGCGTGCTCGCCCGGCTCGCTCACTTCTGATCGAGATACCAGGCTCCGTCCCAATTCTCGGCCGGCTGAGCTTCGACGAGAGTATCGATGCGCTTGAGCATGGCGAGCGTCGGCCCGTCATCGGGGATGGCCGCGAGCGCGGTAGTGAAAGCCTCCCGCGCCTCCTCCCAACGGCGATTGCGATAGGCAGCGAGGCCCGCAGCATAACGGGTGCGCAGCTCGATCTGATCGGGCGTCAAGGCGCCGTGGCGCCCCATGATTTCGTAGACCGGCTGCGCCCGACTTTGGCCGACCACTGCAACCCGATCGATTTCGCGCACTTCGAGCGCATCGCCGGCCGCCGTCACCGTCGCCTCAGACACCAGGATATGGCCGCCATAAAGCTTGTTGGCGCCTTCCAGGCGCGAGGCCAAGTTCACGGTTTCGCCCATCACGGTGTAGCTCATCAGCACATCGGATCCGATGCTGCCGACCAGCGCTTCGCCGGTGGCGATGCCGATGCGGATGTCGAACGAGATCGGCAGGTTGCGCAGCCCGAGCAGATCCGGCAGCTCGGCGCGGAACGGCTCGACGCGCGCCAGCATGTCGAGCGCGGCGAGGCCGGCGAAGCGGGCCTGATCGCCGTCGGCGGTGAAGGGCGGACCCCAATAGGCCATGATGGCGTCGCCGATATATTTGTCGATGATGCCGCCGTGCTCATGGATCGGCGCCGACATGACCGAGAAATAGCGGTTCATCACCTTCACGAGACCCTGCGGCGTCATCTCCTCGCTGACGCCGACAAAGCCTTTGACGTCGCAAAACAGCACAGTCATGACCCGGCGTTGGCCCTCGGCGGCCAGCGCCGGCCCGCTGATCAGCCCTTCGACGATGCGCGGATCGACATAGCGGCCGAAGGTCTCGCGAATGCGCTCCTTCAGGCGCAACTGCTCGACCATGCTGTTGAAGGCCATGGTCAAGTGGCCGATCTCGTCTTGCGATGTGACGGCCAGCGTTTCGTCAAGCTTGCCTGCTTCGACTGCCCGCGCGCCTTCCAGAAGACGATGGACCGGGCGGGTTAATCCGGCGCTGACGATGGTCGAGAAGACCAGCCCCAGCGCGGCGGCGAGCACAGTGAGAACGATGGCGACCACCATTACCGTCTCTTGCTTGCGGACAGTCGCTGCCGAGTCAGCCCGCAGCAGGTCGAGCATGTCGTTGCGGACCGCGTCGAGCTGTCGATCCAGCTCGTCACGCAGCTCTTCAACGCGGTCGAGACTGTCGGCGGCGGCTTTCTTGTCTCCGCCTTCAAGCAGCGCCAGCATCCGCGCGGTCTCTGCCTCGAGCTCGCGGTGGGTGCCGTCGATAAGGTCGCCGAGGCGGGTATCGATGCGCACCAGAGCGGTCGCATCGCCGAAGCTGCTGCCCTTGGCGATCAAGCCTTCGATCAGGGCACGCGCCGCTTCGGTTTCGCGATCGACGGTACTTCTGCCGGCCTCGAATTTCTGTCGCTCTTCGGCAATATGCGCCTCGTTCGGCGGTGTTTGCAGTCTCTCGATGATCATGCGGCGCAAGGCCACCGCGCGTTCGAGCGAATGGGCATTGGCCTTTGCCAGTGCACCGTAGGCTGGAACGTAGCTTTGCGTCAGGTCTTCGAGGCGCCCGGTGACCTGAACGATCAGCGCCATCGACAACAGAGCCGCGACGGCCATCAGCACGATCAGGATCAGCGCGATCCCGATGATTTTGCGCTTGATCGACAGGCGGATCATCGTGCGATCCTCGTTGCGGCAGGGCCGAGACAGTCGACGCGGCTTGTCTTAGGAAAAGCCCAACGGATCACACGCGAATTGAGCAAATGGTGCCCAGGAGAGGGGACCAACGAGCAAGCGTTGTCAATAGGTTGCGATGTCCCACATTTGCGAAGCGCGCCATTGAGTCTCAATGGGTATTTTCGAGATTGTCCCACCCTATGCAACGCCCCGCCATGCAACGCCGCGCCGACCGTCAGCTTCTCGCGCCAAAGCGGGCATCGATTTAGGATATTGGCACTAGGCTTTGTGCCATTTTCAGATATCGGTGCAAACTAACCAAACAACGTGCCGCACTCGCACCTAATGGAGATCGGACAATAATTGGGCGGCACTAGTGATCTCGGACCCATCCCACTCATCCAGCCTACTCGGATTCGCACAATCGAGTACCATTCTTGCCTGATTTCGCTGACCGCGCTCAGCTAATAGCCGGGCGAGACTTAAGGCCGCCCTCAAATGAAGAACCAATGCGCCCTGCTCGCTGGCGATACGCACCGCTGTCCCTAAATGTTGCTCCGCCTCTGGAGAGTTGTAGGCCGACTGTCGCACCAGGAGCTCGCCTCGAAGGCGCCACAGTTCGGAGACGAAAACCCCGGTTTCGGGGGTTCTTGACCTATCGAGTAGCCGCGTGACCAAAGTCAGCGCTTCCTGGTCGCGGTTCGCGTCGGCGAGCGTCTGAGCCATGATGATGCCGGGGTGCATGCCGAAGAATCCATAACCAAAGGTCGCTTCGAATATCGGCTCCATTTGCTTCAATGCGGGCACAAGGTCGCCGTGCAACGCGCGAGCCGCTCCCATCATGAACGATCCGACGACCCCGATAACAGGAAAGTCGTACTTGGCCGCAACTTCCGTGAGCCGCTCGGCAAACTCACTGCAGCCGTTCGAGTCTCCGGCAATATGCATCGCGGTGCATGCCACGCTGTGAAAAAAGGCCAACGTCAAGGGGTGCTGCAGGGAGCGCGCGAGCACCAAACCCGCGTCCAAAGCGGGCCTGACACTTCGGGCGCGACCTGACAAACCGAGCGCCATCGCCCGTACGCAATGGGCACAAACTCCCGGATCATGGCCGGCAAAGACGTACGACAGCTTATGATGGCGATCGCGATCGTACCGACTGAGGCCTTCCGCTGTGAACTCCAGTATCTTCGAAGTCTGGCCGGTGAAATAAGCAAAACCCCAACGATGATGCAGCGCTTCAAACTTCAGGTCCTCATCACCGATTTCCTCGCTAATTGTCAGCAACTCCTCGCCCCGCACTTTGGCCTTGTCGAGTCGCTGGTTGCGGGCCGCATTTAGGTACAGTCCCCAAGTTGCCTGAAACAACTGCGGTCCGGCATGCGCCTCTTCGGCGAGCGTCCTCGCCTTCTCCAAAGCTGATTCAGCCTCGCTGCTCTGCGGGCCTTTATGAATGACGAGGGTCGTACCGAGCCTGAGTTGCGCATCAGCTTTGAGACGGGCCCGCAATTTTGGATCCGTGATACGCTCCGCCTGCACAAGTGCAGAAGTTAGACTGGCGATGGAGTCGGCGAACGCCAGACGCTGATTGGATCGGTCTGCGGCAAGCAACCACAAATTAAACGATTTCTCTGCTTCTCCGGCGCGGCTGTAATGATACGCTATGAGCGCCGGTTCGCTTTCGTTTGTTGCTGTGGATTCGGACTCGAGATGGCCGGCAATTTCCTTGTGCAGCGCTTGACGACGGCCTCGCGAAAGACTTTCGTACGCTGCCTCTTGTACCAGCGAATGGTTGAAACTGTAGGTCGGCGGTTGATCCTCGTCTCCGGCTTCGAAAATCAAACCTGATTCTCGCAAGCGCCCCAAAGAGGCCCGGAGGCTGCTGTCGCTTGTGCCGGCGATTGCCTTCAGCAGCCGATAGGAGAATTGACGTCCGACGACGGAGGCGATTTGGGCGATATCTTTAGCGTATCCTAGGCGGTCAAGACGCGCCATGAGCGAGTCCTGCAGCGTAAGGGGCAGGGCACCAGGATCCAGCGAGCGCAAATCCAGTACAGCCTTTGTCAATTCTTCCGCGAACAGCGGCACGCCATCGCTGCGCGTCACGATCTGACGGACCAATGAGTCGTTGATTTGTGCTCGGCCGGCGATCTGCTGGATCAGCAAGGCGCAGTGTTTGTGACTGATTGGCTTGCAATTGATCAACGTAGTCTGGGAATGTTCCGACCAGTTCGTCTTGAGTTCGGGGCGATAGGTAATCAGAACGAGAGCATGCTCGTGCCCAACGCGATTCAGCAGTCGATCAACTAGCGACAGCGTTGTCTGATCACTCCAATGTGCGTCCTCCAGAAAAAGCAACACGGGGCCGCTTTCCGTCGTCATTAACAAGTCTTCGAGAATCGCGAGAGTTTCCTCCTTGCGCTGATTGGGCGTCATCTCGAGCGGCGATAGTGTCTCTTCCGAAGGAACGTCAAGCAATTCCGCGAGCAGCAACGTTGACGAGTGTTTTTGTCGGCCGAGCCGGCTCAACGTTCTTTCGATACGGTCCAGGTTTTCCTGAGGGGAAAAATCGCGACTCAGGGCCAGTCTGCGATGCAATGGTTCCTTGAATGGAAACAAAACGCTGTTGCGGTGATAGGGTGAGCATTGGCAGCGCAGCAGACGATGAGGCTCTTGTCCTACACGCTCGGCAACCGCTTCCAGCAGCCGGGACTTGCCCATCCCGGCCTCGCCCACCACGAGCACCACATGCCCGTCACCGCGCGTCGCGCGTTGCCAGCAATCATACAAAAATGCCAGCTCTCGCTCGCGTCCGACGATCGGGCCAGCAGTTGCGGCGTGAGCGGCCGCGAACCGGCTTTCGATGGTGCTCTCACCAAGCACCTTCCAAATCGAAATCGGGTCGCGGAAGCCCTTGATTGTGTGCTCCCCCAAGAAAGAAAATTCAAAAAAATTACTGGTGAGTTGATGCGTGGTGGGGCCGACAAGGACGCAGCCGGGGTCGGCCAGAGACTGAAGCCGGGCCGCCAGATTGGGTGTCTCGCCGACAACTGTCTCCTCTCCGGCCGTGCCCACGCTCGCTGCGTCTCGCGTAACGACGAGACCCGTGGCGATACCCACACGCGCTTGCAGCGCTCTTCCGTCGGGCTGCCTCAGCAGTCCGACCTTCTCTACGATTTCCAACCCGGCGCGGACGGCGCGATCGGCCGCGTCCTCCTGCGCCTGCGGAAAACCAAAATACACGAGGATACCGTCACCAAGGTATTGCGCGACGTGTCCTTCGTATTTGCCAATCGCCGCTACGCAGGCTTCGCGGTATTGGTTCAACAGCCGGATGAGGTCTTCCGGATCCAGCTCTCCTCCGAGAGCCGTGGACCCAACCAAATCAATGAAAACCACCGTAAGCTGGCGGCGCTCGCCGGTCGCTTCGGCGGTCGGGGTAGAAGTTGGTGTTCTGGCAAAGTCTTGCGCCGTTGCCTTTGTCTTCACGCCCTCATCGATGCGCAATGCAGCAATAGCATCGAGGAGCTTGCGGCGATGACCGAGGGCCGTGACGCCAAGCTCCTTCAAGTCCTCCGCCGTCAGGTTCGGCAGGACACTACCGTCTATTTCGTTGTCGCGGAACGCAGCCTCATATTTCCCGAGGCCCAGGTTCCGCAGCCAGACCACGACGTCCATGAGTGCCTCGCGCGAACATCATGTTGCAGGCCCATCATGTGTGCAACGGGATCATTCGCGGGCATTGCGTGACGAGCGCGTAACGTTCTGTCCGTTTTGGCTCCAGGAGCGGACAAGCACGGCACTACAGCAAAAGTGACGGAGTTCGAAACTGGCTTTTAGGGTGGGACTTTCTCGTCAAAAAACGCAGCAATTTCAAAAGCAGTTTTTGCCGTTGGTGCCCAGGAGAGGACTCGAACCTCCACGCCTCGCGGCGCTAGTACCTGAAACTAGTGCGTCTACCAATTCCGCCACCTGGGCCTGTGCGGCGATAGGTACGGAGCCGTCTTCTCGTTGT
>Ga0187781_10000858_pt1 | contig 22364 bp, 21 predicted proteins | sample 0715_SJ02_MP02_2_FD_132447 | JGI IMG/M metagenome (GOLD analysis project Ga0187781, IMG submission 132447) | Tropical peat soil microbial communities from peatlands in Department of Meta, Colombia - 0715_SJ02_MP02_20_MG | ecosystem: Environmental > Terrestrial > Soil > Wetlands > Peat | place... | reverse complement strand
GCGGTCGAGCTACTTCTACGCCGACGGCGACGAGGATGTCGCTCTCATGTACCTGGTCGGGAACCCGCGACCGGTCAACCCAGGGCCGACCCTGACCCGGGTGGCCGAACGCCGCGGCTGGCCCATCCTGCGGCTGCACAGCCGCGGGAGCGGCGGGCCGCTGGGGCGGATCCGGAACCTGGCCGCGGTCGGTTCGCTCTGGCCGGTGGCGGCCGGCGCGCTGGGCATCGGCCTGCTGACCCGGAACAAGCGGGTCGGGATCAACTTCCTGACCAGGTTCTGGCCGGAGATCGTGCTCGCGCTGAGCGGGGTGAGGCTGAACGTGATCGGCGCGGAGAACCTGACCGCGCAGCGGCCGGCCGTCTTCCTGTTCAACCACCGCAACAACTTCGACGTGTTCATGGTCGCCGCGCTGGTCGAAGACAACTGGACCGGCGTGGCCAAGAAGGAACTGGCCAGCAACCCGCTGGTCGGTACGCTCGGGAGACTGCTCGACGCCGCGTTCATCGACCGGGAGGACACCGCGGCGGCCGTGGCTGCCCTCAAGCCGGTCGAGGAGGCGGCGCGCAAGGGACTGTCGATCCTGGTCGCACCGGAGGGAACCCGCCGGGAGGGGGCCGGGGTGGGCCCGTTCAAGAAGGGGGCCTTCCGGATCGCGATGGCGACCGGCCTGCCGGTGGTCCCGATCGTGATCCGGAACTCCGACTCGGTGGCGGGCCGCAACGCCACCACGCTGCACCCGGGCACCGTCGACATCGCGGTGCTGCCCCCGGTCAGCGTGGCGGACTGGACCGTGGCCAACCTGGGGGACAAGATCGAGCAGATCCGGGGGGACTACCAGGAGCTGCTGGCCGACTGGCCGGTCACGCTGGACGGCCGGTACGGGGCGGTCGCGAGTGAGCCGCGCACGCCATGCCGGGGCAGCGGCGACGCCCAGGCCGACGAGCGAGGCACGAGCGCGAGGGCCCGCCACCACGGGCAGACAGGCAAGCACAACGTCGCCAAGAGGCGCCCCGAAGGCGAACGGAAAACACCGTGAGTGATCTAGGTGAGCTGCTGGCCGACCGCCCGGGCACGGTGGTGCTGGCGCAGGCGGCGACGCCGACGGAGGCGCGGCTCATCCGGGAGCGGGTCGCCGCGGCGGGCGGCACCGACCAGTCCCTGGTCGGCTTCGGGCCGCCGGACGTCCCGGGCGGGGGCCTGCCCGCCGATCTCCTGGACCGCGACGATGACACCAACCTGGTGCCGGTCCGGGTGGCCTGGCTGCCCGAAGAGCGTGCCGGTCGGCGGGCGGCCCGGCTGGCCGACATGTTGCCCGGACGCGACCCGTACCAGCCCAGCGAACGGCAGCAGCAGCGGATCCTGGCCCGCCAGCCCAGCCGGGCCCGGGTCCTGGCCGGCGAGCCCGCCACCATCGGCTCGCTGCGGCGGCGCTGGGCCGAGGCGACCGGCGGAGACGACTCGGACAACTTCGGCGGCTACGTGGCCCGCCGGGCCACGCTCGCGCTCGACTGGGCCGAGTACCAGCTGCGGGGCCCCCGCTACAAGACGCCCAGCCTGGTGAAGGAGGAGATCCTCTCCTCGCGCCGGTTCCGCGCGGGTCTGGCCCGGGTCCGGCGGCCGGACGAGCCTGACGGGACGCCGCCGTCGCTGGAGGAGGCGGGCGAGATCCTCGACGAGCTCGCCGCAGGCTGGAGCCGACGGCTCATCGACATCATGCCGACCATCGGGCGGCTGATCTTCCAGCGGGGCTTCGACCCGCAGATCGACTACGACGAAGGCCAGGTCGAGCGGCTGCGCGCGGCGCTGCAGCGCCACCCGGGCATCCTGCTGTGGTCGCACCGGTCGAACCTGGACAGCCTGGTGCTCACCGCCGCGATGCAGGAGCAGGGGCTGCCGCCCGCGCATTTGTTCGCGGGCATCAACATGGCTTTCGGACCGATGGGCGCCATCCTCCGGCGGGCCGGGGTCATCTTCATCCGGCGCTCCACCGGCGACGACCCGCTGTACAAGTACGTGCTGCGCGAATACGTCGGCTACGTGCTGGAGAAGCGGTTCAACCTGTCGTGGTCGATCGAGGGCACGCGGTCGCGGACGGGAAAGATGCTGCCGCCGCGGCTGGGCCTGCTGTCCTACGCCGCCGACGCGTACCTGCAACGGCGGGTCGACGACATCTTTCTGCTGCCGGTCTCCATCACCTTCGACCAGCTGCACGAGATCGCTGAGTACGCCGACTACGCGCGGGGCGGGGCCAAGAAACCCGAGGGGTTCGGCTGGCTGTACGGCTTCGTCAAGGCGCAGGGAGCCCGCCACTACGGCAAGATCTACGTGCGCTTCGGCGAGCCGGTCGCGCTGAGCTCCTTCCTCGGGCCGCCGGGAGGCGAGATCGCCACCGATCCCGCGGCCCGCCAGCTGGCCCTGCAGAAGACCGCGTTCGAGGTGGCGTGGCGGATCAACCAGGGCATGCCGGTCACGGCCACGGCGATCATCACCACCATCTTGCTGGCCACCCGCGGGACCGCCCTGACCTTCGACGAGATCCGGCTGGCCCTGGCCGACGCGCTTTCGTACCTCGACAGCCGCTCGGTGCCGCGGACGGCGAGCGCGCGGACGCTGTCCGCCGCCGAGCCGGTGCGGGCCACGCTGGACGCGCTCACCGAGGGCGGCCTGGTCACCGCCGTGGCGGACGGACGCGAGCCGGTCTGGCAGATCGGCCCGGAACATCAGCTCGCCGCCACGTTCTACCGGAACTCGGCGGTCCACTTCCTGCTCGATACCGCGCTGTGCGAGCTGGCCGTGCTGCGGGCCCGGGACGACAGCACCGACCCGGTGGGGGCGTTCTGGGCCGAGATCGCCTGGCTGCGGGACCTGCTGAAGTTCGAGTTCTACTTCCGGGAACGCGAGGAGCACCGGCGCCAGGTGCGGTCCGAGATGGAGCGGCACGACCCCGCATGGGAGGAGCGGCTCCGGTCAGGTCCCGACGCGGCCGACGCGCTGCTGGCGGGGATGCGGCCGCTGGTGTCGCAGGTCATCGTGCGGCCGTTCGTCGAGGCCTACCGGCTGGTGGCCGACGTCCTGGCCAGCGAGGACGTTTCGGCTGACGCGGGCGGCCTGGCCGACGACGCGGAGGTAACCCGGCGGGCGCTCGGGCTCGGTCACCAGTACGTGGCCCAGCACCGGCTGCGCAGCTCCGAGTCGGTCTCGGTGCTGCTGTTCGGGACCGCGCTCCAGCTGGCCAGGAACCGGGGCCTGTTCGAGCCGGGCGAGGACCTGGCCAAACGGCGGACGGCCTTCCTCACCGAGCTGCGCGACCTGCTGCGCCGCATCGACCGGATCGAGGACCTCGCCCTCCGCCGCTACATCAGGGACGCCAGCGCCCGCCCCGCCGGATCGTAGGCGCGGCGCGGTGAGGCTGATGCGCGCGCTGGCGTTCAGGCCTGGATGGCGGCGCCGCAGGCGATCAGGTCGGCAGCGTCGGGGAGGCCCCAGGCGGTGAGGGCCTCGAGGGTGTGCTGGCCGGGGACGGGGGCCGGGTCGGGCAGGTGGCCAGGGGTGCGGGAGAAACGAGGCGACGGGGCGGGCTGGATGAAGCCGCCGGCGGTGACGTAGGTCTGGCGGGCGGTCAGGTGCTCGTCGGCGGCGGCCTCGGTCAGCGACAGGACGGGTTCGACGCACGCGTCGGTGCCGGCGAAGGTGGCCGCCCACTCATCGCGGGTCCGGTCCTTGAAGCGCGCCGCCAGCAGGGCGCGCAAGGCCGGCCAGTTGCGGGGGTCGGCTCGGTCGGGCGCGTCGGCCAGGCCGAGCCCGGACAGCAGGGCGGCATAGAACCGCGGTTCCAGGGCGCCGACCGCCATCCACTGCCCGTCGGCCGTCTCGTACACGTCGTACCAGGGCACGCCGCCGTCGAGCAGGTTCACCCCGCGCTCGTCCCGCCACAGGCCCCGGGCCATCAGCATCAGCGGCATGGCCAGCAGCGAGGCCACTCCGTCCACGATCGCGGCGTCGACGACCTGGCCCTGCCCGGACGCGGCCCGCTCGACCAGGGCCGCGCAGATGCCGTAGGCCATGACCATCCCGCCGCCGCCGAAGTCGCCGAGCAGGTTCGCGGGAAACGCGGGCGGGCCGCCCGCGCGGCCCAGGGCGTGCAGGGCCCCGGTGCGGGCGATGTAGCCGATGTCGTGCCCTGCCGTGCTGGCCAGCGGGCCCTCCTGCCCCCAGCCCGTCATCCGGGCGTACACCAGCCGCGGATTGCGGCGCAGGCAGGTTTCCGGGCCGGCGCCCATGCGCTCGGTCACCCCGGGCCGGAAGCCCTCGAGCAGCACGTCGGCCCGGTCCACCAGGCGGAGCAGCGCGTCCACCGCGCGCGGGTGCTTCAGGTCGAGCGCGACGGACTGGCGGCCGCGGTTCAGGAACTCCCGCTCGGGCCGCGCGGCGGCCGTGTCGGCCCGGTCGGCTCGGCCCCTGGCCGCGGCGGGGCCGGGGCGGTCTATTCGCAGCACGGTCGCGCCGGCGTCGGCGAGCATCATGGCGCAGAACGGCCCGGGTCCGATGCCCGCCAGCTCGATGACGCGCACTCCGGCCAGCGGCCCGTGGTTGCCTGGTCCCGGTGCGCTCATGCCAGTACCGTAGTGCCGGTGAACATCACGGGGAACATCGCCCTGGTCACCGGCGGGGCGTCAGGTCTGGGCCTGGCCACGACCAGAAGGCTGTACGACGCCGGCGCCTCGGTGGTCATCCTCGACCTGCCCGGCTCGAACGGCCAGGCGCTCGCGCGCGAGCTGGGCCCAAGGGCCGCGTTCTGCGCCGGCGACGTGACGAGCCCGGCGGACGTGGACACCGCGCTCGACGCGGCCGGCGGCCTGGCGGGCGGGGTGCCCCGGATCGTGGTCAACTGCGCGGGCATCGGCGCCGCGGCCAGGACCACGAGCAAGGACGGCCCGTTCCCGCTGGAGGCGTTCACCCGGGTGATCCAGGTCAACCTCATCGGGACGTTCAACGTGATCCGGCTGGCCGCATACCGGATGAGCCAGGCCGGGGAGGAAGACGGCGAGCGAGGCGTGATCGTCAACACCGCGTCGGTGGCGGCGTTCGAGGGGCAGATCGGCCAGGCCGCCTACTCCGCGTCCAAGGGCGGCATCGTCAGCATGACGCTGCCGATCGCCCGCGACCTGGCCGGCCTGAAGATCCGGGTGGTGACGATCGCCCCCGGCCTGTTCAACACGCCGCTGCTCGGCAACCTGCCCGCCGAGGCGATCAAGGCGCTGGGCGAGCAGGTGCCCCATCCGGCCCGGCTCGGCGATCCGCGGGAGTACGCCGCGCTGGTGGCGCACGTCGTGGAGAACCCGATGCTCAACGGGGAGACGATCCGGCTGGACGGCGCGATCCGGATGGCTCCGCGCTGACCTTCAGCCCTCCGGCTGATCTTGGCCACCGCGCATCGTGGCCAGGAGGCGTTCGATGTCGGCCCGGGACAGCGGCCGCCGCCACTCGGGCAGAATGCCGCGCAGGACGAAGCCGCCCGGGGCCGGCTCGACCGAGGTGAGCATGACGTCGTCGAAGGGCAGTTCGGGCAGGGGCACGTGAAAGGCCGGGATCCGCAGCACCGAGACGCGCCGGTCGAGCAGGTGCAGGGCGCGGGGCACGACGCGGACCGACTTCCCGCCCGCGCCGGCCTCGACCTCCAGGCGCACCCACGGCGCGCCGATCATGCCGACCTGGGGCACGCCGGCGTGCGTGGCCAGCTCGAGCCGCGGCGACACGACGGCGAGCCAGCGGGACGCGACGGCGGCCGAGACGAAGGCCTCGAAGCGGATCGGCGCGGCCACCAGCACCGGCTTCGTGCCAGGCCGCAGGTACATGTTCCTGGCCTCGATCTCCAGCCGCGCGAGCCGATAACCGTCCCACTCGACGTCCCGGGCGAGCAGGCGGACCTCGCCGTACTGGCCCACGGCCCGGGCCAGATCCGAGCCCTCCACCGAGATATCTTCCAGGGTCAGGGTCAGGTCACGACCGGCGAAGGTGAACGTCCTGCGCCTCCCGATCAGCCAGTTCCGGGCGGTATCCACGATCGCGGTGAACGGGTCGCCCTTCAGCAGGCTCGGCTGAGGCAGGCCGAGCGAGGCGGCCGCGGCCGAGGACAGCGAGAGAACTTCGCCCAGGTTCCGCTTCCACTCATCGAAGGGCCAGCGCTCCGCCACGTCCTCATGCTGACACGGTGCTTCCGGCCGGGCAAATTACGGTGAGCTAGCCGGGCTCCCGCTCGTGGCCGGCCTGGTAGTACGGGGTCAGCCCGCGGTAGGCCTCGGAGGCCTGGATCTCTCCGGTCAGGACCCGGTAGACCTCGTTGCAGACGGGCATCTCGACGCCGTGGCGTTCGGCCAGCTCGTGCACCGTGTGGGCGGTGCCGACGCCTTCGGCCACGGTGCGGGTCCGGGCGGTGATCTCGGCCAGCGTCTGCCCGGCGCCGAGCTGCTCGCCGAGCGTCCGGTTGCGGCTCAGCGGGCTCATGGCGGTGGCGATCAGGTCGCCCATGCCGGCCAGGCCGGCGAAGGTCGCCGCCTCGCCGCCCATGGCCACGCCCAGCCGGGTGAGCTCGGCCAGGCCGCGGGTCACGACCGCGGCCCGGGTGTTGTCTCCCACCCCCAGCCCCTGCGCGATGCCGGTGGCGATGGCCACCACGTTCTTCAGCGCGCCGCCGATCTCGCAGCCGATCACGTCGTGGTTGGTGTAGATCCGGAACACGCCCCGCTGCATGACCGACTGCAGGGCCCGGGCCACGTCCAGGTCCTTGGTGGCGATGACGCTGGCCGCGGCCTGCCCGGCCATGATCTCCTTGGCCAGGTTCGGCCCGGTCAGGGCGGCGGCGGGGTGACCGGGCAGCTCGTCCCGGATGACCTGCGTCATCCGCAGCAGCGAGCCGCGCTCGAAGCCCTTGGCCAGGCTGACCACCGGGATCCACGGCCGCACGTACGGGCGAGCCTCGACCAGGATGGCGCGGAACCCGTGGGTGGGCACGCCGACCACCAGCAGGTCGGCGTCGTGCACGGCCTTCTCCAGGTCCGCGGTGGCCTTCAGCGCCGACGGCAGCGTGAAGCCGGCCAGGTAGCGCGAGTTCGCGTCGCGCTCGTAGATCTCCCGGGCCAGCTCGGGGTCGCGGGCCCAGACCGTGCAGTCATGCCTGCCCGCCAGCAGCGACGCCACTGTGGTACCCCACGATCCGGCGCCCAGGACCGCAATGCGCATATGGACTGCTCCTATCGTGTGGCGGACGCTGGACGCCCGGGCCGTTCGGTATAAAAGATGTGATCCATGATCGGACGCCGATCCGGTCCGTGACCAGCCCCAAGGGAGGCGGAGATGGCGGAACGCACGGTCATCGTGCTCGGCGCGACCGGCGGGCTCGGGCGGGCGGTCACCGAGCGGTTCCGGGACGACGGCGCGTCGGTGCTGGCCTTCGACGCCCGGATCCCGGCCGCCGATCACCGGCAGGAGCGGGTGTCCTACGTCGCCGTGGACGCCCTGGACGAGACCAGCGTCGCGGCGGCGTTCGCGCAGGTCCCGCGGGCCGCGGCGGTGGTCAACCTGATCGGCGGGTACGCCCCGCCGCAGGATCTGTCCATGCTCGACATCGGCGTGCTCCGGCAGCAGTTCGAGCTGAACCTGGTCACCGCGGCGATCGTCACCAAGTACGCGATGCCGATGCTGGCCGCCAACGGCGGCGGCGCGATCGTGCACGTCTCGAGCCGGGTTGCCCTGGAGAAGTGGGAGAGCGCCTTCTCCTACAGCGTGAGCAAGCTCGGCGTGGTGCGCCTGGTCGAGGCGGCCGCGGTGGAGGGGCGAGAGGACGGGGTGCGGGTCAACTGCATCCTGCCCAGCATCATCGACACGCCGGCGAACCGGGCGGCGCTGCCCAACGCGATGCATCACCGGTGGCCGAAGCCGTCCGAGCTCGCCGCCGTGCTGGCCTTCCTCGTCTCGGACGACGCGGTCCTCATCTCGGGCGCGGCCATTCCCGTCTACGGCCGCGCCTGAGGCCATGGGTGTCCTGCGGCTCGGACGCCGGGGTTTCGAGCCGTTCCAGCTTCTGGTCATGGCGGTCGTTCCTCGCGGGGATCCGGTGGCGGCCATGGAGCGCGTGCACGCGGTGGTGGCCGAGGGCGCGGACATCATCGAGGTGCCGGCCGGGCCGGGTGAGGAGGTCGACGAGCGGGAGGAGATCGTTCCGTTCGTCGCGGCGGTGTGCGACGCCTACCCGGACCTGGTCGTCGGCGTGCGGACCGGGCGGCGTGTGGTGGCCCGGGAGGCGTGTGCCGCGGGCGCTCGTCTGCTGGGCGGCCCGGACGGGTCGGACGGCTCGGGCAGCTCGGGCGGCTCGGGCCTGTGGCTGGCTGAGGTGGCGGCGGAGTTCGGGGCGGGGGTGGTCGGCCCGCTGGCCTGGGCCGCACGAGCAGTGGAGGCGGGGGTCGAGCCGGAGCGGATCATCGTCTCGCCTGGGGATGTGCGGCCGCGGGCGGAGCTGGTGGCCACCGGGTGGCCGGTGCTGGTCTCGCCCGCGGATGGAGACCTGGCCACGACGGCGGTGGCCGCGTGGCTGGGCGCGCGGGTGTTCCGGGTGGGCCGGGTGCGGCCGGCCCGGCGGGTGCTGCGCATGGTGTCGGCCATCCGCGGCGACATCCCGCCCGCGTGCGCGGTGCGCGGGCTGGCGTAGGGCGCTGGACCGGGCCTGGCGATGGCGTGTGTCTGTTCGCGTCTGCCCCGATGATGGTGCCACGTCACCCCGGTTTCCGGATGGCCGGGAATATCGGGGAGGATTGTGGCTTAGGGGAGGCTTTTGTGGACCATAGTACCCATAACACTCCCCAAAGCCCGAACACTCCCCGATAAACGTTCGAGTATGGGACTCCAGGTTGCGGTGGTGCTGGGGAGGGCATTGTTACGTGACGGGCGCTCTAGTCGAGGCCGTCGCGGTCGGCCCACTCCAGCAGGGTGTCGAGGGAGTAGGCGCCCTCGTCAATGCCCCGGTGCAGGTCGCCGAGTTCGGCAAAGCGGGCAGGCACGGTCGCGATGGTGAACTGGCGCGGGTCGACCTCGTCGATCTCGTCCCAGGTGATGGGCGTGGATACGGTCGCCTCCGGCACGCCGCGCACCGAGTAGGCACTGGCGATCGTGTGGTCACGGGCGTTCTGGTTGTAGTCGACGAACAGCATGGCGGGGTCGCGGTCCTTGCGCCACCAGGTGGTCGTGACATGATCCGGAGCGCGGCGTTCCACCTCGCGGGCGAACGCGTGCGCGGCCCGCCGCACCTCGGCGAAGCCCCACCGCGGCTCGATCCGGACGTAGACGTGCAGGCCGTTGCCGCCCGAGGTCTTGGGCCACCCGGTCGCGCCGAGCTCGCCGAGGATCTCGTGCACGATGTGAGCGACCTGGCGGACGGTGGCGAACGGGCAGCGCGGCATCGGGTCCAGGTCTATGCGCCATTCGTCGGGACGTTCGGTATCGGCCCGCCGGGAGTTCCACGGGTGGAACTCCACGGTCGACATCTGCACGGCCCAGATCACGGCGGCCAGTTCGGTCACGCAGAGTTCGTCGGCGTGCCGGCCGTAGCGGGGGAAGTACACCCGCACCGTCTCCAGCCAGGGCGGCGCGCCGTGCGGAACCCGCTTCTGGTGCACCTTCTCCCCGGCGACCCCGGACGGGAACCGGTGCATCATGCACGGCCGCTCCCGCAGCGCGCGCACGATGCCGTCACCGACCGACAGGTAGTAGCGGACCAGGTCCAGCTTGGTCTCCCCGCGGGCCGGGAAGTACACCCGGCCCGGATTGGTGATCCGCACCGACCGGTCCCCGACCTCGACCTCAACCTCAGCGTGCCCCTCAACGGTCATGCCGCCATTCTCGCAGCATGCCCTTTGCTAACTATGTCAATCAAAAGCGATTGCGCGGCCGGTCCTCGCTGGACCGTGCCGCGCAATCGTGCCTGACCGGCCGGCTGCCTGGCCGAACTGACCTCAGCTGGCCAGGCGGGCTCGGTCAGGGCACCTGCGGGTCAGGACGCCTCGCCCTGGCCGGTGAGCGGCGCGGCGACCTGGAGCACGTCGCTGGCGAACTTGCGCTGCGCGGCCAGCAGCTGCTCAGCGAAGTCGTAGGCCTCGTTGACCAGCGTCTCCGGCTTCGGCAGCCGGTCGGCGTAGGGCAGGTTCACCTTGGGAAAGTCCGGGGTGACCGACTGAACGGCCGTGGTCCACGCCTGCAGGGCGTCCACCACGGTGTCCTGGGACGCGCGGATCAGCTTCAGGATCTCGTCCTGGAGGTCGCGCCCAGCGGTGCTGATGTCAATCATGGTTGTTCCCTCTCTAGCGGCTCTCGTGCTTACTATAGTAAGCATTAGCTTGACTTGTCAAGCGTTTTGCTCAATATGCCAAGCGGGATGGGCCGCGGCGGGTGGGGCCGCGGCGGGTGGGGGCGCGGCGGGCGTCATGCGGCTTGCCGCCTTACTTGTCAGCGGGAATATCGGCCTCCATGGTGGCTGGTGCGGTCTGCGTCAAGAAGACGACACCAGCGCACATCACCGCGAAGCCGGCCGCCGCCAGGGCCAGCACGGCGCCGTCAGACGTGAAGTGCTCGCCGAACAGCCAGACGCTCAGGGCGATGCTGACGATCGGATCGACGATCACTATGAAGGGCTGAGAGGCCCGCAACGGCCCGACGTGCAGCGCCGCCTGCATCAGGAACAGGGCCGCCACACTTCCTGCCGCCAGGGCATAGACGGGCCAGCGGATGAACATCCCGCCCACGCCGAACTCGGTCAGCGTGTCGGTGGTGGCCTTGATGAACGTTGCCACCAGGGCCCACATGACCGCCGAGGCCGAGCCGTACAGCGCCGCGCGCAGGCTCGGGGACCCCCACCGCGCCGCGACGGCCAGGACCCCGGCACAGGCGCAGCAGGCCAGAGCGGCCGTGAGCCAGTGCTTACTGGCAGGCGTGGGCTGGCCGCCTCCAGGCTGCCCCGCAACGACGAACACGGTCAGGCCCACGCAGGTCACGGCGGCAGCGGCCCAGGTGACCGGGCGGATCGACTGGTGGATCCAGAACTGGCGCAACACGAGCATGAAGACCAGTTCGGTGGCCAGCACCGGCTGCACGATCGACAGCAGGCCATCGTGCAGGGCCAGGGCCTGGAACACGAACGCCGCCGCCAGGGCCGCCCAGCCGAAAAGCCACAGCGGATTGCGGAACAGGTACACGACCAGCCGCCAGCCCGAGGACTGGCGCGGCGCAGCGGTACTGGCAATGTGCTGGGTGGCCTCGTTGACCGCGTTGGACAGGGCGGCCAGCAGAGCGAAGACGATCACCATGTCAGCCGACCCGGTTACGGGAGCGCGGCGCGAGCGTTGTTCAGGTCATCGGTGGCAATCACGACCTTCACGCCGCCGAACGTCGTGTACGCAAGCTCGATGTTGACGTTAGCCTCGGCGAGCTGCCTCGTCAGCTCGCCGAGGGCGCCGGGCCTGTCCTCGATGTTCACGACCAGCACCTCGCGCTGGTCGGCGATCCCCATCCCGGCTCGCTCGAGCGCCTCCCGGCACCGGGCCACGGTCTGGTCGTCAAGGAGCAGGTGGACGACGCCCCTGCCTTCACCGGTGAACGCCGCAAGACCGCGAATGCTGACGCCGACTTCGCCCGTGATCTCTCCCAGCCGGGCCAGCTCTCCCGGCCGGTGTTCAAGGATCACAGTCAGGTCCGTGGGCATCGCATCTTTGATCTTGCCACGTCGGCGGCACCGGGTGCACCGAATGATGACGCTGGCGATCGTATAGTGACTGCCATGTCAGTGGACGTACCGGCCTCGGACGTTCCGGTTACCTCGGTGGCCGGGGCGATCGCCCGTATGGAGGCCATCGGGGCGGCGCCGAGGCGGCCGGGTATCCGGCCGCCTCGGCCTCGACGTACGGCGTTCAGTAATCCACGGATTCGAGCCTGGCGCGGAGTTCCGCGGCACGGCACCACGCTTCGAGCAGGCGGCGCTCGGCTTTGCGTTCCATCCGGCGGGCCCGGCGCAGCGCGAGCAGGCGCCGCGTCGGGCGACGTTGCTCCGCCAGTTCCAGTTTGCTGCGATGCTCTTGCTTAGCGAGCTCGACCACGAGCATGCTCATCACTTGACTCCGTTGTGCGCATCGTGTGCGTTGATGGCCGCGCGGCCCTGGTCGGCCGCGCGGCCCTCCCCGTTCGGATGTGACCGCTAGGCGGCCACGATGCTGACCACGTGACCGCCTAGGCGGCCACCTCGGTCTTACGCGGACGCCCGCGAGGCCGCTTGCGGGGCACGATCGCGCCCCGGATGAGCAGCTCTCCACCCCAGACGCCCCAGGGCTCCCGGCGCTCGAGCGCCCCTGTCAGGCAGGCAATCCGGGCCCGGCAGTCCCGGCACATCGCCTTCGCCAGCTCCACGTCCTGCGGAGACTCGGCGAAGAACAGCTCCGGGTCCTCCGTGCACGGAAGATCCAGGCCCACCGGGAGCGCGGTGGCGGTGCCCGGCCCTGCCACCATGAGTTGACTCGCCACACTGACCTCGCTGGTCTGGCCGATGTTGCCGACCTTGACCGGCCTGACGTCCGACTCCTGCCGTATCTGAGAGCCGAACACCTCGAACCCCGTCGTGTCCTTGCCTCCGACGGTGGCGGTCCGCCACTGCATCGGTGCCATCCCCTCTCGCTTACCGGTCCTAGTTGTCGCCCAGGCGATCTCTCGCCCGTCCTTGGGACCTAGGCCTTTCGTAGCTAAGGCCGCGGACCCTGTGTGCGGATCCGCGGCCTCAAGGGGATTTCCCGGCCGGTCTTTCTAGACCGGTTCCCTATATGGAGGCGGACCCGATGCGCCTTCGCCAACGGCGTAAACGCTGGTCATGTGGTTGTAGTTATTCGTCTGCGCGAGCTTCGCCGCGGGGGCGGACTGCGGGGCCGGGATGGGCAGGACGACCCTGTCCCGGACGCGCGGAACCGAGCGCACGACGACGCACGGCTCAGTGCCGCCGCCGACACCGAGCACACCTGTCCCCGGGAAGGACGGACGCGGGCTGAAGGCGCCCGGGCGCGAACGCCATAGCTCTGGCGTCAGGACGACAAAGTTGATCTCGGTCACGTTGGGCACCTCCCTCCAGGAGCGTCGACAACTAGCCCACGGACATGTAGGCAGCCTATGTAATGCTCCCTGAAGCGGGCAACACTTTTTTAAGCTGCGGTTTTCAACGACGTGACGGGAACTACGGCGGCCGACCGGCAGGGCCCGGGGGCCCGGGGGTATTACAGGCTTGTCCCCCGGGCTAACACAGCTAAGCTGCGGTTTTCAACGATCCGGGGCGTCGTGCGGATCAGGCCCTCCTGCACGACCGATACCACCAGCACGCCCTCGGCGGTGAACACCTGACCGCGGGCCAGGCCCCGGCCGCCGTAGGCCACCGGTGATTCCTGCGCGTACAGCAGCCAGCGGTCGGCCCGGAACGACCGGTGGAACCACATGGCGTGGTCCAGGCTCGCGCCCGTCGTGCGGCCGTCCAGCCAGGACAGGCCGTGCCCGAGCAGCACGCTGTCGAGCAGCGTCATGTCCGAGGCGTAGGTCATCAGGCACACGTGCAGCAGCGGGTCGTCGGGCAGGTCGCCGTCGACCCGCAGCCAGACCTGGTTCCTGGTGGTCCGCAGCGATGGGTCACGTTCGGCCTCCGCCGACAGCAGGCCGACCGACCGCAGGTCGATGGGGCTTTCGGACAGCCGCGGATGGCCCTCGCCCAGGATCTTGGCCCACCGCTCGGAGTTCGGCTCGACCTCGTGGGGGGGCGGCACGTCGGGCATCGGGTCGGCGTGCTCCGGCCCGGGCTCGGCGTGATGGAAGGACGCAGACAGGGTGAAGATCGTCTTGCCGTGCTGGACCGCGGACACCCGCCGGGTGGTGAACGACCGCCCGTCCCGGGTCCGGTCGACCGTGTAGACCAGCGGCACCGTCGGATCACCCGGCCTGATGAAGTAGGCGTGCAGCGAGTGCACCGGCCGGTCCGGGGGGACGGTGCGTCCGGCGGCGACCAGCGCCTGACCGGCCACCTGGCCGCCGAACACCCGCTGCCGGCGCTCGTCCGGGCTGCGCCCGCGGAAGATGTCGAGCTCGATCTGCTCCAGGTCGAGCAGGTCGAGCAGGTCGTCCAGCGCCTTGCTCATTGGTTGCTCCCCACCCGCTCTCCTATCACCCTCCCCGCCGACCCAGGCGGATGCCATCGAGGAACCGCGACCGCTGCCGGGCCGCGGCGCGGCCCGGGGACCAGGAAAGGTACAAGTGCTGGCGCGCCCTGGTCACCGCCACATACAGTAGCCGTCTTTCCTCCTCGATCGCGTCGGGCGTCCTGGCGTGCACTATCGGCATCAGCCCCTCGACCAGGCCCGGCAGCAGCACCGCGTCCCACTCCAGACCCTTGGCCGCGTGCATCGACGCGAGCGTCACGCCCTCGACCTGCGGCGCGTGGCCCAGTTCGGCGCGCAGGGTCAGCTCGGCGGCGAAGTCGCTCAGGGTGGCCTCCGGCCGCCTCGCGTACATGTCGTCGGCCAGCTGGGCAATGGCGGCAAGGGACTCCCAGCGCTCGCGGGCCGCCGGGCCGCCCGCGGCTCCATGGGCCGGGCCGCCGGCGAAGCCGATGCCGCTCAGCACGTGCCGGACCGCGGACGGCAACGGGTCCCGGCCGTCGGGTCCGCCCGCGGTGGCCGCCTCGCCGCGGGCGGCGCCGCGGAACAGCACCAGTGCCTGGCGGACCACCGGCCGTTCGTAGAACCGCTCGGCGCCGCGCACCACGTACGGCACCTTGGCCTCGGCCAGCGCCTGCTCGAACCGCTCGGTGTCGGCGTTGATCCGGACCAGCACGGCGATTTCCCGGGCCGGAACGCCCGCCCCGACCAGCGCCCGGATCCGCACCGCCACCCCGGCCGCCTCGCTCGCGTCGTCGGCGTGCTCGGTGAGCACCGGACGCGGCCCGGGCGGCCGCTGGGCGATGAGCGTCCGGCCGGACGTTATCAGCTGGTTGGCCACGGAGACCACCTGCGGCGTCGAGCGGTAGTCGCGCACCAGCCGGACGAGCGTCGCGCCGGGGAACTCGGTGGTGAAGCCGGTCAGGTAGTCCGGCGTGGCTCCGGTGAACGAGTAGATCACCTGGTGCGGGTCCCCCACGACGCACAGCTCATCGCGGTCGCCGAGCCAGGCGTCGAGCAGCAGCTTCTGCAGCGGGTTCACGTCCTGGTACTCATCGACCACGAAGTACCGGAACGTGTCGCGTACCTGGTCCGCCACGCCGCGGTGCTCGAGCACGATGGCGGCGGTCAGCTCGAGCACCGACTCGAAGTCGATCAGGTGCCGCTCGCGCCGCAGCCGTTCGTAGCCGTCGTACACCGACGCCATGGCGTCCGTCCCCACCGCGGGCGAGCGGCCCGCCGCCCTCGCGGCGCGGACGTAGGACTCCGGGCGGACCTGGATCGTCTTGGCCCACTCGATCTCGCCGGCCGCATCGGCCAGCCCCGGGCCGTCCGCATGGACCCGCGCCTGCTTGGCCGCCTCGCGGACCAGGCTCATCTTCGTGTCGACCAGCCGCGGCGGCCGACCGCCGATGACGCGCGGCCAGAAATAGTTCAGCTGGCGCAGCGCGGCCGCGTGGAAGGTGGACGCCCGCACCTGCGCGGCGCCGAGCTGCCGGAGCCGGCCGCGCAGCTCGCCCGCCGCCCGTACGGTGAAGGTCAGGGCCAGCACGTGCGCCGGGTTCACCACCCCGATGGCGGCGGCGTAGGCGATCCGGTGCGTGATCGCGCGTGTCTTGCCGGTCCCGGCGCCGGCCAGCACGCACACCGCGCCCCGGGTGGCCAGGGCCACCTCGCGCTGCTCGGGATCCAGCCCGGCCAGCAGCGCGTCGGCCGGGACCTCGGTCACTGCACCCTCATCTGGCCATTCTCCCCTCGGGAACGCCATCGGCCTCGCCGGTGTTACACGATCCGGTAATTTCACCAACCTCGAGGAGGCGGCGGGTGTCCGGCCAGCTGATTATGTACACCACTCCATGGTGCGGCTACTGCCGGAACCTGAAGAAACAGCTCGCCCGGGACGGGATCGAGATGGCCGAGGTCGACATCGAGCAGGACCCGGCCGCGGCCGAGTTCGTGATGTCGGTCAACGGAGGCAACCAGACCGTACCGACCGTCGTGTTCCCGGACGGCACCACTGCGGTCAACCCGACGGCGGCACAGGTCCGCGCACGGTTGGCCGCGGTCTGTTCGGGGTAGGAGATGCCGAACGGCCCGTGGTGCGGGCCGGCCGGACGGGACGACGATGGGCGGGGACAGGACGCGGCACGAGGACACGGCGCCAGATGACACCGGCACTGACCCAGTGGTGGTGCGCCGGTCCGGGCAGCGTTGGCTGGTAGAGGGCCGGCAGGTCGGGACGGAGGAGACCGCCGACCTGACCAGCGCGATGGTGCTCGCCGACCTGCTGGCCGCCGACCTCGGCTCGCCCGCCCCTCCCCCGGCTGAGCCGACCGGCGAGGCCGGCGAGGCCGCCCGGCTCGCGGTGACCGTGGCCCAGCTCGAGCACGCGCTGGCCGCCCGGGTCCGGGTCGAGCAGGCCATCGGAGTGCTGGCCGAGCGGCACCGGCTCCGGCCACGGCAGGCGTTCGACCTGCTCAGGAACGTAGCCAGGTCCCGCGGCCAGAAGGTCGTCGAGATCGCCGAGACGGTGGTGGACAGCACGTCGAACCCGCTGCTGCCGCTGCCCGAGGAACTGGCCCGCAAGCAGCTCCCGCCGCGCACGCGCGGCCGCTCCCCCCGGCGCGTCCCAAAGGGAGCCCGGCGGGATGGGTCACCGCGGGGAGAGGGAGAGGATGAGGACGACGAACTCGCGCGCACGGAGGAAAATGTCGGGGGACCCCGCTAGAGTCCTGCGACACGGCTTCGTCCTCCGGCGCAATGGGCCCAGGCTGCGGGAAACTGAGCCAGCGAGGTCGTTCCTGGTTCTGCTGATGGGAGCTGCTGGACCGAATTGAGGGAGGCCGGGGTGGCAGATCTTGAGGTGGTCGAGATCTGTGCCGGGGCGGGCGGGCAGGCCCTCGGGCTTGAGCGAGCCGGCTTCGAGCACGCCCTGGCCGTCGAACTCGACGCGGCGGCGTGCGCCACGCTGCGGGCCAACCGGCCCGGCTGGAAGGTCGCCGAGGGTGACGTGGCCGACCCGGCGCTGTGGCGCCCGAGCGACTACCGGGGCGTGGCCCTGCTGGCGGGCGGGGTGCCGTGCCCGCCGTTCACCGTGGCCGGCCGGCAGCTCGGCGCGACCGACGAGCGCGACCTGTTCGCCTGGGCCGTGGAGCTGTGCGGCATCATCCAGCCTCGGGCCCTGCTGCTGGAGAACGTCAGGGGGCTGAGCACCAGGCGGTTCAGCGCGTACCGGCAGCACGTGCTGGACCGGCTGGCCGAGCTGGGCTACGTGCCCGGGTGGCGGCTGCTGCACGCGGCGGACTACGGCGTGCCGCAGCTGCGGCCGCGCACCGTGCTGGTCGCGCTCCGCGCGCAGGACGCGCCCTGGTTCCGCTGGCCGTCACCGTCGCCGCGGCCGCCCGCGACCGTCGGCCAGACCGTGGGCGACCTGATGGGCGCGCGCGGCTGGCCCGGTGCGGCCGCGTGGGCGCGCCGGGCCGACCGGATCGCGCCCACCATCGTGGGCGGCTCGAAGAAGCACGGTGGTGCCGACCTCGGCCCGACCCGGGCCAAGCAGGCCTGGGCTGAACTCGGCGTGGACGGGCTCGGCATCGCGGACTTGGCCCCGGCTGCTTCCTCGGATCCGGCCCTGCGGCCCCGGCTGACCTGCGAGATGGTGACCAGGCTGCAGGGCTGGCGGGACGAGTGGGACTGGCGGTTCAGCGGGCTGAAGACCGCCAGGTACCGGCAGATCGGCAACGCGTTCCCGCCCCCGGTGGCGGAGGCGGTCGGAGGGGCCATCCGCCGCGCCCTGGAGCACGCCGGCGCGGCGCGGGCGGGCCAGGTCGCGCTGCCGGTGCACGACCCGGTGTTCCGGGCGCTGCGGTCTGCGGACGGCTTCCTGACCGCCCGGCAGATAGCCGCCCTGGCGGGCGCGGGGACCAGCGCGGCGGCGGTGCTCGGCCGACTCGGGCAGCTGAGCCAGGACTTCGAGCTGGAGATCGCAGGCTCCCGTGGCGAGCCCGCCTACCGGCTCGGCCGGTTCAAGGCCTTCCTCGGCCAGCATGACCACGTCCGCCACCAGCGTTTCGCGGCCGGACGGGCCACCATCAGCTGACCGGTTCACCCCTGCTGGGTGATACCCGGGTCCGGGGATGAGGGTGCACTGGAGCCACGTAACCGCGCATTCCGCGATCACCGGAGGATGACATGAATGGCGATCAACCCGTCCTGGACACGCTGACCGAGATCACCGCCGTCTCGGTCGATCACAATTCCCTCTCGCCGCGTGAGTACCTACTGGCCAGGCTGGCGGCTATGATCGCCGTCGACGCGCCGCCCATCTCCTGGCTCGCCACGGCCCCGGCCGTCACCGAGAGTGGCATGACCGTCGAGGACATCCAGGGCGTCATGATCGCGGTGGCCCCGGTCGTGGGCGGTCCCCGGGTCATGGCCGCCGGCGGGCACATCGCGCGGGCTCTGGGCCTGGCGATCGCCGTGGCCGACGCCGAGCTGGCCGACGAGCTCGACGAGCTCGAGGACGACGACGAGGACGCCTGAGCGTCGCGGAGCTAGGGCGGCCGGCCCCGGTTGTCAGCCGGCCGCTCCCTCTCCGATCCCGTGCGCCTGCGCGTGCTCGTGCAGGGCCTGCTCGTCCTCGTGGGTGGCCGGCCTCAGGTCGAAGGTGACCTGGCGCACCGTCCCGGTGAAGGCGTAGGGGGCCTGGTCCTCGTAGTCCAGGTCGACCACCAGGCCGTTGTCCCGGCCGATGTCCATTCCGGCGTAGCTGGAGAAGGCGAGCGGCACGGTGTGCGGCATCTTGCCCTCGCCGATCACTGTGCCGTTGGCCCACAAGGTCACGGTGCCGCCGGTGCCCGGCTTGGCCTCGTCGGCCACGAATAGCATCTTCACGGTGACCGCACCCGCCGGGAGCGGTTCCGTGGCGACCTGCTTGTAGGTCTCCACGCCCAGGAACGAGTACGTGTGGCGGAGCAGGCCGTCGCGGCCAACCCAGAGGGCGAACCCGCCGATGAAGTCGGCGTTGGCCACGATGACGCCCTCGGCGCCGGCCTCGGGGACCTCGAGCTCGGCCTCGATCGCGTAGGACCGCCCGTAGACACGCGGCACCATGCCACGCTGCACGTTCTGCACGTCTCCGGCGAAGGTGAACCGGCTGACGGTGGGCAGCGGCGGGAGCTGGCCGAACAGGACGGACAGGCCGCCGAGCAGCGGCAGCGCCCGGTTGCGCTCGGCCTCGGCCCACCACAGCTGTTTCAGCTCGGCCACCTTGTCGGGATGCTCGGCGGCCAGGTTATAGGCCTGGGAGAAGTCGTCGGGCAGGTAGTACAGCTCCCAGACGTCCTGCTCCGGGTCGTAGGCCCCGGGAGCGAACCTCCGCAGCGTCTCCGGCGAGAAGTCCCACGGGGGCTTATCCAGCCTCGCGCAGGCCCACCAGCCGTCCTTGTACATCGCCCGGCTGCCCATCATCTCGAAGTACTGAACGGTGTGACGCTCGTCGGCGTCGGCGTCGGCGAAGGTGTGGGCGAAGCTGGTGCCGTCCATCGGCTCCTGGGCGATCCCGTCGACTGTCTTCGGCTCGGGCAGGCCGACGACCTCCAGCACGGTCGGGGCGACGTCGATGCAGTGGGTGAACTGTGCGCGGATGTCCCGGCTGGCCTTGATCCTTTCCGGCCAGGCGACCACCATCGGGTCGCGGGACCCGCCGAGGTGACTGGCCACCTGCTTGCCCCACTGGAACGGGGTGTTGTTGGCGTGGGCCCAGGCCGCGGCGTAGTGCGGGGCGGTGTGCGGGCTGCCCAGGGCCTGGATGCCGCCGTACCGCTCGATGAGCCGCAGCTGGTGCTCGGGGTCGAGCACCAGGGCATTGAGGAAGGTCATCTCGTTGAACGACCCGGTGATCGTGCCCTCCATGCTGGCGCCGTTGTCGCCCCAGATGTAGAAGATGAGCGTGTTGTCCAGGTCGCCCATCTCCTCGATGGCGTCCAGCAGCCGGCCGACGTTCCAGTCGGCGTTCTCGCAGAAGCCGGCGAACACCTCCATCTGCCGGGCGTAGAGCTTCTTCTCGGTCTCGTTGAGCGAGTCCCAGGCCGGGAACAGGTCGGGCCGCGGGGTCAGCTCGGTGTCCGGCGGGATGATGCCCAGCCGCTTCTGCCGCTCAAAGGTCTGTTCGCGGAGCTCGTCCCAGCCGCCGTCGAACGTGCCCTGGTACTTGTCGGCCCAGGCCTTGGCCACATGGTGCGGCGCGTGCGCGCAGCCGGTGGAGTAGTACATGAACCAGGGCCTGGTCGCGTCCTGGGCCCGGACTCCGTGCAGCCACTCGACCGCCTTGTCGGTCAGGTCGTCGGGGAAGTAGTACTGCTGGCCGTCCTTGCCCTCCTGCACGCCGAGCGTGGAGTTGTCCTGGGTGATGATCGGGTCGTACTGGCCGGCCGCGCCGGACAGGAATCCCCACCAGTGGTCGAAGCCCCAGGCCTGCGGCCAGCGGGTGAACGGGCCCGCCGGGCCCTGGACATTATCGGGGGTCAGGTGCCACTTGCCGAACCCGCCGGTCACGTACCCGTTCTCCTGCAGGATCCGCGGCAGCGCGGTGCAGCTGCGCGGCCGCGCCGCGGTGTAGCCGGGGTACGGGCCGGGGAACTCGGCGATGGAGCCGAACCCGACCCGGTGATGGTTGCGGCCGGTCAGCAGCGCGGCCCGGGTCGGCGAGCACACCGCGGTCACGTGGAAGCGGTTGTAGGTCAGCCCCATCTGCTGGACCCGGGTGATGTTCGGGGTGGCGATCGGGCCGCCGAACGTGTCGGGGCCGCCGAACCCGGCATCGTCGATGAGCACGATCAGCACGTTCGGGGCGCCCTCGGGAGCCTGCGGCCCGGGGACCATGGACCAGTCGGGGACCGACTGGTCGAACGTGCGGCCCATCGTCCCGCCGAAGGTGCGGTCCGGGATCGGCAGCACGGTGCGGTCGGGGCTGAACTTGCCCGCCGCCTCGGCCAGCGCGGCCTTCAGCTCGCCCAGCCCCTTCTTGCTCATCGGGGCGACCGACATGGCCAGGGACCCGCCCAGGGCCTGCTCGGCCGCCAGCCGGTCGTCGCCGTCGATGATCGCGATGATGACCGCGGTGCCGGGCTGCAGCTTGTCCCCCAGGCCCTGCTCGATGCCGCTCGCCACCCGGTGCCTGGCGAACCTGCCGACCAGGGCGCCGGCCGCCGCGCCGACCGCGATCGAGGCCAGCAGCGGCGGTGAGAACAGGCCGACCACCAGGCCGACGCCGCCGCCCCAGCCCAGGCCCTTGCGGCCCAGGTGATCACCGGTCTGGGTGACGCTGACCTTGCCGCCCAGGTCGTGCTCGACCAGGATCAGCCCCTCCGAGGTGACCGTCTTGCCCTTGACCAGCGCGGCGAGCGCGTCGAAGTCCCGTCCGGCCGTCCCGGTGTCCTGGTACGCCGCCATGACCACGTCGAAGGTGTCGCTCACGTGTCCTGCCGCCAATCGGTGTCTCGGGTGCGGGCGGGATGGGCCCGGTCTCACGATGGCCCCGGCGCCCGCGGCCGGGCTTCACCCGCGCCGGGTGATGAGCGGCGGGCGCCAGACGGCGATCCTTGACCTCGCACCCGGGCCGAGGAGGACCGTGAGCGAATCCGACCTGGCCATCGTGGCCGCCCTCGTCGTCGCCTGGGGCGCGCTGTCGGCCCGGCTCGAGCGGTTCGACGTGACCGCGCCCATCGTCTTCGTCGTGGCCGGGCTGACTCTCACGCACGGGCCGCTGGCGGTGCTCGCGATCACGCCGAGCCACGAGCTGATCAAGACGATGGCCGAGTTCACCCTGGTCCTGGTGCTGTTCTGCGACGCATCACGGGTGGGGCTGCACGAGCTGAGGGCCGACCTCGCCCTGTACGCGCGGCTGCTGGGGATCGGCCTGCCGCTGACGATCGGGCTCGGGATGCTGCTGGCGCTGGCGCTGGCCAGGACCACGAACATCTGGCTCGCCCTGCTGGTCGGCGCCGCTCTGGCGCCGACCGACGCCGCGCTCGGTGCGGGCGTGATGACCAACCCGCTGGTCCCCGCCCGGATCCGCCGGCTCATCAACGTCGAGAGCGGGCTCAACGACGGCATCGCCACGCCCTTCGTGTTGGTCGCCCT
>Ga0187781_10000856_pt1 | contig 22401 bp, 18 predicted proteins | sample 0715_SJ02_MP02_2_FD_132447 | JGI IMG/M metagenome (GOLD analysis project Ga0187781, IMG submission 132447) | Tropical peat soil microbial communities from peatlands in Department of Meta, Colombia - 0715_SJ02_MP02_20_MG | ecosystem: Environmental > Terrestrial > Soil > Wetlands > Peat | place... | reverse complement strand
AGATTTCGGAAGCTTGAACGGCACCTTCGTCAATGGCCAGCGCGTGCGGATGGTGGGCCTTCGCCCGGGAGACTCAGTGGCCATCGGCAAACACACCATCGTGGTCACCGATTCCGTCGAAGTGCGTGCGCACTCGCTCGACCACGTGCAAACGAAACCCGCGGCGCCGAGAATCAATGAGACGGTGATGCTGGAGACCAAGGATCGGCGCGAGTTTCTTCAGAAAGTTGCCGCGGTGGGCGAAAGTGTGCAGGTCGCTCCGGCGCGGCTCAAAGTCCCGACTCTTTTGGTTCTGAAGGGCGGCACCGACCAGAGCGAGTACACGCTTTCAAACAAACTGACGGTGGTGGGGAAGTCAGCGATGGCCACCGTCAAGCTGACCGGCTGGTTCAAACCCAAAGCCGCAGCGCAAATCAATCGCCGCGAGGATCAGTCGTACTACATCGGCGCAGCGGATCGCGTTCCCACGGTGAACGGAACGCCGATCACGCACCCGACGAAACTCAACCCCGGTGACGTGATCGAAGTGGCAGGCGTGCAGCTCGAATTCGTCTATCGCGATTAGTTGAAACCCTGGGCTTGCATCGGCGGTTATTCGTCAGGGCACGGCTTCAGCCGTGCCGCACGAATTGCAAATGGAGTCCGGCTTTAGCCGCTGAGGGGCTGATCTCGAATTTCTCACGCAAACTCTAGAGCCTTTGAACGTGAATCGACCCGTCACCGGAGCTGATCGAGAGCGCGGCTCCGCCACCATTCAATTTTCCGTGAATCGTGGAGTGGCTCAGCGAACCCGACACAGTCACGGGAATGTCCAGCGTGATTTGCCCATCCCCCGTGTGAGCATCGAGCTCAGCGTTCAAGTCCGAGGGCAACCAGACGTTAATGTGCCCGTCTCCGGAATGCATCTTCCAGTTCGTGGCCACTTTCGACCCGTTCAGCACTTTCGCTTCGATGTTGCCGTCTCCGGTCCGCACGTTCAGTGAATCAAACCGGCCGTCGACCCGCACGTGGCCATCACCAGTATTCACGTCGAGCGAGCCGTCAAGTCCGGACGCCTCGATGTGGCCGTCGCCCGTATGCAGCCGAATTTCGCCTTTCAGCCCCGAAACAGTGACGTTCCCATCGCCGGTGTCAATTCGCACGTGGCCAGCTACCGCCGATGTGGTCACATTTCCATCGCCGGTATGCACATCGAGATCGAGCTCGCGCGGAACCCGCAGCTCCACGTGCACCCACTTGGAATGTGCGCCCCACAAGCCCCAATTGAAATGCGGCATCCTCACGTGCAGCGTCACCTGGTCCCCGCTCTGAGTCTCTTCGACATGAACGTCGCCCGGCGACAGCTTGAATCCCTGCGTGACCACGCGGGCGTCGATCTGCTTCTGGTCGGCGGAAGTGATGATCACGTCGCCGTCGTCGGTTGTAACGTGCAAATCGGCGCGGCCGCTGATCGGGTAGCTCTTCGTCCACTCATCCGCCCTTGTGGGCAAAGCCGTGGCCGCGATGAACGCGGCCCCGAAGATGGCTCCTGCCAAAATCTTGCGTTTCATGCTTCTTCTCTCCTCTTCACTTTCAGGTACGAAGAGGCGCGTCGAAATGTTCCCTCGATGCTTGGCCTGGCGGCTACGCGGACTTGCGTTTGGCAGCCTTGCCTCGCGCCGCGTGCGGCTTCGGCCGCAGCGCGGCCAGGAACTCCTCGAGCGGGAGCGTGTTGATCACGTCTTTCTTCTCGATCCATCCGCGCCGGGCGGTCTCGACGCCATATTTCATGTAAGTCAGGTTCTTCGTGGTGTGCGAGTCGGTCGAGATCACGATCTTCACGCCCCGTTCCTTGGCCATGCGCAAGTGGACATCCTTCAGGTCGAGGCGATCGGGGTACGCATTGCACTCCATCGCCACGCCGTGTTTCTGCGCGGCGGCGAGAACTTTCTCCATTTCGTAGTGGAAAGGTTCGCGCCGGAGCACCAGCCTTCCGGTCGGGTGCGCAATAATCTGCGTGTAGGGATTCTCGATCGCAGCCAGAATGCGGTCGGTCATCTCGGCGCTTTCGAGATTCATGTAGGAATGCACCGAGCACACGACCACGTCGAGCTCGGCCAGCACCTCGTCATCGAGGTCGAGCGAGCCGTCTTTCAAAATGTCGCATTCGATCCCGGCGAGCAGGCGGATGCCAGTAACGCGCGATTGCGCCGCCCGAATTTTCTTGATTTGTTCGAGCGTGCGCTTCTCGTCCATTCCATTCGCTACGGTGACGGCTTTGGAGTGGTCCGTCAGAGCGATGTATTCGTAGCCGAGCGCTTTGGCCGCCTGGCCCATTTCCTCGATCGAGTTCCTTCCGTCGGACGCGGTGGTGTGCATTTGCAGATCGCCGCGAATATCCTTGAGTGCGACGAGTTTCGGCAGCCGGTGTTTTTCGGCTGCTTCGATTTCGCCGGTCATTTCCCTCAATTCGGGTTCGATGTAGTCGAGTTTCAGCTTTGCGTAAATCTCTTCTTCGCTTTCGCGCGCCACCACTTTTCCGCCCTTCAACGTCGTTAGCGCATATTCATTCAGCGTCCAGCCCATGTCGTTCGCGCGGCCGCGCAGCGCCACGTTGTGTTCTTTCGATCCGGTGAAGTAAAGCAGCGCCGCGCCGAAGCTGGCCTTGTCGAGCAGACGGACGTCCACCTGCATTCCGTTCTCCAGCAGAATGCTGACCTTATTTTCGCCGTGCGCCAGGGTCTGCTGAATTCCGGGAAACTTCAGGATGTGCGCGGCAACGGCGTCAACGTCTTTCTGTTTGTCGTGGCCGGGGCGCATGGTCACCAGCAGGTCGAGATCGCCGACGGTTTCCTTTCCGCGGCGCAGCGATCCCGCCGGCGTGACGTCTTCGACCGCTTTTCCGGCCCCGCGGATGTAGCCCGAAAGCTTCTGCGCTTCTTCGTCCGCCACGTTCAAAAGAAATCGGCCCGACGATCGCTTGAACAGGTCCGCGGCCTTCAAAATGTTTTGTTCGCTTTTCTCGCCAAATCCTGCGAGGGCGCGCAGCTTGCCTTCGCGCGCGAGTTTTTCAACGCCCTCGACGGTGGCTACCTGAAATTTCTTCCATAGCAGCGCGACCTTCTTGGGACCCAGCGACTGCAGTTGCAGCAAATCGAGAATTGTCCCCGGATATTTTTTCAGGAGCTTTTTGCGCAGGGCGTAGTCGCCGGTCTTGAGGATCTCGTGAATGTGCGCGGTCATGCCCTCGCCGATTCCGGGCAGCTCCTGCATTTTCTTGTCGTCCTGGGCGAGGATTTCGATTCGTTCCGGCAGGCTGTCGATTAATTCCGCGGCCTTCTCATAGCTGCGGTAGCGCCCGATGATGGCGCCGTCGATTTCCAGCAGATGCGCGGTCTCGCGCAGGATTTTTGCGACCTCTTTGTTTTCCATCTGAGAGTCTCCGATTCGTGCTGATTATAGTGTGAAACGGGCCGGTGGAGGAAAACGTCGCGAAACGTCAACGGTGTTCGCTGTGGACAAAAGTCGCGTAGTAAAGAATCCCGGCGATGGACTTCGCGTCGCGGATTTTGCCTTTGCGGATCCAGTTCAGTGCCTTGTGCAACCGGAACGGACGCATCCAGATTTTCTCGTCCGGCTCCGGATTCGCCGGGCCCTTCGTCAATCCCTCCGCAAGAAAAATCACCATCCGCTCGCTCACAAACCCGGGAGTGGGGAACACGTCCATCAGCTCACGCATGGTCTTCGCGGTGTAGCCCGTCTCTTCCGCGAGTTCGCGGATAGCAGCGCGATGAAATTTTTCGCCTTGGTCCCGCCGGCCGGCGACCAATTCCCAAAGGTACTGCCCGGCAGCGTGCCGGTACTGGCGGATCAGTAGAATGCGCTCGTCGCCAAAGACCGGCAGAACCACAACGGAGCCCGGATGGGTCACCACTTCACGTGTGGCCTCGACGCCATTGGGCTCGATCACTCGATCGCGCCGCACACCGAAGACCTTCCCGGTAAAAAGAACCTCGCTGCTCAGCACCCGCTCTTCGCGCGGCTGCGCGCGTTTCTTGTTTTTTGTAGCCACGGCCGCTCCCAGCGATCGCCTTCTGGTTTGCGATTTTATCGCAACATCTGTGTTTATCTGTGGTTTAAAGGTCTTTTGCTATACTTCAGCGAGGCGCGAGCCATGCCCATCAATACTGTCATCGTCGACGACGAACGTCCCGCCCGGGACGAGCTCTCCTTTCTGCTCAAGGGTTTCCCCGATATCAACGTCATCGCCCAGGGCAAAAACGGCCTGGAAGCCATCGCCTTGATCAAAGAGCACGACCCCGACCTTGTGTTCCTTGACGTGCAAATGCCGGGCCTCGATGGCTTTGGTGTAATAAAAAAGCTGGTAGAACGCAAGCTGCGCGTTCCGCAGATTGTCTTCGCCACCGCCTTCGACAATTACGCCATCCAAGCCTTCGAAGTAAATGCGGTCGATTATGTCTTGAAGCCCTTCGACAAGGCGCGCATCGGCAAAGCCATTCAGCGCGCGAAAAAAATGGTGGATGCCCATGCTTCGCCCGTCGAGCGGCTCGAGACCCTTGTGGGCAAGCTGGGCGACCTCGGCTCCGCGGCGCCGAAACCTGGACAGCCTGTGAAACTGCTGGTGAAGTCGCAATTGCGCATGTTCCTGGTCGATGCCGAAGACATGATTTACGCTTCGATCCAGGACGGCACGATCACGATCTTCGCGCGCGACGCCGAAGGCGTCTCGAACTATCGCACCATCGAGGAGCTGGCCGGCTCGCTCGACGCGGAAACCTTCTGGCGCGCGCACCGGTCTTATCTTGTCAACATCAACCACATCAAAGAAGTGGTTCCGTGGTTCAAATCGAGTTACATGCTCAAAATGGACGACAAACGCGCGAGCGAAATTCCCGTCTCCCGTGCGCAAACCCGCCGCTTGCGCGAGCTATTGAAGCTCTAATGGCGCCGACCTCGCCTTGTCCAAGGATGGTGGCGCGGGCGCTTTGCGCTCCTGTTCTTCTCCTCCTCTTGATTGTTCCGGCCGCCGCGCTTTCGTTCGCACAGGCCAAACCCGCTGCGCCGCAGGCCCCCGCCTCTCCAGCCAAAGGCGGGATCGCCGGCGAAGTGTTCGACAAATCCGGCACGCCGCTGGCGGGCGCCGAAATCAAGTGGACGGCGGAGAATGCCAAGGAGCCTGGCACGGTGACGACCGATGCGCGCGGGGCTTTCAACATCCCCAAGCTCGCCCCGGGAAAGTATCTGCTCACGATCACAGCGAAAGGATGCCTCCCGAAAACTCAAAAGGTCAACGTGAAGGCGGGCGGCACCGCCAAAGTGCACATCCGCTTGAAATCCCCGCCAAGTCCGAAGCCGAGTTCGATGTGATTCGCATTTTAGATCTCCGCCCGAAGAGGCTGTTTGAGAAATCCCAAATCAGTCCCTCAGCGGCTAGAGCCGCACTGAATTTCCAATGCTCACGGCATGGCTGAAGCCATGCCCTGACGAAAAACGAGTGCCGTCACACAAACTCTGGAATCTCCGCCAATTGTGCTAGCATTCTGCGAACGCTTCTGGCGATGGATTTCTCCCTTACCAGCGACCAAATTCTGATCCGCGACGCCGTCCGCCAATTCATGGAAGCGGAGATGCGCCCGATCCTCCGCGAGTACGAAGCGGAAAAGAGATTTCCCGCGGAGCAGATTCGCAAACTCGGCGAGATGGGCTATTGCGGCATGCTCGTGCCGGAGGAATGGGGCGGACCGGGCGCGGACACCGTCAGCTACGCCGTGATGATTGAAGAGGTGGCTCGAGTGGACGCCTCGACGGCTGTCGTTTTGTCTGTGACCAACCTGGTGGCTGCCTCGCTCTTCCTGAAGCACGGCACCGAAGCACAGAAAAAGAAATATATTTCGCGGCTCGCGCGGGGCGAAATCATCGGCGCTTTTTGCCTCACCGAACCTGGCGCGGGGTCCGACGCAGCCGGCATCCAGGCCCGCGCGGTCCGCGATGGCGGCGATTACGTCATCAACGGCACCAAGATCTGGGTCACCAGCGGTGACGTCGCCGGACTTCTCGTCGTTTTCGCGAAGACGGATCCCGCCGCAGGCGCCCGCGGTGTGACGGCCTTTCTAGTCGAGCCGTCGTTTCCTGGCTTCCGGGTCACCCGCCATGAAGATAAAATGGGATTGCGGCTTTCGCACTCGGTGGAGATTGTTTTCAACGATTGCCGCGTTCCCGCCGAAAATCGCATCGGCGAGGAAGGGAACGGCCTGCGAATCGCGCTCGAAGGCCTCGACGGAGGCCGCATCGGCATCGCAGCTCAGTCGGTCGGGCTTGCGCAGGGCGCGCTCGAAGCTGCGGCGCGCTATGCCAAAGACCGCCGCGCCTTCGGCCGGCCCATCGCCGAATACCAGGCGATTCAGTGGATGCTGGCCGATATGCAGACCGAGATTGAAGCCGCCCGGGCGCTCACTCACTATGCCGCCTGGGTGCGAGATTCCGGCGGGCAGCGGCTGGGCCCGCATTCCGCCCGCGCCAAACTTTATGCGAGCGAGATGGCCAACCGCGTGGCTTACAAGGCGGTCCAGGTGCATGGAAGCCTGGGCTACTCGCGCGAGAGCGACGTCGAGCGCTACTATCGCGACGCGCGCGTGCTCACGATTTATGAGGGCACCAGCGAAATGCAGCGGATCGTCATTGCGCGCGATTTGCTGAAGTCTGGACGCGACTAAACGATTCGGTGGCACAGGCACTCTTGCCTGTGCGGGCTTGATTGTCCTTAGATTGAGTGCACAGCCATGAGTGGCTGTGCCACACGAGGTCAGAACGAATCTTGGCGAAACGTAAGCGCGTCTTCAGCGGCATGCGGCCCACCGGCCGCCTTCATCTGGGACATTATTTCGGCGCCCTCTCGAATTGGGTCAAGCTCCAGGACGAATACGATTGCTTCTTCTGCGTCGTGGACTGGCACGCGCTCACCACGCACTACGAAGACACCTCCTCTATCGCGCAGAACACACTCGAAGTCGCCATGGACTGGCTCGCCGCCGGTCTCGACCCGGCCAAATCCATTCTCTTCATCCAATCGAGCGTGCTCGAGCACGCCGAATTGCATCTGCTTCTTTCGATGATTACGCCGCTCGGATGGCTCGAGCGCGTGCCCACGTATAAAGAACAAATTGCGAATCTCAAGGACCGCGACCTCGGCACCTACGGATTTCTTGGCTATCCGCTCCTTCAGACCGCGGACATTGCGCTGTATGACGGCAACCTTGTCCCTGTGGGCGAGGACCAGGTGCCGCACATCGAGCTCGCCCGCGAAATCGCCCGGCGCTTCAATGCAGCCTTCAGCGAAGTCAATTGGAAACGCGCCAAAGCCAGAGGGATTGCCCAGCTAGAGAAAGAATTGGGTCTCCCGGAAATTTCTGAGGGACTGACAAGCGCAAAATCCCGCGCGCGGATCGACGCTGCGCTCGAACCTCTTTCGATTGACCATCGGCTCTCACTGCTCGCCAACGCCGGCCTCAGCCACGACGAGCTTCTTGTGCAGCCGGAGTCCATGCTGACGGAAACTCCACGGCTGCCCGGCACCGACGGCCGGCGCATGGCCAAAAGCTACGGCAACGCCATTTGGCTGAGCGATCCGCCGGAAGAAATCAGGAACAAAGTCCGCAACATGATGACCGACCCGCAACGCGTGCGCCGTACCGACCCCGGCCGCCCGGAGGTTTGCCCCGTCTTCGCGTATCACAAACTGTTCTCGCTGCCGGAAACGATCGCCAAAGTGGACGTCGATTGCCGAACCGCGGCGATTGGCTGCGTCGATTGCAAAAAACTGATGGCCGAAAACCTGGTCACCTGGATCGAGCCTATTCAGACACGCCGCAAAGAATTTGAAGCCCATCCGCAGCAGGTTTGGGATATTCTCGACGCCGGTTCGAAGAGGGCGCACGCGGTGGCCAAGAAGACGATGAAGCGCGTGCGCAACGCGATTTTCAAATGGGACGAAGCGCGCAAGGCCCGCGCGTCGAGTTCCGCGGCATCAGGAGCGTAATGGCCACACCCTATCGAATTCAATTGCCGGTGTACGAAGGCCCGCTCGACCTCCTGCTCGACCTGATCCGCAAGCAGGAGATGAATATTCACGACATTCCCATCGCCAAGGTCACCGAGCAGTATCTCGATTATCTGCACCGGCTCGAACAGCTCGATATCGACGTCTCGGCGGACTTCATTTACATGGCGGCAACGCTGATTCACATCAAGTCCAAGATGCTTCTGCCGGCCGACCCGCTCGCCGGCCCCGAGGGCGAGCAGGACCCGCGCCAGGAGCTCGTGCATCGCCTGCTCGAGCACGAGAAATTCAAAAACGCCGCGCAGCTCCTCTACCAGAAGCAGCAGGTGGAAGACCACGTTTGGTCGCACCCCGATAAATCGCTGTACGCTGGCGAAGAGGTCGATGGCGAGCTCGTCGTTTCGCTCGTCGATTTGGTGAAGGTGTTCGCGCAGGTGCTCGAGCGACGCAAGGAAGTCGCCCGGTTCGAGCTGCGCCACGACACGGTTTCGATCGCCCAGATGATGGACCGCCTGCGGCAGCGGCTGCTCGCGGCGGAAGAATCGGTATCGCTCGTCGATTTCTTCGAAACCTGCGAAACGCGCAACGCCATGATCGTGGCGCTGCTTGCCGTGCTCGAAATGGTCCGCATGCAAGCCGTGCTGCTGGTGCAGTCCGAGCTGTTTGCGGATATTCGGCTGCGCAAACACAAAATGTTCGACGCCGTTTTCGCCGGCCCCGAGGCCATGGCCAAAATCGAGGAGCAATATCTGTGAATCTTAACCGTCATCCTGAGCGAAGCGAAGGATCTCTCTTCGCTTTTGCAGCATGTGAGGTAACTCGCGCATGACACCAGAAGAAACTCAAGCCGCGCTCGAAGCCATCATTTACGCTGCGGATGAACCCGCGACGCTCGACCAGATCGCGAAGGCTCTCGGCGTCGAGAAGACGGAAGCTCGGGCGGCGCTCGATCTTCTTATCGCCTCCTATCAGACCGATGACCGCGGTATCGAGGTCCGGAAAGTTGCCGGAGGCTGGAAGTTCTACACGAAGGCCCAGCACCACGATGTAGTCCGCAAATTCATCAAGAGCCTTCAGCCGCCGCTGCGCTTGACGATGCCCGCGCTTGAAACTCTTGCCGTGATTGCCTATAAGCAGCCGGCCACAATCCCTGAGATCAACGAGATTCGCGGCGTGAATGTCGGCGGCGTCATCAAAACGCTGCTCGAAAAGCACCTGATCACCACTGCCGGCCGCAAACCCGTCATCGGCCGCCCGATTCTCTATCGCACCTCGCGCCAGTTCCTGATGCGCTTCGGCCTCTCCGATCTCGACGAGCTTCCCAGCCTCAAAGAATTCGAAGCGCTGGCCCAAGCTGCTCTCGGCTCCGATGAAGGCGTCGCGCCCCTCGAGCCGGAAGAAGCCGCTGCCCAATTAGTCGCGCCGGAAACTGGTTCCGAAGCAGCACCAATTGATGAGAACAGGGAAGCGCCCACCGAGTCCGCAGAAGCCGCCCGCGCGGCCTCTGCCGGTGGTGCTGGAGTCGACCACCCGTAGGGCCACGGCATGCGGTGCCCGGCGCCCCCGCCACTCCATTGCTTGATTCACACGGCCTCCTCCGGCCGGTTTCCAAAAATCTGTTACTCTATAACTCCGCGGAATACTTCGAGAAATCAATGGAAGAGCGGCTTCAAAAAATTATTGCGCGCGCGGGGATCGCTTCGCGGCGCCACGCGGAAGAATTGATCGCTTCCGGCTTCGTCACCGTGAATGGCCGCGTGGTCACCGCGCTCGGCTCGAAAGCGGACGTCTCCTCCGATCACATCAAGGTTTCGGGAAAGCTCCTTCGCCCGCCGCGCGAACGCGTCTATTTGCTCCTGCACAAGCCTTCCGAAGTTGTTTCCACGATGAGCGATCCCGAAGGCCGGCAATCGCTTCGCGAGTTTCTTCAGGGGGTTCCCGAGCGCGTCTTTCCTGTGGGACGCCTCGAGTATCACAGCTCGGGGCTGGTTTTTCTCACCAACGACGGCGATCTGGCCAACCGCATCCTCCGCGCGCACCATCTGCCGCAGACCTATCACATGAAATTGAAATCGTTGCTCACATTCGACGAAATCGAAGAGCTTTCCCGCGCGACCGGCGCCCACATCGAGCGCCTTCGCGGCAAGGACAATCCCTGGTACGCCGTCACGATCTCCGAGCCTCGCCGCGACGCACTGCGAAATGCGCTTTTCCGCATGGGCCATCCGGTTGAAAAGCTCAAACGCATCCGCCTGGCCAATCTAGAACTCGGATCACTCGCCCCTGGACACCACCGCGCCCTGACGCCCGCCGAAGTCAGCGCGCTCTCGCGCGGGCTTAGCGCGCCGTCCGCGGGACAACGCGCCGCTTCCAGCAGGCCGCCGCGGCGGGTTCGCCGCTCGCGCCGCAGGCAATCATCCCCGGGAGAATCCACTTGAGGGCATCGCGCGCATGAGTAAGATGCTGATGCAGGACCTGGTCCCCGACTACATTCGGGAACTCGCGCCGTACGTTCCGGGGCGGCCGATCGAGGAGGTGGAGCGAGAATTGAAGATGCACGCCATCAAGCTTGCCTCGAATGAAAATCCGCTGGGGCCTTCGCCGCTCGCCATCGAGGCGGCGAAAAAAGCCCTGGCGAATTCAAACCGCTACCCCGACGGCGCGGGGCTCTATCTTCGGGAAGCCCTCTCGAAAAAACATGGCGTTCCCGTGGAGCAGATCATCCTCGGCGGGGGTTCGACGGACCTGATTGATCTGTCCGCGCGCATGGTCTTGCGTGCGTCCGATTGCGGCGTGACGTCCTATGGGTCGTTTCCGCTCTATCACATTGCCATTCGCGCCACCGGCGCGCGGTATCTCGAGATTCCCATGCGCGACTACACTTTCGACCTTCCGGCGATCGCTCGCGCGCTTCCGCCCGAAACGCGCCTGGTGTTTCTGGCAAACCCGAATAATCCCACGGGCACGATGTTCAACGCCCATGAATTCGACGCGTTCCTCAGCCGCATCCCGGAGCACGTGCTTGTCGTTGTCGACGAAGCCTATTGCGATTACGTCGACGATCCGAATTTCACCCGTTCGATCGAGATCGCCCAGGCAGGGAGATTTATTTTCGTCTTGCGGACTTTTTCGAAGGTATTCGGACTCGCGGGCCTGCGCATCGGCTATGGCATCGGGCCGGCCGATTTTCTCGAGGAGATGAACAAGATTCGCGGGCCGTTCAATACTTCGGGCGTCGCGCAGGCAGCCGCACTGGCCGCGCTGGACGATCGCGAGCACGTCCGCCGGTCGCTGGAATCCAATCGCGCGGGGCTGGCCCAGCTCAGCGCCGGATTGGCGAAACTCGGCATAAGATTCGTTCCTTCGGTCGCGAATTTTATTCTCGTCGATTTCGGATTCGACGCCGATCCGATTTCCGCCGAACTCCTCAAGCACGGCGTAATCGTCCGCCCGATGCGCTGGATGGGGTTTCCAAATGCGGTCCGCGTATCGGTGGGAACGCGCGAGGAGAACGATACTTTTCTTCGGGTCCTTGGCGAGATCCACCTGTCCCCAGTCGGCTCGAAAAATGAGTCTATGAAAGGGAAGCGTTAATGGGAGAGGGCCAGCGCCCCGGCCCGCCCTTGTCCCAATCACCGGACCAACTTCCCCCCGATCCGGTAAGCGAAATCCTCAGAACCAGCAAAACCATCGCCGTCGTCGGCCTTTCCAGCCGGCGTTTCCGCCCGAGCTTCGGCGTGGCGCAATACATGCAATCCGCCGGGTACAGAATCATCCCTGTGAATCCCAACGAACCCGAAGTGCTCGGCGAAATAAGTTATGCGCGCCTGGAGGACGTGCCCGTGCCCGTCGATATCGTGGACATTTTTCGCCGCTCCGAATTCGTTCCTGAAATCGTCGAATCCGCCATCCGCATCGGCGCAAAGGCCGTCTGGATGCAGGAAGGGGTGATGCATCAGGGAGCGGCGGAACGCGCCCGCAGCGCCGGGCTATTCGTGATCCAGGATTCGTGCATCCTGAAAGAGCACGTGAAGCACTTCCGCTTGCCATCCGATTAAGCGTAAGGAAGAACCGGGCGTTTCTACGGGAGAGGAAATACCTTCAGGATCTTTTTGCCGGGTTCGGCCACGATAATCGACTCGCCGTCCGGCGTAATTTCGAAATCGTGAAACATGAGGTCGTGCAGCGTGCGGTGAAAATTTCCGTCGGGGATGCCGATCCAAACGATATTGCCGGATTTGTCCTCGAGCCCGCGCTTCAGAAAAATGCGCTTTTCATCCGGCGCCCATTCGAACCTTCCGACCCCCACTCGGACGCGCACCGGCTTCGGTGAACTGCCGATATCGCGAATCTCGATGGTTTCGCCGTCAACGAAATACGCCACTTTCTTCCCGGAAGGAGAGACGCTCAGTTTCGAAGCGGCGCTGTCCACTCGGCCGACTTCCGAAACAGTTTCATGCAGCAGGTCGAGCTCGACCAATGCTTCCCGGCCGAGAACGCTCAGGTTTCGCCCCACGGCAAACGCGCGGTTCCTCTTCGGGTCCCACACCACGGCATCAAATGTGTGGCCCTCGAAGAGCGTCGAGGTTTTTCCTTCCGCTGGCCGCACGCGAACGATGTTATACGGCCCCCCACCGGTGAGATACACTGCCGTCTGCCCGTCCGCAAGCCACGCGCCGTTCATCGCATCTTCGATGAACCGCGTTTTCGATCCCGACACGCGAATTTCCTGGCCGTCCTCATTGAGCAGCGCAATCACTCGATGCGGCACCGGCGGACCCGAATCTTCCTCCGAGGTAGCCTGCTGAAGCGTGAGATCCGCAGCGAGACGCCGGGAGTCGGGAGACCATCGCATCGATTCAATGATGTAAGTCGAGGGCGGCGGCACCGGCATGAATTTTTCGCCTTCGACGATTTTTTTTGTGTGTCCGCCGGGATCGGCCACCCAGATGTCGTCGCGCTCGATCAGGAGCTTTTTCATTCTCTTCAGCCGCTGCACGGAGCAGGCGATCTTGTTGTCCGGCGCGACCGCAAATTGCGCGCAATCTTCCTCAACGATCATTTTGGGCCGCTCTTGCGCGTAAAGCGGTGCTCGACTGGCGGCCGCCCAAAGGGCGAGGCCGATCAATGCGAGAATCCCTTCGCCGATCGCCAAAGCTGGTTTAGTTCTGCTCAACCACACGAAACCCACCTCGCATCAACGTATCTCGCAAACTCGGTTTGCAGGTCGCGGTTTCACAGTTTGCGGAAAAACTCCCTCCGCTAGCGGGTCGGAGCTTCAGCTCCGACATAAGCATCGTCTTATCAGTGGGCTTCAGCCCCTGAAGTTCCTGAATGCGTCTCAATCAGGCACGTGTGAGATCGATCCGCCGCCGAATGCACGCTACTTCGTCGTCCCTCGCTTCTGAATTTTCCGAATCTCTTCGAGCCGCTGGCGAATGCGCACCTCAAATCCCTGATCCGTGGGATGGTAATACACGCGTCCCAGCAGGCTTTCCGGCAGGCAAGTCATATCCGTCACTTTTTCCTCGGTGGCGTGCGCGTATTGGTAGCCCTTGGTGTATCCGAGGTGGCTCATCAATCCAGTCACCGCATTTCTTAGATGCAGCGGGACGGGCTCGGCGATGGTCTTGTGCAAATCCTCGTGCACCGCGCCGTAGCCCGTGTAGAGCGCATTCGATTTGGGAGCGAGCGATAGATAGACGGCTGCCTGCGCGAGCGCAAGGTATCCTTCCGGCGGCCCGATGAAGTCGAATGCTTCTTTGGCGGCAATCGTCACGGCCAGTGCTCCCGGCTCGGCGAGACCGATATCTTCGCTCGCCATCCGCACCATCCGGCGCGCGAGGTAGAGGGGATCTTCGCCGGATTCGATCATCCGCGCGAGCCAGTAGAGCGCCGCATCGGGATCGGAATTCCGCACGGATTTGTGCAGCGCCGAGATGAGGTTGTAGTGCTCCTCGCCGGATTTGTCGTATGGCAGAAGCTTCTTCTGAAGCACATCCTCGAGAAGCGCATCGGAGATGGCGCGCGTTCCATCATGGGCAGGTTGCGTCCCGAACACCAGCGCTTCCAGCGTGTTGTACGCCGCGCGCGCGTCGCCATTGGCGAGCACGGCGATCCGGTCGATAATTTCCCCGCTGATTTCGACTTTTTCATTCCCCAGCCCACGCGCCGGATCCTCAACAGCACGCCGCAGAAGCCGGCTGACCAGCTCCACCGAGAGAGCGCGCAGCACGTACACTTTCATGCGCGAGAGCAACGGCGCAATCACTTCGAAGGACGGATTTTCCGTCGTGGCTCCGATCAGCAGGATGTTTCCCGCTTCCACATGGGGCAAAAAGGCATCCTGTTGCGCACGATTGAATCGGTGGACTTCATCGACAAAAACGATCGTCCTGCGCCCGTACCGCCGCGCCCCTTCGGCTTTTGCCATCACTTCTTTGATTTCTTTGATCCCGGAAAGCACGGCGCTGAAGGGAACAAACTCGGACCGGGTGCGCCGCGCGATAATTCTGGCGAGCGTTGTTTTTCCGCAGCCGGGAGGACCCCAGAAGAGCATGGAGCTTAAATCATCGCGCTCGATCTGTGTCCGCAAAGGCTTGCCGGGGCCGAGAAGATCTTCCTGGCCCACAAACTCCTCGAGCGTCTGCGGGCGCATCCGGTCGGCCAGCGGCCTGCCCGCCAGCGGCTCTTCTTCCGGCTCGATAGCTCGAAACAGCCCCATTTGGTTCCGCATCCTCCGTGGACTCAGTCTTTCTCAGTGTCCTCTGTGTTTCAGCTTTTGTCTTTTGAACTTAGGTTCCGCCGCTGACGTGCCGCTTCGAACAAAATCACCGAAGCAGCCACTCCCGCATTCAGCGAGTCCACCTGGCCGCTGATGGGAATTGAAATCGTCCCTTCCGCGGCTTTGAGAACTTCAGGAGGCAGCCCCGCCCCTTCATTCCCGATGAAAATAGCCGCGGGGCCTTGCAGATTCGTGCTCACATTCTCCGCCGGCCTCGGTTTCGCCGAAGCAGCAAAAATCTTCACCCCCGCCATTTTCAACTGCGCCAAGACCACCGGGATTGCCATCCCCCTGAGCAGCGGCACGCGCAGCGCGGAACCCGCCGATGCGCGCATTGCCTTCGGCGACCACGGGTCCGCGGTCCCGCGCGCGGCGATGACGCCGCTCGCCCCGAACGCTTCGGCGGACCTTAAAATCGTCCCCACATTGCCGGGATCCTGAACTCCGGCAATTACGACCACCAGCGGCGCTTCACCCTGGTACGCTCCGTCGGCGGATGCTTTTCCGCGAAGGACATCCTGAAAATCCCATTGCGGCGCACGAAATAGCGCTGCCACTCCCTGGGGCGTCTCGGTCCCGGCGACGCCTGCAAAAAGCTTGTCGGTCGTGCGGAGAATCCGCGAACGCGGAATGCCGGCTTCACTTTCGCGCCCCGCTGAGAGAATCCGCTCCAGTTGTTTCTCCCCTGCATCGCACACCAGGAGTGCTTCTACCGCGAGCCCTGATCGCACAGCATCCTCAATCAGCTTCGGTCCTTCGACTCCGATTTCTTCCTCCGCGTCTGCTTCAGGCCCTTTTCCCTTTAGCGCCGCGCGAAATCGTTTGAGCCATTTGTTGTCGCGGCTGGCGATGATGTCCGCGGGCAAGTCCGATTGCACCGCGCCGGGGGGACCGTGGCGGCTTGAGGCCCGCAATGCATGTTCCGGGGGAGGTCCTTGTGCACTCATACTTCAAGCCTAGCAAACGACCTTTGCGCCGTAAATGTGCGGTTTTTCTGTGGGCGGCGAGTCGCTGTTGCCGTTTCTTCCAGCGCCTCCATGCTTGCCGATCGCTTCTTCCGCTTGCTCCCCCATGCGGCCTATGGTAGCGTGCCACTTTGAATCGGGCGTAACCCGCCGCGAGTAAACAACTTGTCCGTCGAAGTCCTTAGAATTTCATCGGATGCGCCGGAAAAAAACGTAGTCGATTATGCCGCCAGCTATATCAAGCGAGGCCGCGTCGTCGGAGTGCCTACCGACACTTTCTACGCGCTTTCGGCCGATCCGTTCAATCTCGCGGCGATCGAGGAAGTGTTCCGCGTGAAGGGGCGCCCGGAAACGAAAGCGCTGCCGGTGCTGGTGGATTCCATCGAGCAGGCTGTCACGCTGGTCCGTGATGTCCCCGATGTCTTTCTCGTCCTCGCCCATAAATTTTGGCCGGGAGCTCTCACGCTTGCTGTTGAGGCGACGCATCGGCTGCCTCTCAAAGTGACAGGAAACACAGGCCGCGTGGCGTTGCGCTGGCCGGATTCGCGTATCACCACTGCGCTCATCGAAGCTGCGGGCGGGCCTATCACCGGAACCAGCGCCAATCTTTCCGGCTTCCCCTCCTGCACCAACGCTCAGCAAATCGTCAAACAGCTTGACGACCGCCTGCCCCTGGTTCTCGATTCGGGCGATACGGGCGCCGTTCTGGCGTCCACGATCGTGCGCATCAGCGGCGAGGATTGGATGATCGCCCGCGAAGGCGCCATCCCCGAATCCGATATCGAATCCGCCATCCGCCGTTGACGTGAGTGTATCTGGCTCTCTTGCACTCCGATTTATCTAAGTCCTGCCTACTGAGACATTTGGAGTGCGGGAGCTTGCTTGTCCTGAGCGGAGCCGAAGGGCTCCCGCTTTGTTTTCAAATCCAGTACAACGCCTGCCAACATCTGGCTGAGCCATTTCCGAAAGGATCTCAAGGGACCCAGATGACCCCATCCTATTTTGGCTCCAGCACAAGCGGCAGGCCATTTTTCGTATTGCCCACAATCACGACCTTCGTGTTCGCGCTGTTGGCCAAGCGTTCGGTCGCTTCAATGCCTTTCCACTCCAGCAATTGCTGGCTGATCCCCTGCGACACGGTCTGCTGAAAATCCCGGATGCCCTGCGCTTCGATGCGCTTGCGGTCCGCTTCCTGTTTTTCTTTCTGGAGAACGAACGCCATCCGCAAGGCGTCCTGTTCGGCCTGCTGCTTCGCCTCGATCGACGTCTTCAGCATTTGCGGCAATTGGATGTCGCGCAGCAGAATGCTTTGCACTTCCACTCCGCGGCCGCTGAGCTGGCCCGCGAGCTCGTTGAAGATTTGCTGCGCCACTTGTTCGCGGCCGCCGGTGTAGAGCGCGTTCGCGCTGTGCGCAGCCGTGACCGAGCGGATTGCCGAGCGCAAATTCGGCTCGACGACAACTTCCACGAAGTTCGGCCCGATTTTCTGATACACCTCCGCCGCCTTTTCAGGATTCAGCCGAAAGAGCAGGGAAGTGTCCAGAGTCATTACGAGTCCTTCGTCCGACGGCACGCTGGCCGTCTCTTTCAGTTCCTGCGTGCGGATCGACATCGTGTTGTTCCCCTTGAACGGATTCACGAAGTGGGTGCCTTCGGGCAATATGTCGCCGGTCACCCGCCCGAAGAGCGTGAGCACGCCCACGTGGCCGGCAGGGACATACGCCACCGACGAATAGATCAAAATGGCGGCCAGAATCAGGAGAATCGTCATTCCGAGGCGCTGTGGAAAGAGGCTGCGTATCTTGGTTTCATATCTTTGCAAATCGTCGTCTTGCCGAAAGGCTGTCATAGTTCTCTCCGCTGGAAGATTTGAGCCTGGAAAAGCCCGGTCTGCGCCATTCTACATGCGTTCGCTGAGCCCCAAAGGGTTGGGGAAGTCAGTTTCCATTTTTCGTGCGGCAGAATTCCCGGAATTCATAATCATTTTTTCGCAGCTTTTCCTTGACATCACGCATCAGTCGTTAAAAGATTCACAGCACATATTCATGTGGCCGCGTCCACATGGGCAGATTCTTCAGGCGCTGTGGCCCGGGGCGATTCACAGTGCCGGCTGCTCTCAGAAGTGAGCAGCGATTTCTTGGGGGGGGGTGGGTCATGAACCGGTTCTCCTCGAACAGACGTGTAGTGGTATTCTTGTTTCCCTTCGCGGTCCTTTTGTTTGTCTCGCTCGCTACACCGCAAAGTGCGTTGGGTCAAGCCACCATCGCGACCGGCAGCATTCAGGGCACGATTCTCGATGCCAGCGGCGCCGCAGTGCCCGGCGCAAAAATCACGATCACGAATAAGGACACCGGGCAAATCTCCGTCGCGCCGGTGACTTCGGCCGGTGCGTACACCTCGGGTGCGGTTGTGCCGGGAAACTACTCTGTTCGCGCCGAGGCCAAGGGTTTCAAAACAATCGAGGAAGGCGTCATTGTCCGGGTCGGCGTCACGTCGGGCGTGAACCTCACACTCCAAGTGGGCACGCAAAGCACCGTGATCGAAGTTGCCGCGGAAACCGTCGCAGTCAACACGGAACAACCAAGCGTGCAAGGCGTGCTGACTAAGGAGCAGATCGAGAATCTCCCCATCAACGGCCACAATTTCCTCGATCTTGCGCAGCTTGAGCCCGGCGTCCAGATTCAGGACGGCGGCGATTTCGATCCCACGAAACAAGGCTTCTCTTCCATCTCCTTCGGCGGGCGCTTCGGTCGCACGGCTCGCATTTCCGTGGACGGTCTGGACGTCAGCGACGAAACCGTGGGTACGACCACGATCAATATTCCGGAAAGCTCGATCGAGGAATTTCAGCTGAGCCAGTCGTCGCTCGATATGTCGAACGAGCTAACTTCCTCGGGGGCCGTGAACGTCGTCACTCGCTCGGGAACCAACAGTTTTCACGGAGAGGGATTTGAGTACTTCCGCGACAGCAGCCTCGCTGCCGCGCTTCCCGGACCACCCTCGGCCTTTCAGCGCAATCAATTCGGCGCCAATATTGGCGGGCCGGTCCTGAAGGACAAGCTCTTTTTCTTCATCGATGGCGAGCGCACGAAGCAGGATCTGTTCGCGCCTGTAGTCCCATCGGCTCCCTTCGCCGCCGGCGGTTACAACGATCCTCTCCGCGACAACAATGCCCTCATCCGAGTGGACTGGCAGCCTCTGAGGGGATTGCATGCGTTTGTTCGCGTGAATTATTTCTGGAACAAGGTCGTCGCCACTGGCGTGGGCTTTTCGCCTTACCAGGATAAGAACCACACACGCGCCGATGTCGCCGGCGCCGACTTCACCACCGGTGGATTTAGCCACAGCTTCCGGTTCGAATACCTGAAATTTGAAAACGATTTGGTGGACGCGACCGCGGGCACAAATCTCCTGGAAGCAAACTTCCCGGTCAGCATCACAATCAGCCCGCTCAGCCTTTTAACTGGCCCGAATTTCCTCGCTCCGCAGCAGACATTCCAAACGGATCGTCAGATCAAATACGATGGAAGCAAGACTTGGGGCTCACACATCATCCGGTATGGTGCCTCCTTTAATGTCCTCCGGGGTGGTGGAGGCGCGTTCTTCAGTTCGATCACCCCAAATGTTTTTCCAATTGGAAGTGCCGCAGAAATCAACGCAGCGACCCCGTGCGCCATGGAAAATCCTCCTGTGATGGGATGCGGCGTGAACGACGTTTTCACATGCAGTGACGGCTCAATGGGCGCCGCTTGTCCGCTGAATTATCCGGTTGATGCCGCTGTCCTTGGCAACGGACTGGGGTTCGGGACCGAAATTCCCGCTTTCAACGAACCTGCCGGTGGGACCCCGACCGACTATCGTTTGGGGACTTACATTGGCGATAGCTGGAAGATCAAGCCCAATCTGACCATGACATATGGTCTTCGCTACGTTCGCGACACGGGCCGCAGCGACGACGACCTGCCGCCTCTGGCTGCTCTCAATGCTCTTCTCCCCGGCCTCGGGAACAGTGTAATAGAGCCGAATAAGAACATCGGGCCGCAGGCAGGCATAGCCTGGGCTCCCTGGAAGGATGGGAAAACAGTCATCCGCGCGGGGATCGGATTGTTCTATGAGAACGCCATCTGGAACAATGTGGAGTTCGATCGTCCCGAGCGGCTTGCGACTGGCGCGTTCCTTTTCAATCCGACGCTTTGCAGTAACGATGTGGTCACGCCGGTTCCATTCCCCAATGGGACGCTACAGACTCCGCCGGGGTTCTCATGCACAGGGTTGATTGGAACTGAAGGTCCCATCATCGCCGCCTTCCAAAAGCAATATGAAGCTGCGACCCTGGCGGCAGGAGTGAACGCACCGAATCCTTCCTACATCCCGAGCCTCATTGCCGCCGGCTCGGAAATTCCGCTCGGCGCGCTGGCTCCGCAATACAAATCGCCGCGAGCCGTCCAGATGAATGTTGGCGTTCAGCGCGAGATCCGGCCGGGAATGGTGCTCTCCGTAGATTACCTTCGAAATGTCGGCTTGCACTATTTGGTAGGCATTGACGCCAATCACAGCGGCGACGTCGCATACTTTAATCAGGGGGCAGCGCTTCAAGCCATAGGCGCAACCAACGCTACTTTCGGGTGTCCCGGGACGAATGCGGCTGCAATCAATTGCGCAATCTCCTCTGCGGTCGTCAGTCCTTTCACGGGTAATCCCGGGGCGAGCATGGTGGACTACGCCTCGAACGGGCTAGATTCTGCTGCCGATCTTGGGGTGGGCAGCTGCCCGACTGCTCTTGGGTTCAGTTGCGCATTTCAGGGCATTAATCCCGGGCTCGGAGAGGCCGTGTTCCTCTATCCCGGAGGACGCTCCGTCTACAATGCGCTGGATGTGAAACTCGTCGATAACGTGAAGTCTCCCATGCCCGGTGTGAAGTATCTCAACTTTCAGTTCGCCTACTCGCTCTCTCGCTTTGTAAACTGCGGCGCTTCCCTCAACACTTCCGCGGGAACCTCGCCCGGCGCCGCCGACCAGGACTTCATCAATCCCGCGATAAACAATCGGACTCCTTGCAGCTTGATCGGGCCTTCCGCGCTCGATCGGACCCACCAGATATCCTTTGGCGGCTATGCCGACCTTCCGTTCGGATTCCGCCTCAGCACCATCTTTCACTTTGACAGTCCGCTACCCGCTTCGCTCGCCGTTCCGGTATCGGGCCTTGGAGCAGGAGAGATCTTCCGTACGGATTTCGACGGCGACGGTACCGTGGGCGATCCTCTGCCCGGAACGAAGTATGGAGCATTCATGCGTACCGTCGGTCCAGGAGATCTCAATGTGTTGATCAACAATTACAACAACACAGTCGCTGGCCAGTTAACTCCCGCGGGCCAGGTTCTTGTAGGCGATGGGCTCTTCACGCCCGCGCAGATGGGGGTTGGAAACGCGAATTGCCTCAACAATCCAGCTTTCAAAAACTCGGGGATCAACAATGGAGCGCTTTGTGCTGTCGCACCGTTGGTGCCAACGGCGCCCCCCGGTGAGGTGGGACTGTACTGGCTCAAAGTGTTCGACGTAGGGCTCGCCTGGGAGGGCCACGTCAAGGAGCGGCTCACGATCGAGCCAAGCGCCACCTTCTACAATGTCTTCAACTTCGCGAACTTCGACATCCCCGGAAACGTGCTGAGCGGGCTGCTGACGGGAACTCCCGGCACGGTGAACGGAACGACCTACGCAACTGGCAATTCGGTCCGCATTGGCAATGGCACAGGCGTATTTAACTTTGGAGCGCCGCGGACGATTGAGTTCGGGCTGAAGTTTACATTCTAGGCTTCTGTTTCAAGCGCGCGCTTTGGCTGACGATCGAACGTTTATTGCAACCTGGCGGAGGTGAGAAATTCATAGTCGCCGCCGGGGGGAATTTCGATTCCGGTGAGGCGGGCGCGGTGGACGCAGACGTTGTCGGCGTACCACAACAGGATGTACGGTTCGTCTTCCGCGACGATCTTCTGCACTTCTGAGAGAATGAGCTTCCGCTTGCCCTGGTCCAGCTGGACGCGCGCGCGATCGAGCAGGGCATCGAGCTGCGCGTTTCTGTAGTGGCCGCGATTCGCGCCTTCCGGCGGCACCTTCTTCGAACTGAAAACGTATTCGAACATGTCCGGGTCGTTATTTCCGCCGACCCAGCGGTGCGTGTAAAGCTGGAAGCTTCCCCGAGTGATGTCGGAATAAAACGTCGCAAACTCGAGCGACTTTTGCTCGAGCGCCACGCCCACGCGCTTCCATTGATCCGCCAGCACCGCAGCGATCAGGCGCGCCGATTCGTCCGTCGAAGTCTTGAGCGCCAAATGAAAGCGGATGCCGTCGGCGCCGCGCGGAAACCCTGCCGCGTCGAGCAATTGCTCGGCCTGCGCGGGATCATAGTCGTACCGCTTCACGTCCGGCTCGTAGGCCCAGTGATCCGGCGGCAATAAACTCGCGGCCGGGCGCGCCATGCCTCGCAGGAGATACCGAATAATGGACGCCCGGTCGGTTGCATACGCGAGCGCCTGCCGCACTTCGCGCCGCCCGAGAATCGGATCATCGAAGTTCAGCGCGATATAGGCCACCGAAGT
>Ga0187781_10000855_pt1 | contig 22407 bp, 18 predicted proteins | sample 0715_SJ02_MP02_2_FD_132447 | JGI IMG/M metagenome (GOLD analysis project Ga0187781, IMG submission 132447) | Tropical peat soil microbial communities from peatlands in Department of Meta, Colombia - 0715_SJ02_MP02_20_MG | ecosystem: Environmental > Terrestrial > Soil > Wetlands > Peat | place... | reverse complement strand
GCCAACAGCGGCGCCGCTGAAACCAAATACAGCAGCGGCGAGTGTTCCGTGTCGAATCCGCTCTCATCGCTGAGGAACGGATCGGCCATCGCATTCCGCGCCGGCTCCAGCATCGGGGCTCCGGCCACGCCTTTTCCATGCCACTGCTTCCACCCCTCGCCGATGCGGATGGCTTCCTGTGCGCTGGGCTCTTGCGTTGCGCTCAGTTCCGCATAAACCAGCCAGATTGCCTGTGCCAGAAAAGCCAGCAGCAGGCTTCCGGCCAGAAATTGCGAACGTCCGAAGCGCTCGCGCGTGAAATATGGGCCCATAAACTCGAAACGAAGTGTTTTACCATGTTTGGAGGAATTGCGTGCGAAGGAATTTGGCCTGCGGGAATTTGGTCCGCAGAAACTTGAGGGACAGTTCGGCTATGAGCGATCTCCACCTCGACCCACCTCCGAGCTCTCCGCCCGGGGCGCCTCCTGCTCCGCAATTTGCCGCCGCCGCCCAGCCGTCGTACGTCAGAACTTTGTTTCTCGGCCCCGACGGGTTGCGTCCGGGATGGGGATTCGCTTTCTACGCCGTCACGTTCTTCGCTCTGCAGCATTTCGCATCTGACTTGGCATGGAGCCGCAACTTAGGTGCCGGCGGTTTATGGTCCATGCTGATCGAGGAACTCGGAGACTTGGCTGCTGCGGTAATTCCAGCGGTGATTCTGGCGCACGCAGAAAGGCGACCCTGGGGAGCCTACGGTCTGCCGCACGCACAGGCTTTTGGCAGACTGTTGTGGATCGGAACACTTTGGGGCTTCGGCGCGATCAGCGCCCTGATGCTGGCCCTGTATGGACTGCATTGCTTTGCCTTCGGCCACCTCGTCCTGCATGGGGCGCGGCTCGCGCGATTCGCCATGTTCTGGGCGGCGATGTTTCTGCTCGTCGGACTATTCGAAGAATTTCTTCTGCGCGGCTACGCGCAATTCACGCTGGCTCGCGGAATCGGGTTTTGGCCTGCCGCTGTGGCGCTTTCCTGCGCCTTCGGGCTGTTTCACCTGCGCAACGGCGGAGAACATTGGACGGGCCTGCTTGCCGCGGCCGGCATCGGATTTTTCTTTTGCCTGACCCTTCGTCGCACCGGCAATCTGTGGTTTGCCGTCGGCTTTCATGCTGCGTGGGATTGGGGAGAGACGTACTTCTATTCCGTGCCCGACAGTGGCACAATTTCCCCCGGGCACCTGCTGAGTTCGTCTTTACGCGGCCCAGAGTGGCTGAGCGGAGGCTCGGTCGGCCCGGAAGGTAGCGTGCTCTGTTTTGCCGTCATTGCTATCGTTTGGATCGCATTCGACCGGATGTATCCGAAACCCTCCCGAGCGTGACCCCCGATCATGTTCTGTTTTGGGAGTTGGATTCGCACCCCAGGGGTCTATTCTCGCTTGGTCGTTCCGTCCAGCCCCTATACTGATCCCATGCCGACCGAAGTCGATCTGTTGACCCCGCTGCGCCGCTACTGGGGATACAGCTACTTCCGGCCGCTGCAGGAGCGCGTCGTCAAAAGCCTTCTCGCCGGGCACGACACCTGCGTCGTTATGCCGACCGGCGGAGGCAAATCGCTCTGCTACCAGCTTCCTGCAGTTATCTCGGAAAAGACCGCGGTGGTCATCTCTCCCCTGATCGCTTTGATGCAGGATCAGTCGGCGCAGCTGGCGCAAATGGGGATTCCGTCGGCGGTTCTGAACAGCACGCTAAGCAGCGGAGATCAAAGCCGCGTTATGCGGCAGGCACGTGAAGGTGCATACCGTCTGCTCTACTTGTCGCCCGAACGCTTACAGCGGCCCGACACATTGGTCTGGCTGCAGCAGGTGCCCATCGCGTTCTTTGCCATCGATGAAGCGCATTGCATCTCGGAATGGGGTCACGAATTCCGCCCCGAATACCGCCAGCTCAGCAAACTTCGCGGCAGCTTCCCCGATCGTCCGATCGCGGCTTTCACCGCCAGTGCCACGCGGCATGTGCGGCACGACATCCTATCGCAGCTGCAATTGCGCAATCCCGATAAATACATTGCCAGCTTCCACCGATCGAATCTGCGGTATTTCGTCCGCGAATGCGAGAGCTGGGACCAACTCGATCTTCTGCTCGCCGGCCTGCGCCACTACGGCGAAGGCAACGTGATCGTCTACTCCCCTACCATCAACCGCGTGGAAGAAACCGTCGATTATCTGGGCGACCGGGGCATCGCCGCCGTGGCCTATCACGCCAAGATGCAAAACGAAGACCGGCGCCGCAATCAGGAACGTTGGATGTCGGACGAAGTGCGCGTGCTGGTGGGAACCATCGCGTTCGGATTGGGCATCAACAAGGCCACGGTGCGCGCGGTCATTCACCTGGCGCTTCCCAAGTCCATCGAGCAGTACTACCAGGAAGCCGGGCGCGCGGGCCGCGACGGCGATCCCGCCGACTGCCTCATGCTGTGGCAGAAAAAAGATGCCGGCTTGCTGGGCTACTTCGCCAACCAGATTCTCGACCCGGCGGAGCGCGAGCGCGCGTGGCAGAGGTATCACATCATCCGCGAATTCGTGGAGTCGGGCAAATGCCGGCACCGCCAGATTTGCCAGCATTTTGGCGAGACTCCGAAGTGGACAGCGTGTGGCGCTTGCGACGTATGTAGCCAGGCGCCAGCGTGGCTCGCGCAGACAGTGGTGTCTGAACCGAAGAAGCGGCGCAGGTATCGCATCGACGTGCCCGTCGCGCAGGCCGAGATACCTGCAATTCCGCCCGCCGACGGCGAAGAAGCCGAGCTGCGCGAGTACCTCCGCGAGTGGCGCCGCGCTGAATCGCGAGAGCACGGAATGGCAGCGTTCATGGTCATGCACGACTCCACGCTCGAAGAAATTTGCCGCCGCAAGCCCAAGTTCTTCGCGGAACTGCGGCAGATCACCGGCATCGGAGAACGCAAAGCGGAAATGTTCGGGCAGAAGCTGCTCGATGCGCTGGCACGCTTTCGCGCCGGTGCGCGGGCCGCGGCCGCACAGGAAAAGAAAACGGCTCCGGCAATGGAAACCTTGCGGCTCTTGCAAGCCGGGAAGAATTTCGCAGAGATTGCGGAGATTCGCGGCCGCCAGCTTTCGACTGTTATCGGTGCCGTGGCTTCGCTGGTGGAAGCTGGGTTGATCGAGTTTTCTCCCGACTGGATCGACCGCAATCGATATGCGGTGATCGAGGCCGCGTGCGCCAAGCGGGGGCTCGAATGGCTCAAGCCACTAAAAGACGCTCTGCCGCCAGAAATCAGCTATGACGAGATTCGCCTCGTCGTAGCCAAGCTGCGTAAGGAGCAAGCGCAAAAAACGACAGCAGTGCCCGTGTCAGCCTGACGAGCCCGGCAACTATTGCAGCAGCTGCTTGGCCGCTTCCCGCCCCGAGCGCACGCAATCTGGAACCCCAATACCGCGATAAGCATTTCCCGCGAGCGCCAGTCTGGGCAGCCTCTGCCGCAGCAATTCGATCCGCTCTAAACGTTCCAAATGTCCCACGCCATACTGCGCCATGGCGGACTTCCATTTGTAGACTCGCGCGAAAAGCGGCCCGCTGCGCAACCCGAGAACCTGCGGGCCAAGAATCTGCTGCAGTTCGTTGCGCACGATTCCTACAATCTCATCGTCGGAAAGCTCCCAGACATTCTCTGCATTCGAGCCCGCGAAAAAGCAGCGCAGCAAGGCGCGATCTTCCGGCGCGCGATGCGGAAATTTGTTGTGCACAAACGTCGCCGCCAGCAGGCGCCTGCCTTCGCTGCGCGGCACAAGGAACCCAAATCCGGGCGGAAGCGACCCGCGCACTTCCCGCCCATACGCAAGCCCCACGGTGATCGACGAGCTGTACCGGATCGCCGCAAGTTCCGCCGAGAGCTCCGGACTCGCAAGCCGCAGCACCTGCGCCGCGGCCGGAGCCGGCAAGGCCACCATCACTGCGTCAAAGTGATCCGATTGCATTCCCGCCGAAACCACCCAGCCTCCTGCCTCGAATTGAATTGCCTGCACTGGCGCGTTGGCAATCAAAGCTGACGGCGTGAGCCGCGATACGACGGTCTCCGCCAGGTGCTCCATGCCGTCGCGCAGCGACGTAAACAGCGGCGGCGCCGTCTTCCGCGAACTGCTTCCCATCTTCCTGCGCGCCGCGAGCATGGCCCGCCCCAGGCTGCCGTGCGAACGCTCCATCTCGGCAAACCGCGCCAGCACCGCACGCACGCTCAGACGTGCGGATTCTCCTCCATACACGCCCGAAAGCAGCGGATCCGCCAGCCGATCGACCATTTCCATGCCATAATGCCGCTCGACAAACTCCGCCACTGATTCGTCGCGATCGACCGCGCGCGGCGGATGAAACAGTTCCCCCATCATGCGCAGCTTGGTCTTCCAGGAAAAAAGCGGCGACAGCCCGGTCGGCAAAATTTTGGTCGGGATCATGAACATCAGCCCGTCGGGCATTTCGATCAGGCGTCCGCGAGTCAAAATGTAGGTCTTGCGGTCCGAGTCGTTCGACCCGATCAGTTGATCGCCAATTCCGAGAGCGCGGCACAAATCGGCCGCCCACGGTTTTTCGCTGACGAACGAATCGGGCCCGGCTTCCACCACGCATCCGTCAATGTGCTCGGTACGCAGCACGCCGCCGAAGCGCGAGGACGCCTCATAAAGAACGTATTCGACTTGCGCGCCCGCACGCCGCCGTTCTTCCAATTCGAAGGCTGCAGGAAGACCGGACGTGCCTCCGCCGATGATGGCGATGCGAATCATGAAGTCCGGCTTCCGGCTTTCGGCTTCCGCTTGTTGTGGGGCGTCGCGGCAGAACTGGAGAGGGAATACTCCTGCACAAATCTCGCCAGATTCTTCACGTTCTCCACCGGCGTTTCCTGCAGAATTCCATGTCCAAGATTGAAAATGTGCCCCGGCCGTCCGGCCGCGCGTTGCAGCACATTTTCCGCCCGCGCCTTCAGCTCTTTCCAGCCGGCAAACAGCAGAACTGGATCCAGATTCCCCTGCACCGCGACTTCGTGGTCCATGCGCGCCCAGCCTTCATCCAGCGGAATGCGCCAGTCGAGCCCGATGACATCCGCGCCGGTCTCTTTCATCGCAGGCAGCAACGTCGCGCTGTCGGTGCCGAAATAAATGATCGGCACACCGGTTTTCTTGAGACGCGCAACCATCGCCGTGACCTGCGGCTGCACGTAGCGTTGATAATCCTCCACGCTGAGGCACCCGACCCAAGAATCGAAAATCTGAATGGCGTCGGCTCCCGCGCGCACCTGCTCGGCCGAATACTCGACGGTCACGCTGACCAGCTTGCTCATCAGCGCGTCCCAGTCGGCGGGCGCGTTGTACATCATTTTCTTGGCGTGAACGTAGTTGCGCGACCCGCCGCCTTCGATCATGTAGCTGGCCAGGGTAAACGGAGCGCCGCAGAATCCGATCACCGGAACGCGGTCCGCAAAATGTTTCGCTACCAGTGCTACGGCTTCCGCCACATAACCAAGCTCTGCCCCGCGATCGGTGCGCAGATTGCCGATGTCTTCTTTGCTGCGCACCGGCTTTTCGATCACCGGACCTTCGCCCGCCGAAAAATGAAACGGCAAGCCCATCACTTCCAGCGGCAACAGCAGATCGGCAAAAATGATGGCGGCATCAACGCCAAGAATCTCAGCGGCTTCAATCGTGACCTGAGCCGCGAGCGCCGGCTTCTTGCAAATTTCGAGCAGTGAATGCTGCTTGCGGATGGCGCGGTACTCAGCCATGTAGCGTCCGGCCTGGCGCATGAACCATACGGGGGTGCGCTCAACGGATTGCGACCGGCAGGCACGGACAAAGCTGGAGTTTGAAGCCGACATGAACCTCTGAGAGTAGCATTTTTGTGTGTAACTTGCCGTGTTCCATGCCGAAAGAAATGCACAAGACCCGGGACGCGCAATCCCGCTTGTAGAATCAAATTGTGGGACCGAAATCTGCCAGCGTGTTTGCTTTGATTGCCGTTGCGCTCGTCCTGGCGCAGGCGTCTTCACAAAACTTTTCCGGCCCCCCGACCTTCTACAAGAACGTGCTGCCCATTCTCCAGGACCACTGCCAAAGCTGCCATCGGCCGGGTGAGATCGCCCCCATGCCGTTCCTGGCGTATGAGCAGACAAGCCTCTGGGCCGACGCGATCGCCCACGACGTCGAAATGAAAATGATGCCGCCGTGGTTCGCCGATCCCGGCTACGGCCACTTCGCCAACGACACTTCGCTCAGCGATCAGCAGATCGCGACGATCACGAACTGGGCGCGGAACGGCGCTCCCGCCGGAGACGTCCACGATTCGCCGCCACCGCGCAGGTGGACAGAAGGATGGAACATTCCCCAGCCCGACCTCATCGTGAAAATGCCGAAACCGGTTCCAATTCCTGCCAACGGAGAAGTGGAATATACATACGAAATCGTGCCCACGCATTTTGCTGAGGAGCGCTGGGTGCAGATGTCGGAATTCCGTCCGGGGAGCCCGGCCCATGTTCACCACGCAGTCGTCTACATCCGTCCTCCCGATTCGCCTTGGCTGCGGCACGCACCTGTGGGCCAGCCATTCACGGCCTCGTCCCTGAGCGACCCCGAGGAGCGTCGCCAGGCCCACGAAACCACCAGCGACCTGCTGCTCGTATACGCCCCCGGCAGTTCGCCCGATCAGTGGCCCGACGGCATGGCGAAGTTCGTTCCCGCAGGTTCCGACCTTGTGTTTCAGATGCACTACACCGCCAACGGCGCCGCCGATCAGGATCAAACCAGCATCGGTTTGGTCTTCGCGAAAGCTCCGCCAACACAGCGCGTGATTACGTTGCAGCTGAACAACCACGCCTTGCTGATTCCTCCGGGCGCAAACGATTTTCGCGTCGAAGCGCAAGGCACCCTTCCGCATGATGCCATCCTGCTCAGCCTGTTTCCGCACATGCATTTGCGCGGGAAGCGTTTTGAATACGATATCGTCCACGACGACGGCAGCTCCGAGGTCTTGCTGCGCGTGAACTATCACTTTCACTGGCAGCTCAGTTACAAGCTGGCGCAGGCGCGTCTGCTGCCGGCTGGCACGAAGCTCCGCGCCATCGCTTGGTATGACAATTCGAAAAACAATCCGCATAATCCCGATCCCACAAAAATGGTGACTTGGGGAGATCAGACTTCCGACGAAATGATGGTCGGGTTCTTCGATGTCGCAGTTCCCGCCACAATAGATAAATGGAAGTTTTTCGAGCGGCATGGTGAGCCGCCCAAGCCTCCCGCCGCAAATCGGTAGCAACTTGCGGGCACTGCCTATCCTCGGTAACCTTGAGTGGGTTTCTACCTCCTGAGCAGTTAGACCAGATTTTTTCTGGGGAAGAGAATTCCATGACCGATCTCAAGCGCATTCGTATACTCTCGTCCGGCGCGCTTCTCACCGCGTTCTGTTTGACAATCGGCAGCGGCCGCTCCCAAACTCCTGCCACACCGCATACCGATCAAGTGCCCGCTTCTCGAACCGCCGAGCAGCAATTCAAGAACATCCAGGTGCTCAAGGGAATTCCCGCTGAGCAGTTCATTCCCACCATGCAGTTCATAGCCGCGTCGCTCGGCGTGGAGTGCGGCTATTGTCACGTCCCCGATGCCTTCGAAAAGGACGACAAGAAGCCCAAGCAAACCGCCCGCAAGATGATGGAAATGGAGTTCGCCATCAACAGGGACGACTTTGATGGCCACCGCCAGGTCACCTGCAATTCCTGTCATCGCGGCGCAGCGATCCCGGTAGCCATACCTGCCGTCATGACTGGCGACGCACCAGTTGTCCTGAGTGCTCTGCCCAGCGTCGAACCCGAAAAATCCGGCCCCACCCCCGGACAATTGCTCGACAAATATCTGCAGGCCATCGGCGGCTCGGCCGCCGTCGACAAAGTCACCAGCCGCGTCATGAAAGCCACCATCGACTTCGGCCACAACTCGTTTCCCATCGACATTTATTGCAAAGATCCGGAGAAGCGCATCTCCTTCACCCACATGCCCGAAGGCGACAGCGTCACTGCCTTCAACGGGCAAGAAGGATGGCTGGGCATGACCGGCAGCCGCTTGCGCGAAATGCGCGGCAGCGATCTCGATGGCGCCTCCATCGATGCCGACCTGCATCTGGCAACGCATTTCAAAACCATGTTCACCGACATGCGCGTGCACCGCATCGAGAAAATTGGTGATCGCGATACTTATGAAGTCTTGGGGAATCGCGCGGGCAAACCGCCCATCCGCTTATATTTCGATCAGCAATCCGGACTACTTCTCCGCCTTGTCCGCTACGGCGATACCGCTTTGGGGCTGATGCCCACGCAAATCGATTACGCCGACTATCGCGACGCCGATGGCCTCAAAATCCCTTATCGTTGGACCCTGGCCCGACCCACCGGACGATTCACAATTCAGCTCAGTGAACTCAAACAGAACGTCCCCGTCGATGACGGTAAGTTTGTGAAGCCTGCGCAACCGGCGCCGCCGCAAGAAAAGGGAAAATAGGTCCCCCCTAACGCACCGCCAATAACAAAACCTGATACTCCCGATAAATAGTTTCAATTTCCGCCAGGACCGAGCGAACGGTACATTGAGGCGTCACTGATTGACGTGAATAGCCCGTTTCGCATGGGAGCCATTTCTAAGTGTTAAACCGAAAAACGCCGGTCGCCATGCTGGTAATCGTTCTCTTATTTCTAATCTCCGCGCACGCGCTTTGCGCCCAAACCAACCCAGCCTCAACTGACACTAGTGCCCGTCTCGCCAAACTCGAGCAACAGGCCGCCGACGCCAAAGGCTCCGCCGACAACGCCTGGATGCTGACCAGCGCCGCGCTCGTTCTGATGATGACCGGCCCCGGCTTAGCTTTGTTCTACGGCGGACTCGTGCGCAAGAAAAACGTCCTCGGCACCATGATGCAGAGCTTCGCCCTCATGGCTGTCATCACCGTGCTTTGGGGACTCTTCAGCTACAGTCTCTCGTTCGGCCCGGGCAACAGTTTCATCGGAGGATTCCAGAATCTGTTCCTGCATGGCGTAGGGGCCGCGCCCGACACCGACTACGCCCCAACGATCCCCGCGCAGACCTTCATGGTCTACCAACTCATGTTCGCCATCATCACGCCCGGGCTCATCGCGGGAGCCTTCGCCGAGCGCATGAAGTTCAGCGCCATGCTCGTCTTCATGGTGCTGTGGTCGATCCTCGTCTACGATCCCATGGCGCACATGGTGTGGGGCAAGGGCGGCCTGCTGAATGCCGCGGCTGGTGGCCGTTTCCCAACGCTCGATTTTGCCGGCGGAACCGTGGTCCACATTACTTCGGGAGTTTCGGCGCTGGTCTGCGCGCTCTATCTCGGCAAGCGCGTCGGATACCCCAAAGTTCCTATGCTTCCGCATAGCGTCGTCCTCAGTTTCATCGGCGCATGTCTGCTGTGGGTCGGCTGGTTCGGCTTCAACGCCGGCAGCGCCCTCTCGGCCGGCAGCCTGGCCACCAGCGCCTTCGTGGCTACTCATTTCGCCACTGCCGCGGCCGCCATTGGTTGGGCCGCAGCCGAGTGGATTCGCAACGGCAAGCCCAGCGTGCTGGGCGGAATCTCCGGCGCAGTTGCTGGTTTGGTCGCGATCACTCCAGCTTCAGGATTCGTCCAGCCCATGCCCGCCCTGCTGATCGGCCTGCTCGCTGGCGTCTTCTGCTACTGGATGGTCGCGAAAGTGAAGGCGATCTTCGGCTATGACGACTCGCTCGATGCCTTCGGCGTTCACGGCGCGGGTGGAACTCTGGGCGCGCTGCTCACCGGCGTCTTCGCTGTGAGCGTGGTCAATCCGATTTTCAAAGATCAGCAGGGCAAAACGCTTCCATCCGGGATGGTCGAAGGCAACGCCCACCAACTGCTGAATCAATTTGTGGGAGTCGCCATTGCATGGGTGCTGGCGATTGTCGGCACACTCGTAATTTTGAAACTGGTGGATGTGACTATCGGCTTGCGCGTCTCCGAGGAAGAGGAAGGCGAGGGCCTGGATCTCTCGCAGCACGGCGAAGAAGGGTATTATTGGGAAACTCCGGCATAGATTTCTTCCCACAGGATTTGAAAACATCATGACCAAGATCGAAGCCATCATTCAAAACTCCAAGCTGGAAGCCGTGAAATCTGCGCTGCAGGAAGTCGGCGTCGAAGGCATGACGGTCCTCGAAGTCCGCGGCCATGGCCGGCAGAAGGGCCACACCGAGGTTTACCGCGGCCGCGAATACAGCGTCGATCTCATCCCCAAGACCAAGCTGGAAATGGTCCTCGCCGACGTCCTGGTCGACAAGGCCGTCAACGCCATTCTCAGCGCCGCCCGCACCGGAAAAATCGGCGACGGCAAGATCTTTCTCTCACGCGTGGAGGAAGCCATCCGCATCCGCAACGACGAACGCGGCGAGGGAGCGCTATAGTCCGAACGCCCTGAGCCTGCCATGATGGCCGCCTCCTCACTCATCGGCGAACTGCGCGGCTCCCTTCAGGAAGAATCGGCCCACATCCAGAAAGAGTTCGAAGCCACCGGCGACGGCCGCGCCGCTGTGGCGCGCCGCACGCAACTGATTGAGAGCATCCTCTTCCGTCTCTGGCGTGAAGTCGTTTCCCCCGACGACGCTCAACCCTCCAACTTCACCCTCGTCGCCACCGGAGGCTTCGGCCGCGGCTGGCTGTTTCCGTATTCGGATATCGACATCCTTTTTCTCTTCGCCGATCGCGATGCCGAACAAGCCTTCAAGGATCACGTTCGCAGATTTTCGCAGGAACTGTGGGACTTGCGCCTCAAGCTCAGCCCGGCGTCGCGCACTCTCGCCGAATGCGACCGCTACGATGCCAACAACACCGAGTTCACGATTTCTCTTCTGGATTGCCGCTATCTCGCCGGTGATCGCGATCTGTTCTCGCGTCTGCATGACAAGGTGATTCCCAAAGTCGTCATGCGCGATTCCAAAGCCCTGTTGCACGGGCTCGCCGAGGTCACCCGCGTTCGCCACACCAAACATGGACTGACTCTCTATCACCTGGAACCCAACCTGAAAGAAGCCCCAGGCGGGTTGCGCGACTGCAACGTCGCCAACTGGCTCGCGCTGATCTCCGCCATCGACAAGCTGCACGACTGGCCCGATGCCAGCCCGCTGCGCGCGCCCGTGCGCAAGCAGCTGCAAGCCGCGCTGGATTTCCTGATGTCGGCCCGCTGCTTCCTTCATTTCCGCTACGGCCGCGACGACAACACGCTGGGTTGGGAGTCCCAGGATGAAGCCGCCGCCCGCAAGATCGGTGTTCAAATCGGCGAGCGCACTGAGTCGGCGGAAGGCGATGCCCTCACCGCCGCCGACTGGATGCGCATTTATTTCGGCCACGCGCGTGCCGTGCAGCGCACGGTCACCCAGTTGATGGAAGAAATCCCGGAAGCCCGCTCGGCCCTCTATCGCCAGCTGCAGAGCTGGCGCTCGCGGCTCACCACCACCGATTTTTCCGTCGTCGAGGGCCTCATTTTCTTGCAGCAACCCTCCGGCTTGCAGGACCCGGAGGTGCTGCTCCGCCTTTTTCACTTCATGGCGCATCACGGCCTGAAACTCAGCGCCACCACTGAACACCGCATCGAACAGGCGCTTCCCGCCCTCGCCGCCACTCCTCCGCAAGGCGCGGAACTCTGGCTCTACCTGCAGGAAACCTTGCTGCAACCCTTCGCCGCCGATGCCCTGCGCGCCATGCATTCCCTCCGGCTGCTGACTTTGCTCTTGCCGGAGCTGAAACTCACCGACTCACTCGTCGTGCGCGATTTCTACCATCGTTTCACCGTCGATGAGCATTCCTTCCTCGCGATCGAATGTTTGCATCGCCTGAAGCAATCGCAATCGGAGTGGGACAAGCGCTACGCTGAACTCCTCAGCGAGCTCGAAGATCCCGAACTGCTCTACCTCGCGCTATTGCTACACGACACCGGCAAAGGCATTCCCGGCGGCAACCACGTCGAAGCCAGCCTCGAAATCGCCAACCGGGCCATGGATCGCCTCGACGTCGATCCCAAAGAGCGCGCCGAGGTTCTGTTCCTCATCGCCAACCATCTCGAGCTCTCGGCCGCCTTGCGACGCGACATTTTCGATCACTCGACCGTCGCCGCTTTCGCCGAAAAGATGGGCACGCCCGAGCGCCTGAAAATGCTAACGCTGCTCACCTACGCCGACATTAAAGCGGTGAATCCCGAAGCGCTTACGCCGTGGAAGGCGGAAAACGTCTGGCAGCTTTACATGGCCGCCGAGAATTATCTGAACCGCAGCGCCGACCATCGTGTGCACGCCGGCGCGAACGACGAAAAGCTGGCGCGTCTGCGCTCCCTCGCCCCGGTCACCAGCAGCAGGTTCAAGGAATTTCTTGAAGGATTCCCGCAGCGCTATCTGCTCGTGCACACCGCCGAAGAAGTCATGCGCCACATGCAGATGGCCGACGCCCTGGGCCTTGATCCCGTGCAGGTCGAGCTGAAGCGCGGCCGTCACTGGTACGAGCTGACGCTGGTGACCACCGACCGACCATTCCTGTTCGCCACGCTCACCGGCGCGCTGGCCGCGTGGGGCATGAACATCGTCAAGGCCAACGGATTCTCGAACCAGGCGGGGACTGTCGTCGACACGATCCACTTCACCGACCGCTTCCGTACGCTCGAGCTGAATCTCTCCGAGTGGGCGCGCTTCAAGAATAGCGTCATCGGCGTGCTGCTGGGCGAAGCCGATCTCGACAAGATGCTGCGCGACCGTCAGCGCTCGGAGAAGGGCGCGATCGCCAAAGTGAAAGTAGAAACGAAGATCGAGTTCGACGACGCGTCTTCGCCCGCGACCACAATCGTGCAGGTGATCGCGCAGGATCGCCCGCGCCTTCTGCACCGCATCGCGTCCTGCCTCTCGGATCAGGCCTGCAACATCGAAATCGCCCTGATCGATACCGAAGGCCAAGTGGCGATCGACACGTTTTATCTGACGTCAGCCGGGAAGAAGCTCAAGCCCGAACATTGCAGGGAGGTCGAGACCGCGCTGCTGGAGGAATTGCGCGGCGACTAAGGATCCCTCTCTCTTGGCCTGACTCTGCTTTGTCATCTCAGGATGACAAATGGAGGAAGGGCCGGGCCCCGCTTCACTTCGCTTCAAACTTAAACACCGTCTTCTCCCGGAATGTCTCTCCCGGCTTCAAAATCGTCGAGGGGAAGTCCGGATGATTGGGCGAATCCGGAAAATGCTGCGTCTCCAGGCAGAACCCATAACGCCGCTTGTAAACGTGCCCTTGCTTGCCGGTGACGGAGCCATCGAGAAAGTTGCCGGTATAAAACTGCACGCCCGGCTGCGTGGTTGAAACTTCCAGCACGCGCCCGCTGGTGGGCTCGTAAACGCGCGCGGCCAGCACCATCCCCAGCCCTTTGCGGTTGATCACGAAGTTGTGATCGTAGCCGTGCCCGAGCACCATCTGCTCGTAGGAATCGTCAATGCGCGCTCCAATCTTCGTCGCAGTCGTGAAATCGAGCGGCGTACCCTTCACCGGTCGTAGTTCGCCCGTGGGGATGAGATTCTTATCGACCGGAGTGAAGCGGTCGGCATTGATCATGATCTCATGATTCAGAATGTCGCCGTTCCCCTCGCCCGCCAGATTGAAATAACTGTGCTGACTCACATTGATCGGCGTCGCTTTGTCGGTCGTCGCTTCGTAATCGACAGTCAGTTCGTTCGCATCGTTCAGCGTATACGTCACTTTGATCTTCAGGTTCCCGGGAAATCCTTCCTCGCCATCTTTACTCAGATACGTGAAAGCCACGCCCGCTTTGTCTTTCAGCGGCTCGCCCTCCCACATGACCTTGTCAAAGGTTCGCGTCGTGCCCCCGTGGAGCGTATTCGGCCCGTCGTTCTTGGCCAGCGTGTAGGTCTTGCCGTCAAGGGTGAAGGTTCCATTGGCGATGCGATTCGCATAACGCCCCACAATCGCGCCCAAGTACGGCGGATTCGGCATGTATCCTTCCGCCGTATCATGCCCGAGCACGATGTCGGCCATCTCGCCTTTGCGGTCCGGAACGCGAATTGAAACAACGATGCCGCCATAATTCATCGCGCGCACTTCCACTCCATGAGAATTGGTCAGCGTATACAAGGTAATAGGCCTCCCCTCCCGCGTGCCGAACGGTGTCTGTTCGACTCCGGATTTGTGTTGTTTGGAGGTTTGCGCAACCAGCAGATCGCCGAACATAAGAAATAGAAACACTACCACCCAAAGCAAGCGTCGAGTCATCATGGCGATGAGTGTACTACGGGAAATAAAGATTTTGTGACGGCGGGAAGGACTCGACAACGACTGGATGACGCGGGCTATTCCTCGACCGCGTTTTCCTCAACCGGCCGCGTAAACGAACGCAGGATGAGAACCCCCACCATAATGGCCGAGCTCAGCATGATCACCCGCATGTACTGCGCCGCCGGAATTGTGGCATCGCCAAAGATCGTGCGCAGCAGTCCAAACGTCGCGCTGCAGGCGCAGAACGCGAAATACACGCGCTCCCGCAGGCAGCGCGAAATACTCACCAGCCACGCCAAAATCGATGCCACGATCAGATAAATAGCGATCAGAACGTAATCCCCCGTGGCTCCACTGCCGCGCATCACTCCTGCCTTCGGTGCCAAGAAACCGTGCAGCGCGATCCCCCAAAATACGACGGAGTGAATCAGCGCAATCAGCGCCCGTTTGCGATTGGTTAGAACCCCAAAGTCGCTCATGGCCACAGATTCAGTTTCCCCGATCGGCTGAAAATATCGTGTGACCTGCTGTACGGCCTGCTGTGAGCGTGATCACCGACGCCGCGGCCTGACATTTGCTGCTCCCCGGTGGTACCATCGCGGCGATATGATTAACTGCATCTTCGCCTTCCCGCTTCTTCTCGCCGTGGCCCTGGCGCAAGCCCCCGCACCCGAGTCTCATCCCATCGTCTTGCATGCGGCTCACCTGCTCGATGTGAAGACGGGCAAGATGCTCTCGCCCGCCGAGATCCTCACTCGCGACGGTCGCATCCTCGAGATAGGGACCTCGGTCAAGCACCCTCCCGGCGCCGAAGTGATCGACCTCGGCGACCGCACGCTCCTCCCCGGCCTGATCGACGCCCACATTCACCTCTTCCTCCATCCCGGCGCGGAAGATCTGCAGACGATCCAGGAATCCGTTCCCGAGCGCACTATCACGGCCACGCTCGCCGCCCGCGACGATCTTATGGCCGGCTTCACCGCCGAGCGCGACATGGGCACCGAAGGCGCCGGCTCGGCCGACACCGCCGTCCGCAATGCCATCAACCACGGTCTCATTCCCGGCCCGCGCCTGCGCATCAGCGGCAACGCCATCAACATTCTCGGCGGACACGAGGACGCCATCAACTACAACCCCGCGCAACACGTTCTGCCCAACGCCGATTACGCCAACAACGCCGACGAACTCGTCGCCGTCATCCGCCAGCAGTTCAAAGAAGGCGCGGACTTCATCAAGATCTATGAAACCGGACCGGACTCGATTCGAGACGGAAAACTGAACACGCCCTATCAATACACTGAGCCGCAACTCGAAGCCGCCGTCAAAGAAGCCGCGCGGCTCGGCAAGCACGTCGCCGTCCACGCCACCGGAGAGCCAGGAACGCTCTTCGCCGCACAGGCCGGCGTTGTCTCCATCGACCACGCCGATCAACTCTCCGACGAAACCATGCGCCTGATGAAGGAAAAACAAATCTTCGCCGTCCCCACCTTCACCATCTTCGAATATTTCGCCGACCACGCCGCCACACCGCAGCAAGGCACACGCGAGCATCAGATCCTCGATGTGAAAACTCAGGAGTTCAAGAAGCAGGTAGCCGCCGGAGTCCCTATGGCGGTCGGCTCCGACGTCGGTCCGTTCCCGCACGGCACGCAGGCCCGCGAACTCGAACTGATGGTCCACTACGGCATGTCTCCGCTCGCCGTGCTGCAGGCGGACTTGCTCAACGGCGCCAAGTTGCTCGGCTGGGAAGGCCAGATCGGCTCACTCGAGCCCGGTTATCTCGCGGACGTCATCGCCGTCTCCGGCAATCCCCTGGAAGACATCTCGGTCCTGAAGAACGTCAGTTTCGTGATGAAAGGCGGCGTCGTTTATAAGAAATAGCGTCCCTCAAGGCGCCAAGAAGACATTCGCCAAAGTTCTGCAAAACAATGCACAGCCCGCCCAACTTCTAATCAGACACAAGGCCCAAACCCTGTGTTCTTAGTAGCTTGCCGCAGTTTACCCCCCTTGCGCTTGGCCGCTCGATTGCCCCTTGCTGGTGTGCTTCGCCGCTGCGGCAAAGCACCTATGGCCAACCCTCGCCACTTCAGGTTTCTTTCCCTGGCAGTGATCCTCGCGCTGGCCGTCGCCTTCACTCCTGCCGCGCTCGCGCAGGGCCCCGTCCCCGATGCGCCTTCCGCTTCCGTCCAGCCCGATCCCACACCAGTCACGGTGCAACCCACCAAGGAACCCACTCATCCCTTCTGGGACAAGCAGAATAAACTGCTCTTCACCGGAGTTGTTGCTTCCGATTGCGCCGATTTTGCCGTCACCTACTCCAACCTCCAGCATGGCGGAACAGAGCTCAATCCGTTGGTTCGCGTCTTCGGCCGCTCCTTCGGAGGCCTGGCCGCAAACTTCTCCGGCGAATCCGCCGGCACCGTCGCCCTGAGCTACTTATTCCACAAGACCGGCCATCACAAGATGGAACGCTACGTCTCGATGGTGAACATCGGCACCTCTACGGGAGCCGTAGCCTACGGCTTGAAACACCGCTAGGATGTTCCTGAAAGCTCAGCATTGTCATCCCGAGCGAAGCAGAATTGCCGCTTTTCAGGCAATTCTGCGCAGTCGAGGGACCTTATGGTTTTGCCCGTGCCAGATTCTCCAGCCGCGCCTGCTACCATGATTTCGTGCCACCCCTGCTCGACGTCCGCAATCTGAGCATCACGTTCACCGCTCCGCCGCGTGGCAATGATTCGCCTGCTGTTCTTTCCGCCGTCCGCGACCTAAGCTTCTCCATCGCCCCCGGCGAAGTCCACGGCCTCGTTGGAGAATCCGGCTCCGGCAAGTCCATCACCTCCCTTGCCATCATGCGTCTTCTCCCGCCGCAAGCCGGCGTCAATGGCGAAATCTGGCTCACAGAAAACGGCGCCGCGCCAAAGAATCTGTCCGCCCTTCCTGACGACGCCATGCGCCAGTTGCGCGGTTCCCGCCTTGCCATGATCTTCCAGGAGCCCATGACCGCGCTCAACCCAGTCATGCGCGTCGGAGATCAGATCGCCGAGGCCGTCTTGGCTCACCATCCCGTCTCCAAAGCAGAGGCCCGCACCCGCGCCGTCGCCGCCATGAACGACGTCGCCATTCCCAACCCCGCCCGCCGCGCCCGCGACTATCCACATCAACTTTCCGGCGGTATGCGCCAGCGCATCATAATCGCAATGGCCATCGTCAACCACCCACAGTTGCTCATCGCTGACGAACCAACCACCGCCCTCGATGTCACCATTCAAGCGCAGATTCTTGGTCTGTTAGCTGATCTTCGTCGGAAGTTTGGACTAGCGATGCTGTTCATTTCGCACGATCTCGCCGTGGTCTCCCAGGTCGCCGATCGCGTCGCTGTGATGTACGCCGGCAACTTGGTCGAGATGGGCACGAAGCGCGATATCTTTCAATCCGCCGCGCATCCCTACACCCGCGGCCTGCTGCACGCCGTCCCCGACCTCAAAACCGACCGCGCTCGCCCCCTCGAAACCATCGAAGGCACCGTCCCTCCCCTGCACGTCTTACCCCCTGGCTGCCCATTCGAACCGCGTTGCACATTCCGCATCCCCGACTGCAACCGCACTCTTCCGCCGCTAATTGAAATCGCGCCCAGCCACTCCGCGCGATGCCCGGTGGTGAACTTGGCCATGTAGCCCCGGACGCATTCGCCCGGGGCTGGGCCTAAGGTCCAAGGTCTAACGCCCAAGCGCCCGATATCCAAAACCCGAACGCCGAAGGCAATCCGAGTCCGTTTCCCCCAAACTTAGTCTATAATCCCCACTTTGTCCGGGGTTTCCTTGCGCATTCTGCTGCTCAGTGACATCCACGCGAACCTCGAGGCGCTCGAAGCCTGCCTCGCCGCCGCTCCTTCTTTCGACGCGGCCGTCAACCTCGGCGATATCGTCGGCTACGGCGCCAATCCCAACGAAGTTGCCGTGCGCGCCCGCGGCCTGGGAAAAATCTTCGTTCGCGGCAATCATGACAAGGCCGCCGCCGGCATGATGGACATTGACGACTTCAACCCCATGGCCGCCGCCGCCGCCATTTGGACCCGCAACGAATTGACCTCCGAAAATCTCGCTTGGCTCCGGCGGCTGCCTCAAGGCCCTGTCTCGCTGCCCGATCACCCCAGCGTGCAGCTGGTCCACGGCTCCCCCAACGACGAAGACGAATACGTCGTTTCTCTCGGTGACGCCATCGCTCCGCTGATCACCCAAAACGCCCCGCTCACGTTTTTCGGCCACACGCATCTCCAGGGTGGATTCTTCGCCAACGGCTCGTCGGCCGACGGCTTCCGTCCCGAATTTCGCACCGTCGGCCAGGCCGAATCCGCCGCGTTGCAGCTGAAAAAAGAAACGCGCTACATGATCTATCCCGGCTCGGTCGGCCAGCCGCGCGACGGAGACTGGCGCGCCGCCTTCGCCCTCTTCGACACCGCAGCCAACGTCGTCTACTTTCACCGCACGCCCTACAACCTGAAGCAAGCCCAGGACCGCATCTTCGCCGCCAAACTCCCCGCCCGCCTCGCCACCCGTTTAGCTGCCGGCCGCTAACCTCTGCGACCCTCTGTGCCCTCTGTGGTTGAGGGTTTCGCCGCTATACTCAAACAATGCTTCCCACAAACGACCACCCTCCCGCCCATTACTTAATCGCCCACAGCGACGGCGGGGCGCGCGGCAATCCCGGCCCCTCGGGCTACGGCGTCGTCATCAAAAATCAATCCGGCCACAAAGTCGCCGCCCTTAGTGAATACCTCGGCCACCAGACCAACAACTTCGCCGAATATCAGGGATTGATCGCCGCCCTCGAATACACAGTGCAACACGGGCCGAAGGCGCTGAAAGTCATCAGCGACTCCGAGCTCCTTGTCCGCCAGATCAAAGGCATCTACAAAGTGAAGAACGCCACGCTCAAGGACCTGCATGCGCGAGCCAAAGACTTGATCGCGCAACTGGACTGGTTCTCCATCGGCCACGCCTTGCGCGAACACAACCAGGAAGCCGACCGCCTGGCCAACCAAGCCATGGACCGCGGCATGGGCCGCAAGTGAGCAGCGAGCAATGAGCTATGAGCGGTGAGTAAGACAATCCCCGGATGTTCCGAACCTATTGCGTTGACTTGCGAGGGCGCCAGAGCTCGCGGCTCAACGCTCAGAACTCATTGCTCACGGCTCGTTGCTCACTGCTGATCCGCCGCCGAATGATCATGTACAATCTTCCATCCCTCCGGAAACTTGCGGAAAATCAGCGTAAACAACCCCTGCGGCGTCCTCCCATCCGGCATGGTCAGGTGATACTCCCCGCGCACGAACGCCGCCTCCGGTCCCAGCATCTCAATCCGCAGCCCGGCAAATTCCAGCTTCCCCATCTCATGCCCCGGACTCGCATAAGCCGCCTTATACCGATCCAGGGCCGCCTGCCATCCCCGGTTCTCTTTCCCCCCGGAAAAAAACGTCAGCTCGGAAGATTTCCAATACCCTTCCATGAAACCTTCCAAATCATGCCGGTTCCACGCTTCCTGCTGCAGGCGCAGCACGTGTTCGACCTCCGCCTTAGCCTCGCTGTAGGCGTCTTTGCCCTCAGCTTGCCCGGCAGACGCTGCTACCGCAACCAACACCCACATCAATGCACAGATATAAGCCCCTATCTTCACCTTCGGATGCCTCCTTATCGAGGACGACATTCTGAGAAACCGGATGGTTCGCTTGACGCGTCACATCAACTGGAACGCGCCACCACACTTATCCAAACATTGCACGCCGAATGCGCCTAAAGTTGCCCACCGCGTATCCCGTACAGACAACAAGTACGCTGATATGCGGCACCCCGTACTGGTTATGATATGACTCCAGCAGACAGAAGGCGACAAATGTCCCCACAGTTCCCATGGCCAGAGCCGTAACTGCAACATCGCTGGTAGTAATACCGCTGCTGTTTCGGAGTAATACAAACGGACTGAACAGAACATAGGCAAGGGTGAGAACATAGAAAGCCGTTAAGAAAGGCGCTTGTGCGGCTGCGACAGCATGAATCACCTTCCAGCCTGCCCTGCTTTTCACAACCGTACCGCCTTCCACAGCTCTGGGATCCTCAACCTCCTCTGGACTGGTCCCCGTGTGGCTTGCCGTAAAGTCAAAGCTGTCGCGCAAGAAACTGTCCGCAGCATTGTGGAGATATGCCGAAGGATTCTTCCGGATAAGCTTCCACGCGACACGCTTCAGGTAGTCGCCGAGAGCTACGGAGCCTTGATTCGAAAACCGCCTGGATTCGTCGCTTGCCAGGCTGTAAACCCAGGCCCCCAGTTTGCTTCGGTTGTTATCGGCAGCGTCCAGATACGGCATTTCCCAAGCGCGGTTCTTCACTTCGCCCATGGCCAGCCAAATATACTCGCGATTGATCCCGTTGCGGTTCGTGGCTGCGTAATACTTGGTCATGATGCCACCCAGAACCCGGTCTTCCGGATCGACCCGGTCGTACATGTTGTAGACCGACTGAGTCATCTGCCAACCCATCATGTTCGTGATCCGGAACCGCCCGGTCCCGATGTAATTGCAAGTCATCCAGGCAAGGATCAGGGGTGCAGCTGAAAGCGGAACCAGAAAACAGACTACAAGCAAGCGCCGTGCAAGGTTCGCGCGCGACGGTAAGAACAGCGAACGTATCGCAAAGGCCCCGGTCGAAAGCACGATCGCCACGAAGAAGACAAGATTGTCCGGCCGAAGGAGCACAGCGAAGGCAATCGCAAACCCGAGGAGCACCGCTAGCTTTCTTGCGCTTTCCCCGTCTCCAACCCGAGCCATCATTCTCGCGTACAACCAGATTCCCAGCACCAGCGAAAACGCCGATAACGATGGCGTAACGATTCCCATCTCAACATTGCATACGAGCGCTGTGGTCGCGAAAAACAGCCCGGCACCGAACGCCACGGCTTGCTTCACGCGAACGGCACGCAGCGCATCGTAAATGAGGCAAGCCGCGAGTAAACCGAGGCCGCATTGTATGTCCCGTACCAATTCAGCCGCTGAAACCGAGAGATCCTCGGCTACGGGTACGCGAGCAAGCCACTGGGCAAACCCCAGGAACAGCGGATAAATGGGGGTTCTCGATCCGTCGGTGAAATAGCCATGCGTCCATAACACGGTTGACAGCGAATAGTGTCCGCTGTCACCACACCACCAGGGTTTGAACGAAATGTGATAGAGCAGCCGAAACAGAAAGCCGACAGCAAGAATGACTAGCGGGCGCCAGTCCGGCAACCATGCCTTGAGCGCCGAATTTTGGCCTTTCAAGAAACCTGAGGCCTTGCTGTCAATCACTAGTGCGATTCCTCACTCGCCGGCGCCGTATCCGCCGTATCCACTTTCTGCGCCGTGTGCGGCATCACCGGAGGCGGTTCGAACTCTCCCGCATCTTTCCCCGCCATCGCCACCGTCATGAAGTTCATCCAGATCGGCAAGGCGGCATGCGCCCCCGTCTCCTTCGCGCCCAGCGATTTCTTCTCGTCATAGCCGACCCACACTCCGCACGTCATGGTCGGCGAAAATCCCACAAACCATGCATCGGTGAAGTCGTTCGTCGTCCCGGTCTTCCCCGCCGCTGGAAACGGCAACTTCGCCGCCGCAATCGCCGTGCCATGCTGCACCACCCCCTGCAGCATCGAAGTCATAATGCGCGCGGTCCGTTCCTTGATCACATCCTTCGCATCGGGAAAATCCTCCTCTAAAACCCGCCCTTCGTAATCGGTCACGCGCGTAATGTAGCGCGGAGCCATCCGCACGCCATCGTTCGGAAATACGCTGTACGCCGACGTCTGCTCCATCAGCGTGATCTCCGCCGACCCCAGTGCCACCGGCAAATACGGCGGCATCTTCGCCGTGATGCCGAATCGTTCCGCATATCCAATCACATCCTTGATGCCGACTTTGTTCGCCAGCTTCAGCGCCGGAATGTTGCGCGATTGCGCCAGCGCCCGCCGCAGCGTAATCACGCCCTCAAACTTCTCATCGTAATTGTGCGGCGAATAAGGCGACCCCGACCCAGTCTCAAACGTCACCGGCTCATCCAGAACCGTATCGTCCGGG
>Ga0187781_10000854_pt1 | contig 22427 bp, 16 predicted proteins | sample 0715_SJ02_MP02_2_FD_132447 | JGI IMG/M metagenome (GOLD analysis project Ga0187781, IMG submission 132447) | Tropical peat soil microbial communities from peatlands in Department of Meta, Colombia - 0715_SJ02_MP02_20_MG | ecosystem: Environmental > Terrestrial > Soil > Wetlands > Peat | place... | reverse complement strand
TGCGTTGTCGTCACCAATATCGCAGCGCGATCATTGCGCCAATCCTTCGAAGGGATCAGTTCCATTGCAATAAATTATCTGGGCTCGAACAAATCTTATGACGGCGTTTAGAACGCGGGGTGGGCATGTTGCACAGGAAAACTGTAACCGTCGCCCGAAAGCTGCCATCAGGGAAGAGCTACTCGTCAACGAGACTACGGCTCGCTTGCAAGAATTAAGTCGGAATCCCGGCGCGCTTTACGAAATTGGTTATCCGGCCCGATGGTCCGCTCACACCGGCGGGCTTTCTATGCACGATTAGCTCTCGCGTACTGCGGCCCGCGCAATGTCAGACTTGCCTCGTTCACAACATTTCGGCCTTCTCTCGTCTATCTTAGTGCAAATGGCGATTGAGCTCCATTGTCGGTCAAAACGCTTGGCGTAAAGTATTTAAGACATATGGCGGTTTTCATCACTGACCAAGAAATCGCGATCCTTTGCGATGTTTTGGTCAGGACCGTTTGCTTTACAATGGTGAGTGGCCGAAGAAAGTCGAAGCGCTCCCGTTGGGCATTTCTCAGCGAGGTCTTGACCTCTTTGAGTGTCAGCCCAAATCGCGTCATCACCGCCTTGGTCCACGCCAGCGCCTCGGCGGGATAGAGGACCATGGACTAATGCCATCATCGCGCTGTGAATCGTAACAGTTCTCTCAAAGCATATTTTTTTGCTACGTGTTCAAAAAAGATTGTGTGTTGATTCCAGCTACTCGGCGTGAGGCCGTAGCGCGCGCGGAGGAGGGAGTTATGCGCGCCAGAATATTGTGCATCGAGCATGACCGCGAGACCGCCGCCCTAATCGCCGAGGAGTTGGTCGATCGCGGGTTCGACGTAAGCATCGCTCACGGCGGTAAAGAGGGTCTGCTGACCATCATGAGGACGATGCCAGACTTGGTCCTGTGCGATGTCGGAATGCCGACCATGACCGGCTTTGAGGTCCTGGAGCGCTTGAACGAACTTGCACCCCGCTTTGGGCGGTTTCCCTTTGTTTTCCTGACAGCATTCGCCGATCGCGAAAGCGAATTAATGGGGCGGGCCCTTGGCGCCGACGACTATGTAGCCAAACCGATTGATTTCGATCGGCTTGACTTCATAATTCGCGCCCGGCTTGCCGGTGTTGCGCGGACCGGAATGTTGCCAAAAGCGGCACCGTTACGAGAGCCAGAGATCGAAGTCCTGACCTGGGTGGCTCGCGGGAAGACATCTGCTGAAATCGCAAAGAAGCTTCAATTGGCAAAGCGAACGGTAGATTTCCACATCGACAATGCGCGGATCAAATTACGCGCCGCGACGCGGACAGAAGCGGCTATCAAAGCTGCCGTTGGCGGCCTGATTGACCCATGACAAGAGCTCCAATGGTTCTGCCCTATTGCGCGATCCGATTAGATATCGGAATCGCGCCGCGCACGACGATCGTTTCTGTTTCCGCAACATTTTCGGGAATGAGTTAGGAGGCCAGAGCCGGCGTGACCATGAAGGGTGCAACAGCTCGCCGAAGGCGCATTCGACGCCGATCCGACGCGCTCTGGGCGCGCTTATGAGCGCCGCTCCGGGCGTCCTATGACTTCCCGTTCGCCCTTATGGCCGCTGCAGCTCGGTCTCGAACAGGCGGAAGCGGCTCGCCGCCGCGTCGGCTCGCGCTTTCGCGATCAGCCGCATCGACTCGCCGTCCGCGAGCCGCGCGAGCTTGCCGGGATAGACTTCCGATTCGTAGAAATCGTCGGGCATGACTTCGAGCCAGACGCGCACGCGATCGTTGCCGTTCCACGGCAACTCGATCGCCGCCGATTGTCCCGGCAGTAGGCGGGTGTCCGCCAATTCGTGCCACCACCCGCCGTCCCAGCGCAAGCGGCGCGCGATCACCTGCGAACGCAGCGTCTCGGCCCGCGCCGTGCCGCCGGTATCGAGCGCGATCGCGAACATGATGACGGTCGGCGTCGCATAGGTCGGGAAGGCATGCCCAATGCCGGTATTGGTGATCTCGAACCGTGCCTTGTCGGCGTCGGCGCTGGTGCGCGGGGTCAGGCCGCTCGCGACCATTGCGGGGTCGTGAATGCCGCGCCAAAGATGCTGGCGATCGGGCATGTGACAGGACTGACACGATAGGCCCTGCGCCGCCTGCGGACTCGCTTTCCATTCCTGGTAGGTATTCAGGAGCGGCTTGCCCGCGACTGCGAACTTGGCGGGGGTTTGATGACAAGCGCTGCAGAATTCAGACGACTCGAAGAGCGGCGTGCGGAATACGCCGCCGTGCGGCACGGGCAGCACACTCGGACCGGTCAAGCCGGTGCCGCGCTGGGGCGGACCAAAGCGCGCATAGGCGCGCAGATGGCAGCCGGCGCAGGGATCGCCAACGGCGGCGAGGCCCTGCTCACTCGTCCGGTGCGCAACGCCGCGCGCGCGCGCCGCCTCGAACGCCGCGCGTTGCTCGTCGAGGGGCGCGTGGCACTTCATGCAGTCGGCGGTGTCGGCGGAATTGGAGTCGAGGAGCGTGCCGACAAGGCCCGGCGAGAAGGACTGAGCGTGCCGCGAGGTGCGCCATTTCGCGAACTGTTCGGCATGGCATTGCCCGCAATCCTGCGGCGCCAGCGACTGCTCAATCTCGCTCCAGCCGCTTGGCGCCTGCCCTTGCGGCGCGAGCGGCAAGCGCCAATAGGCGTTAAGCTGCGGCTCGCCAACTTCTGCCGCGACGGCGGTCAACAGGAAGGCGCCGAGGATCGTCGCCGTCAAGATCGCGAGAGCATGGGGCGATCGGGTCAACCAGTCCATGCCACGATTTAGGCAGCGATTTTCGCAAGGCGGCATTGGTCGTGGCACCTCGAAATTTCAGCTCTATTCGGCCGGGAGTGCATGGCCCTGCTCGGGCGAAGCATCCGAGCTATGTTCCCCCCGACCGAGGAACATCATTCGCAGCGCCGGAACGACGACGAGCAGCATGACCGGACCTATCAGCATGCCGCCGACAACAACGGTGGCAAGCGGCCGCTGCACCTGGCTGCCGATGCCGTGCGAGAGTGCGGCGGGTAGCAAGCCGATGCAGGCCGACAGCGCGGTCATCAGCATCGGCCGCATCCGATGCGTCGCAGCCTGGTACATCGACTCGACGGCGCTCGCCCCGGTTCTGTGGACCTGGTTGTAATAAGTGATCATCAGGATGCCATCCATGACCGATATGCCGAACAGCGACACGAAACCGACTGCGGACGAGACGCTGAAATCGAGACCGGTAAAATACAATGCCAGCACGCCGCCGCTGACCGCAAACGGAATGCCGGCCAGCGCCAGCAGACTGTCGCGCAAGGAATTGAACAAGCCGTAGAGCAGAACCATGATCAGCAGAAGGCTGATCGGAACGATCACTTCAAGTCGAGCCTTGGCTTTCTGCAGGTCTTCGAATTCGCCGGCCCAGAGGAGGCGATAACCCGTCGGCAGCTTGACGTTCTTGGCGATGCGCTCCTGCGCTTCGGCGACGGCGCCGCCGAGATCGCGACCGCGAATACTGAACTTGACCGGAACGTAGCGCTCTCTCGCCTCGTGGTAGATGATGGCGGCGCCAGTATCGAGGGAAATGTCGGCAAGTTCGCTCAGCGGAACGTACGCGTTGACGCCGGCCGGGGTCGTATAGCCGACCTTGATATTGGGCACCGCATCGAGGCTCGATCGATATTCGGGTGGCAACCGAACTTGTACGTTCCATGAGCGGTCACTCTCCAGCAGCGTGGTTGCCACCACGCCGCCCAAGGCGGCCTGAATGACGGTGTTGACGTCGCCGGTATTGAGGCCATAGCGCGCGGCTTTTTCACGATTGACCTTGATGTTGAAGTTGGGTTGCCCAAGCACGTGGAAGATCGATAAATCGGTGATGCCTTGCACCTGCTCCATTTGGCGCATGATCTCGGCCGCAAGCCGCTCAATCGTCGCCAGATCGCGGCCGACGATTTTTACTGCATTGGTCCCCTTGACCCCTGAGATTGCCTCATCGACATTGTCCTGAATGTATTGGGAAAAGTTGAAGTCAACACCAGGTACCTCGTCCTTTAATTCCTGATCCAACCGCCTGGTTAGGTCGTCCTTTGTGAAGCCTCTCGGCCATTCGTCGTACGGCTTCAGCGCCACTAGCATTTCGACATTGGAGGTGGGCGAAGCGCAGCTGCCATTGTCGGGCCGACCATGCTGGCTAACAACGGTGGTCACTTCGGGGTGGCGAAGCAGGATTTCGCGTATCTTCGCCACCGCCGGTTCGCCGGCCCATAGTCCCTCGGTTGGCGGCAATGTTGCCCGAAGCCAGTAGTTGCCTTCTTCCAAATGCGGCAGGAACTCGGTGCCAAGTCGTGTCGCCAGCAAAGCGGCCGCGGCAAGAAAGACGGCGGCTATTCCGAGCATGACCTTGCGATGACTTAGCGACCAACGCAGGGCTGGCGCGTAAATACGGTGTAACAAGCGTACGACGATCGTTTCTGTTTCCGCGACCCGTTCGGGAATGAGGTAAGAGGCCAGAACCGGCGTAACCGTGAAGGTCGAAATCAATGCGCCAGCAAGGGCGTACCCATAGGTGCGCGCCATGGGATTGAAAATCTGTCCTTCGACGCCCTGCATCGTGAATAACGGGACGAAGGCTGCCACCGTAATCAGCGCCGAGAAGAAGATCGCATTATCGACCTGCAGGGCGCTGGCGAATATCATGCGCAGTCGGTCGGTCCAACGGCTAGTGCCGTCCACCGGACGTGTCGGGTCGGCCCCGAAACGCCCGCCGGCGAGTTGCTGCAGCAAGCTCTGTCTGGCCTCTGGTGAAGACTGGAAGTTCCGGAAAATGTTCTCGACTAGTATCACCGCCGAATCGACGATGATGCCGAAGTCGACGGCACCAACCGAGAGCAGATTGGCGTCTTGGTTCATCAGCACAAGCATGATGACGCTGAAAAACAGCGCGAACGGGATGTTGACGCCGACGATAATGGCGCTGCGCAAATTGCCCAGGAAAATCCACTGGATCAGAAACACCAGCAAACAGCCGAAGATCAGATTGTGCAAAACCGTTTTGGTGGTGACGTTAACGAGCTGCATGCGGTCGTAAAACTTCACGAGCTTCACCCCCGGCGGCAGCTCGCCGTCGGTGTTGAGCTTTTCGATTTCCGCGTTGATGCGCGGTACGACGTCATTGGTGTGAAAGGTTCGGCCCATGACGACGATCGACATGGCGATGTCGCTCTGCTTGTCCAGGCCGGCAATGCCGAGCCGCGGCACATAGTCGACCGAAACCTTGGCGACGTCCTTGATCTGAATTGGCACGCCGTTGAACGCGCCGAGGACGACATTCTCGATGTCGTTGACGCGCCAGCCCTGAGTCAGGTCCTCATTGCCGCCGCTATCGAACAGCCCGATGCCGCGGATGTTCACGGATTGCTGACCGACGGTGATCTCGCGGCCGCCGACATTGATATTAGCGTTGCCGAGAGCCGTGATGATTTGCGGTATGGTGACGCCGTAGGCGTCAAGTTTGTGCAGATCGACGTCGACGTTGTATTGCTTGGTCGTGCCACCCCATGAATTAACCTGCACGACGCCGTCGGTGACGGTAAACAGGCCGCGCAGCGCGATCCAGTCTTGCACGGTGCGCAGGTTGGTGAGCCCGAAATGCGGCGGGCCGACAACTTGATAGCGCACGACCTCGCCGACGAGGCTCGATTGCTGAATCGCTGGTACCTGGCCGCCAGGCAGGCTGACATTCTGTTGCAGGCTCAGTGCCGCCTGCGTATAGGCAAAGAAATAATCGACGCCGTATCTGAAGGTGACGCGAATGAAGCTGAGGCCATAGAACGAGGTGGAGCGGATATTGTCGATTCCCGGCGTCGGATAGAGACCGATCTCCATCGGAATGGTGTAGTAACGCTCCATTTCCTCGGCTGAGAGACCGGCGGCCTGGGCGGTGATCTCAAGGATGACCGGCGCAGGTTGGGGGTAGGCCTCGATGTTCAGCCTGGTGAAGGCAACGATGCCGCCGGCGATGAAGACCAACAGGCCCAACAGGATGATTGCGCGTCGGGTGAGCCCAAATGCAAGGATGGCCTTTAGCACGGTCTGTCTCTTGTTTGTTTGCTACGGACGTCGGCGCCTTGATAGAGTCATTTCACGGCGGCTATGTTCACCATATTGTCGAGATAGATTGCGCCGTCGGTAGCCACCAGTTCGCCAACCTGCAGGCCTTGCAGGATTTGCCGGTAGCCCTCGCGCGGAAGGTTTGGGTTATCGTCGACTGCTGCCGGTTTAAGAACCGACACACCGATAATGACTTTGCGTTTGGTGAAACGGCGCCGATCAGCAGTGACCCAGACCGTCTGCGTGCCGTCCGCCTCGCGCACCACGCCGGTCAGCGGAACTGCCGGGGAACGCACGGTTGCGGCAATGCTGATGGTGAAAATTCCGAACATGCCGGAGCGCAATTCATGGTGCGGATCGCTGATCTCGGAGCGGACCAAAACACGACGGGTGTTGGGATCGACCATCGCGCCGATCGTCGTGATCGTGCCGTCGAACACACGACCGGGAAACGCGCTCAGGCTGACCTTTGCTGGCTGGCCGACGCGGAATGCTGGGCTGTCGTTTTCCACCACATTCGCCAGCATCCACATCGTATCGGCGTCGGCGACGATGTAAGGCGGCGGCGGATTGCCCGGCTGCACGAACAGGCCCGGGGCGGCATTGCGCTGAACGATCCGGCCGTCGATGGGGCTCGGCACCACGAGGGTCGGATCGGCCAGCCGATCGGCCACGATCTTGTCGATCTCGGCTTCGGACTTCCCGAAGATGCGTACCGAGTCGCGCTCCGCGCGCAGATTGCCTTCGGCGGTTTGCTGGTCGGAAATCCCTTGCTCGAGATCGTGCTGCGATACGGCCAGTGTCTTATAGAGCTCGCGCAGCCGCGCTAGGTTACGTGTGGTCAGTTCCAGCACGCCGGCTGCGGCGATCAGGTTCGACTCGGCTGCCAGCAGATCCGGGCTGTCGATCGTGAAGAGCTTCTGCCCTTTCTTGACGTCGTCCCCAACGGCTGCAAACAGAGCAATGATCTTGCCCTGATAGGGCGTGAAGACCTGCGTCTCCATGTCCTCATCGAAATCGATGCTGCCGATGGCTTCATTTGCGATAAGAAATTCGCGCTCTTCGACCGGCTCGACCTTTACGGCGAGAAGCTGCGCGTCAGAAAGATCGAGGTTGAGCGCATCGCGAGCGCTGCCACTCGATGGGACGTTATTCGGAATTCCCTGCGCGTTCGCATTTGTGGTTGGAACGGTCGGCCAGGAGCTCGACCCATCATTGAATAGCAAAAAAATAGAAGCTGCAGCCGCGACGATGAGTGTCGTGGTATGCAACATTCCGACTGCTTTTGTCTTCGCAGAAGTCATCCATAGACCTCGGCACGGACGCATTTCGCGAATGTAATATTCTGTCGATGACTGGCACCCGATTTGTCAGCTGTCTACTGTGATTTCTCATGTGATGAATCACATCTCAGGACGAATCAATCGGGCGATGAAGTATAGATCGGAAGTAATACGTGAAAGCGTGCGTCGATTGGTTCGCTATCTTGTTTGTAAACATGGCGCTGCACAATAGCATTTAAGTAAATACGTGATGGCAACTATTCCCGGCGAGCGCCTCTGACCAGAGCGATGCCTCCAACTGCTGACGTCGGCCGGCTATTTTTCGTGGCATACCAAGCCAGCTTTGATTGATCCGGCACTGAGAAAGGGCGCGCCCTTGCTCATGCCGGCTCACTCGCATGAAGTTGAATCCGAGCCGGCTTGCCCAAAAAATAGCTCGGGCGCGACCAACGGCTTGGCCGCGCCCGCCACAATTTCTGGACGCTCAAGCGGCGAGTGGAGGAGCTGCTTCTTCTGCTGCCCCGGTGCGGATGCTCACTGCCTGATCGAGCGGGAGCACAAAAATCTTGCCGTCGCCGGTCCGACCAGTCTTTGCGACACCGACGATGGCTTCGATGGCCTTCCCAACCTGATGACTTAGGACCGCCACCTCGATCTTGAACATCGGTAAGAACTTCGCCGTATACTCGGCGCCACGATAGATTTCGGTGTGGCCCTTTTGCTTGCCGTAACCTTTAGTCTCGGTGACTGTCAGCGCCTCGATGCCGAGACGTGTCAACGCCTCCAAGATCTGATCAAGCTTGGAGGGTTTGACGATCGCCATGACGAGCTTCATGGATTGGCCCATAACAATCTCCTCTGAATTGACTGGATATGCCTTAAGGCTTGGACGACCGGACCTGGAGTCGCGTTATCATCCGCTTGTGCCGATCACGGCTCATACGGGCGTATGCTTCTCGCGTCATTTCGAAGCTGGCCTGCGCAGATAGTGCTGTTCAGAATGGTAGCGATTAAAGACCGTGGCCTCTTAGCGCCGCCAGCATTCCAGGGGAGAGCTCGACACCTGCAACATGACGCCCCACCCCGCTTTGCATCGGTGACTTACCCTAAACACGGTCAATGGCGATTGATCCTAGCAGTTGAGTCAAATGTGCTCCCAACTGCATATGAATTCGAGATGCATGGAGCTGGGTTTTTATAGTGTAGAAAATTCGGTATTTTGATGTGATTCATCTCATTGATCACAGCGACCCAGCTTCAAATAATATAACGATAAAAACGGGGGCGGGTCATGAAACGATTGCTTTTAGCCGTCAGCGTGCTTTCGACGGTCACAGCGTCAAGCCGTTCAATGGCAGGCGATGTCGCAGGTCAATTGACGATTGCGGACGCAATGAACATCTTGGCGCCCTATGGCGCGAAGGTCGGCAGTGCTTGCAATCCGTACGTCGATTACAAATGCGAGGCCAGCAAGGCGGCGATTAAGGCTGCGCAAAAGGCGGCGGCGAAGAGCGGAGAGTGCGATCCATACCTCAATTACAAATGTCTCGACACGTATCTTGGCGATGATTTGTTCACGCGCTTTTATCGCTACTACGAGCTTGAATGGGGCAAGGCTGTAGCACCGAGCGATCCGAACGCGCCGCCGGCGGCTCGCCCCGCTGCCGTGTGGCCACCGGCGCCGTTGCCGATACCGCCGATGCCTTTTTACGATTTCACCTACGGTGGTACCCCTGGGATAGGGGATACACGGCCCAACATGGTCGACAGCCCGCTGATGGTGGCGATCGCCAATACCTCGGCGGGCAAAATGCTGAATGACAGCCACATCCAGATTTATGGCTGGGTCAATGGCGGCTTCAACCTGAGCACCAATACGGTAAAGCCTGGTGGCAACGGCCCCATCCCCTACACCTACACCCCGAACACCGCTCAGCTCGACCAAGCCGTCATTTATGTGGAACGGCTTCCCGACACGGTACAAACGGATCACATCGATTGGGGCTTTCGCTTTTCAGCACTTTATGGCGAGAACTACCGCTACACAAACTCCTACGGCCTCGCCAGCTACCAATTCAATGGGCACAACTATGTCAACGGCTATGATTTTCCGATGGTCTATGGCGACATATTCATTCCGCAAATCGCCCAAGGCCTCAATATCCGGATCGGACGCTACATTTCGGTCCCCGACATTGAAGCGCAGCTCGCACCAAACAACTACACTTACACGCATTCGTTGACCTACGGCTGGGACAACTACACCAACACCGGCATCCTCTTCTCGCTGGCGGCGACAAAAAATCTGATCGTGCAGGCGGGCCTCACCGACGGCACGGAAACACCGATATGGAATCACGGCGTGACGATCACCAATCTCTTCCCGAACCCCTTGTACCCCGGCACGACAATGCTGAAGGATCCGGGAAACCAGCCGAGCATGACCTTCTGTCTTCGCTTTACGAGCGACAGCGGCCACGACACCTTTTATCCGTGCCTCGACGGTATAAACCGCGGAAACTGGGGTTATAACAATCTCCAATGGCACGGATTCACCTACTACCACGTATTTGACGCATACTGGCACCTTGCCTTCGAGGCCTATTACCTTTCGGAAAATGGCATTCCTAACCTCCGGAATCCGACCGCCGTCCAGATATTCAACAATGGAGGCACGCCGTTCTCTCCGCAGTATGTTCCATTCAACCCGCCGAATCTGGTCTACTGCAGTTCCGTAACCGTGCTCTCTTGCAACGCCTACGCGATCGGCGTGGTGACTTACCTCAACTACTCTCCGGACCGGTTGAACAACTTCTCATTCCGCCCGGAATTCTATGATGACCCGCAGGGTTGGCGCACGGGCACCGGCGCGCCCGTTCGCTATTACGCGGCTACGCTCAGCTGGCAGCACTGGTACTCGCCGCAAGTGGAAGTCCGGCCCGAGATTTCTTATTGGTATTCCGCCGGCGCCAATGCCTTCGATAACGGCACGAAGAACTCCACGTTGTTGTTCGCTGCGGATATGATCATCCACTTCTAACGGACCATTGAAGTTCGACGGGTTGGACGGGATACCGGCACCCGCGCGACTTTTGCGTCACCGCCGGTCCACGGTTTGATCGAATTTGTAAGGTGTGACACTGCCCATTACGAGTGGATTGGCCATTGCATATGAATTCGCGATGGATGGAGCTGCTTTTTTAAAATTGAAACCCCAAAAAAATCGCTATGATTTTATTCAATGTCTCAGACTAACTGCATTTAAATTTGCCTTTGTTATCTTAAAACCGATCTTGCAAACTTAGCGGCGAAACAAAACACTTGTGCCATGAGTGATCCCGACGCAACGGACGGGGGTCGCTCACATGATCGGGATTTTCCATGGGCTGCGTGCGCGTCGCCGCGCGGCAATTCCCGCACTCGTGGTCTTGGCGTGTCTTGCACCGGCGACGGGTCGCGCCAGCGAACTGCCACTCTTTGCCACCGTTAGCGAGCGCGCGCCGGTGCCGATCGGCTGGACGCAATTCTGCACAACGTACCTCAAGGAATGTGACACGCAGCCTTCGATACCACGCGACGTAGAGTTCAGCGAGAAAGGGTCGGACGATCTCATCCTTGTGAACCAATGGGTCAACCATAACGTCAAGCCGATGACCGACATGGATCACTACGGCATGATCCAATGGTGGCGCTATCCGGATGACGGCGCTGGCGCCTGTCATAGTTATGCTCTTCTGAAGCGCCAGCTGCTGATGCAGCGCGGCTGGCCGCGCGAGGCGTTGCTCATGACGATTGTTCGCGAGGACTATGGTCGGGGCGCTGGTCACGCCGTACTTACGGTCAAGACCGACCGCGGCGAATTCATTTTGGACAATCTGACCGATGAGATTCGCTTGTGGTCAAAGGCGCCTTACCGCTTCTTCAAGCGGCAGTCGCAGACCGATCCGAACGCCTGGGTCTGGCTCAACGACCTTCGCACAGATGCAGCTACCGCCACCAGTCGCGTGAGGTAGGGGCTTCGATACGTTCTCATAAATCAATGCGCCGCGCCTTTGTATCAGCGCAGCAGCAAGATACCGAGCGCTCCGCCTCCTGCGGCGAAGCAATAATACGCGAAGGGATCGAGCGCATCGAAGTCGTGGTTGCGAAAATAACGCATCAAAAACGCGATGCTGGCATAAGCGGTAATGGCGGCGACCAGACTTGCGACAAGAGTCGGCGTTTGCCAGCCGGCAGCGGTATGCAAGACTTTCGGCGCCTCGTGCACGGTAGCCCCGAGAATGATCGGTGTTCCCAAGAGAAATGAGAAGCGCGCGGCGGCTTCGTGACTATGGCCACTCGCCAGACCAGCGGCCAAAGTGATGCCGGACCGCGAAATTCCAGGGAGGAAGGCGAAGCATTGCGCAACGCCGATCAACAGGGAACTGGCCCAGCTCAACCCTTCGAGCGGACGCGTGCCCCGCGTCTTCAACCGTTCGGCGATCAGTAATATCAAGCCATTCACAATCAGGAACGTTGCCGCCACCACCGGTCGTGCGAAAGCGTCGCGCACGAATTTCTCAAGGATCGCCCCCACGAGGACGGCAGGGATCGTGGCCAAACACACATAAAACGCGATCCTGCGCTCGTTGCTGCTGCCTGGGTCACGAAAATTGATCAGTGCCTGTGCAAACCGGAACCAGTCGCGCCAAAAATACAACAACAGCGCGACCGCCGTGCCAAAGTGTATGGCCACTAGAAACGGCAAAAACGCTGGAGACTTGAGATCGATTGGCCAATTGAGCATCATCGGAACGATGACGGCATGGCCGAGGCTGCTTACGGGGAATAGCTCCGTGATGCCCTGTAGGAAAGCCAGGAGCGTGGCCTCTAAAAGTCCCATGATGCTCCTATTCTAGGAACTTACCGCGCACTGATATTCGAAGTTCGGCTTCCGCCTTTTCTTCCCCATCGGACAGCCGTCAGCGTATCGTCGTCCGTGGCCATGCCCCATAGTTCGACGGAGATAGCCGCACGCGACGCCACGGACTTCTAAACGATGAGGGTTCATCCCCAATTCACATCCGCCCCATCGGTTGTGATGGAGAGTTTCATAGTGGAACTCTGAGCACTGGTTTCTTACAACGTCCATGCCGGCGATAAACTGTGAAGAGTTGCAGGGCGTTTGTGTGATTAATCCGAGTTCTGTAAGTACCTCAAAAACGCTAATGTGCCCCACTACCCGCGACGGCGGCCGCTTGGAACGTCCGCGAGCTGTTACGGCGACGGGTACCAAGTCCAAAAACTCTTTGATTTGTGTGTTGTGCTGGAAAGACGGCACTCAGATCGATAAATAGCCTGTGGTTAGCGGGCGAAAGGTTCACGGATGACGCGCAAAGCCTTTCCTATTTTCCTGGGTGCGATCGGAGGCGCCGCGCTCACACTCCTGGCGACACAGCCACAGACCTCGCTGGTTAGCTCGAACGCCAAAGCAGCCTCGTCGGATACCTATCGGCAGCTCAACCTGTTTGGCGACGTGTTCGAGCGGGTGCGCGCTGATTACGTCGAGAAACCCGACGACTCAAAGCTCATCGAGTCGGCGATCAACGGTATGCTCGCCGGGCTCGATCCGCATTCGAGCTACATGGACCCGAAGAGCTTCCGCGATATGCAGGTGCAGACCCGCGGCGAATTCGGCGGCCTCGGCATCGAGGTCACTATGGAAGACGGATTGATAAAGGTTGTCGCTCCGATCGACGATACGCCGGCGGCCAAGGCCGGCGTGATGGCCAACGACATCATCACCAGGCTCGACGACGAGCAGGTGCATGGGCTGACGCTCAATCAAGCCGTAGAAAAAATGCGCGGGCCGGTGAACACCAAGATCAAGCTCACCATCAAGCGCAAGGGCTCCGACAAGCCAATCGATTTCATCATCGTCCGCGATGTGATCCGCGTGAAATCGGTGCGCTCGCACAGCGAGGGCGACGATGCCGGCTATATCCGCATCACCCAGTTCAACGAGCAGACCACCGAAGGTCTGAAAAAGGCAATTAGCGACCTGACCAGACAGCTCGGCGCCGACAAGATCAAGGGCTTCGTGCTCGATCTGCGCAACAATCCGGGGGGGCTACTTGATCAGGCGATCTCGGTGTCGAACGCCTTCCTCGACAAGGGAGAGATCGTCTCGACCCGCGGCCGTAACGCCGAGGAAACCCAGCGCTTCAATGCGCGGCCGAGCGGCGACTTGACCAAGGGCAAGCTGGTCATCGTCCTGATCAACGGAGGCTCGGCCTCGGCCTCGGAAATCGTGGCCGGCGCGCTGCAGGATCACAAGCGGGCGACGTTGGTCGGCACGCGCTCGTTCGGCAAGGGCTCGGTGCAGACCATTATTCCGCTGGGAGCGGGCAATGGCGCGCTGCGGTTGACCACGGCGCGCTACTTCACTCCGTCCGGTCGGTCGATACAAGCCAAGGGCATCGCGCCCGACATCGAGGTGTTGCAAGAAGTACCGGACGATCTCAAGGCGCGGACCGACACCAAGGGCGAGGCGTCGCTGCGCGGCCACCTCAAAGCGGAAGGCGCCGAAGAATCCGGCTCGCAGTCCTACGTGCCGCCGGACGAAAAGGACGACCGTGCGCTCAAAGAAGCGCTCGATCTGCTGCGCGGCGCGATCACCGATGCGGCATTCCCGCCTAATCCAAAGGCTGCTGTTCCTAATTGAACGGCTTTTTTGCACCGGCACAACGTGAACAAGCGCAACGGACTCGGGCGGCGCGCGGACGGCGCCGTCCCCGGCAGCGTTCGCTCCGAATCGCAAGGTCCAAAAAAGAAAACGGCGACCTCGGCAGGTACGTCGTCGCAATGAACTCCGCATCAATGAGAGGCTACCGTGGGACGCTATTGGTCCCCATTGTTCTCGTAGCGACATGCGCTGCACCCAATGCGGCACTGGCAAAGGGTGGCCCTTTACATTTGTTTACTTCCCAGGCGCCGTCGGTCGCCCGATCACCGCCGCACCGTGCACATAAGGCAACAGTCTCCGGTTGATACGGAACCGCGAATGCAAAGGCTTCACGGCTGACGAGAGCAGCTGAAATTACTGAGTGTTACCGTCCGCTCGATCAGCTGTCCATCGCGGTATGTGTTGAGATAAACGTTTGTACCAGGTGCCATCCCCGAGATTGTCGGTCCGAAATCGCTCCAACTCTTGAGCGGCTCGCCGTTTATTGAGGTAAGGACGTCGCCCGCTTCAATCTTTGCCTGCGCGGCGGGGCTACCGGGTTGGGGTCGCTCAAAAATTGCTCCGTAGAGTTCAGTCATACCAAGGCTGTCCGCAAACGGTCTGGTCATTGGACTAACCTGGACTCCGATCCATCCGCAGTCCTCTTGACCGCTGTGCGCGCGGCCCTGTGCCGAATCGGCACCATCGGAACCCGCAACGAACTGCAGTGCTGGCGCTTTATCATTTGTCAACCGGTCAATACTTTTCAGGACTTGCGCCGGTGCAACCGCGAAATACGCGAGGAAGATGAGCAGACACGTGGCCATGATGTTTCCCCCTGTCGGGTGCAATTCTCCCTTTGATCCCGATCGGCTGATAGTCGCACTATTCTGTCTAATGGACTCCTTGTAGCACTCAATTTGGATATATTTCACTTGTTGGATTTCGGCGGCATAGGAACTCATTGCAGCTATTTGCTCACTGTCTCAATGCGGGTTTCCATAGATTATCGTTCCCAGCGGCTGAGGACAGTCTACATTTGGGCATGCGCCTGATGCTCCCGTATAGCTGCGGCAGGTTGTTAGGTTCAGGCAAGGTCAAATAGTTGCTTCGCCATGTCTGCGACCTTCGGGTCCGGAGGACATGGCTTCAGGCGTAAGCCCTTGCCTAGAATTTCAATCGATATCGTGAACGTAGCGAGGCGGTCGAATGGCTTGTCGTTCGGCGGTATCAAATACCAAGAGTCCACCTATGCGAGGTCTTCTGCATCATATTCTCAATTGGCATCTCGTGGTCCGCCCAACGTGATCGATTGCGGCAGTCTTCGCACGAAAGCTTCCAATGCTTGAGTGGAATGGTCAGCCGGTCCTTGAATCGGCGCACTTGTTCGGCTGGGGTTATTGCAAAAAAGATTCTCGCAGTCCGAAAACCATCTGCGACCATCATGCGTTCACAGCCTCTGCGCGACCCCAGCTTGCTGGCGATACCCTCCACTCGTTCGGCCAAGACTCGTTCGACCAAGACTCACTCCCAAAAGCGTTGCAAATAGTGTCGGTCGCGTTCGTGCGATAATGGCGCCGCAATCGGATATACCTTGAAACTTCTTGGATCTATGCCCAGCCAAGTCCGCGAACAATTCCGCCCTTACCCGCGGTATCCCAGCCTTCGAGCGCAACAACGGCCCGCTCACCGGTGCCCAGATAGGCTTGCTGGATCGATTGCAGGATGGACTGCATCGATTCCAGCCGACGCACATACTTGGCAGACCCAATCGATGGATGCTTGGTGATCTTGGCCAACGTCGGGCGCTTAACGACGGTAAATTCTGTCGCTTTCATGCCAAGAATGAAACTGAGTGTGACTAGCGAAATCTTGATCGAGATCAAAAGGTGTCGGGCGAGCGATGCTGCATTCCGATCAAAGGTCGGTGTGATCAATTAGCCCGCCGCGATCGCGCTTATTGCTGCACCTTGCACACGCGAGGATGAGTTTGCAGTGGCTCAGAAACCCAAGGTGTTCAAATGAGAACGTGGGACTACCAAATTCCGGCGGTCGTAATAGCGTTCGCCATGGGGGTGGCTCCGGGCACGGTTGCACAAAATAGGCTTCCTGGAGGCAATGCTGGAGCCGGTCGCGCCCTGGCCTTACAAGCTTGCACGGGTTGTCATGTTGTCGTGCCAGATCAACCTTTCAAGCCGGTGTACGTTGGATCGCCTCGTCCTCCGGATTTCAAGGACATTGCAAACAAATCCAACGTAACAACGGCTTCGTTGGAACATTTTCTGGGATCTCTGCCGACAATCCCGCAAGACTCGAAGATGGCGAACCCGGATCTGACGAGCCAGGAGATCAAGGACGTCGCGGCATTCATCGTCACTTTGCGCGACAAATCGCGCAAGTGAGGAACTGAGACCTGCAAGCCCGGCCCTCCGACAATTCGGTAACCCGCTGGCCAGTCGTGAAACGAGAACCAATACTCAGGCCGACTTCCGCATCCTAATCTCGATTCGTCGGCGCTCCCGGACATCGCCATGATCATCCCAGCGGGTGAATCGGCCGTCGACGCCGATTAACTGCGCGGCAGACAACGGAAGAATGCGAAAACTGTGAAGCCTTGGATCGGCAGAGAGAACTTGAACGACAGCCAACGCGCGCGCGAGGCCGAGCCCGGCATTATCGGCCCATTGGAGGGTGCCGACGTCGCTCTCCCCCAATGTCACCGATGACAACCTGCGATCCAAGTTCGAGACACGGTTCGTGATCGGCTGCTCGTCGGTGTGACCGATGACCTCGATCACGTCGACGTCGAAGGTGCCGGCGATTTGCAACAGCCGCTCGACCACCGCACCGCGCAGGTCCGCTGCGAAATCTGGCGTCAATTCCGCGCTGCCGACCGCAAAGAAATACCCGTCAGCTTCACTTAAGTTGATGATCGGTGGCCAGTGGTGGCCGCCGTCCGTCGGCAGCTTGGGCCCGGCAAGGGACTTTTCAATGAGTGCGACGATTTCCTGCGGCGCCAGCTTGGCGATTTTCCGCTCGGCGATGGCTGCGTCGACAGCAGACGCGAGTGCCGCTCCTCGCTCGAGCTTGTCGGGGTCAGCACCCTCCTGGATAAGTTGGCGCAACTTGGCTGCTGTACCTTTGCGCTGTTCAAGCACCGACAGCGAAAGGCCTTCGCGCTCCATCCTGGTGACGATCTCGTTGCTCTCGACCAGCTTCCGCCAAAACTCGTCGATTTCGCGCGGCGATGCTGCTGCTGCGCGGTCCAGAACCTCCGCGAGCGTGCGATTGCGCCGAACTGTGTCGATCACCGCCTGATCGGAGGCCAATGCGGCCTCAAGCTGCCGGATACGCGCGCCCGCATTATCGAGCTCGGCTCGCTGTTTCGTCAGCGAGACTGCAACTGCGATGAGCAGGCAAAATACCAACAGCAGCATGATCTCGGCCATGGTCAAGCCGAGGACGAGGCCCTGCCGATATGACGCTGTATGGCGGCGGATGACTTCGGACATTAGGCAACGGTCTCCCGTTTCGACCGTGTTTGTTTGTGCCGAAAATCATCGACCAGCGACGAGATCCGGTCGGCACTAGCGGCGAGCGCTTGTACCTTCGCCTCAATCGCAGGCAGCGTTTCCGACAACCGGTCGGCCCATGCGGCCGACTCCGCGCTCGACCGGACCAATATGTCGGTGAAAGTCCGCATCGTCTCGTCCGCTCTGGCTAGCACAATCGCGAGCGCCTCGACATAGTCTTGCGAGTTCACCTTGATCTCGTTCAAAGTATGCTCTGTGCTCTTGATCATAGTCATGGCCGACTCGATCGCGCTCTGGTTGGCAGCAGTTGTCGCGCCAAATTCACCGCGTAATGCGGCGACCAAGTCGTTGGACGATATCGCCGCAGAGTTGGCGATGACGAGCGCCTCCTGCACCGCCTTCGCCTGACTTTCGGACTGCGCGAGCGCCCGCTCAACCGCTTGGGTCAGCAAATGCGCGATCGGCTCGAGCCGAACCTCAATCATGCGCTCCGGCGTCTGCATTGCATTGAAACGTGCCGTCATAGCGTCGAGCGCCGCCGCAATCGTAGCTACTTGATCCGACAGCTTTTCCGTCTCCGCGGACAATCGTCCGACGCCGGCAGCAAGCGTCGCTCCGATGGTCTTGGACAGCGCAGCAATGCTGGCGCCCGACGTACGCGACGCCGCCTCGACTGGAATGGTCGCGTTTGTCGTGATCTCGTCCAATCTTGCAAAGAACTTCGCAATAAGCTGGTCGAAGGTCTCCGTCATGTGATTGAGTGAATCGACGGCGGACTGCTGAGCTGAGCGTCGAAAATAGCCGAACTCGACCACGCTGCTATCGAGCTCGCGCCTGAGCTTCCGCGCCGCTTCGGCCAATTCCAGCCGCATCATCCGTTCGACCTCGATAGGATCTCGGCGCATTTGGTTGAAGATAACGCGAAGCCCGATGCCGGCGATGGTCGAGCCGATCGCAATTCCGAAATTCTGCACGATCTCCTCGGCGGCGTGCATTGCCGAGAATTGATAAAGCGAGACGCCGAGGCTGGTGAGGGTGAAAAGAAATCCCATGTAATAAAGGTTGTCACCCGATTGATCATCGCGCAGCCGCAGTGCGCGCGCCAATGTGATCAGCAATGCATAGGCCAGCATTGCCGCGATCGGCACGAAGGTTACATAGAGGGGCCTCGCGCCCCCGAGCTTCGCTGCTATGATGTAAGCGCAGCCTGCAAGGACGAAGCTGATGAAGACGAGGCTGCTGCCGACCCCGGCCGAATGGCCGTTATCGGCGGGAAGTCGGGACCAATCGTAGAGTCTCGGCACTCAGCCCATTCCTTGCAATTTGGTCGCCTGCTTGAACCGGCCGTTATTTTCGCGAATCCATTCCGCCCAGAACCGGATATGGTCCACGGTGCTGATGGACCGGCCGGTCTGGCGCTGAATGTAATAGATCAGCACCTCTGTACCGTGCAGGTCGGTCTGCACTTTTCTGTAGGCGATTGAGGCCTTGAACCGGTCGTACGATAAGTTGCCGTTATATTGCGAGTAATCGGGGCCATGCTGCAGCATGTCGGATATGATGACGAGCGACTTGGGGACCGCCTCGACGTTACGGCCTGTGAAGCGTTCAACCGCTATTCTTTGGATCGTTTCCATGATCGGGGAGATCTTGCTAGGCGCCGGGCCAAATCCTGTTTCCAACGCCTGGTCGAGAGGTGCCCGGAATCCGTCCATCCAGCGCTGCCTTGCGAGTCGAGGATTAGCGGTATATTCGCTCAGATCGGAACCGTCCCCTGGATTGCATTTTGAGAAGATCAAGCGCCCGCCTGCCAATTTCGGATCGAGCAACCTGATTTCAAGCAGTTCGTAAGCCGGCAGAGTTTCGGCCATGTCAATCAGCGCAGTTCTAATCTCGCGCTTGGCGATTTCCGGGATGTCGTCCGTCGAATCCAGCAGCACCACCGCCACCGAGCGCGGACCGTTGATCGGACACAGCGATGTGCGATCGAGCGTAGGCGGGCGCGCTACGGTTGCGTAAACATAGGCGCCAACGGCGAGGACGCCGAGTGCCAGCGCGGTCAGCACCCCGCCCAGGAGGTGCTTGTGCAAGTCTCCGGTGATCCTGCTACGCCGCCTTGGCGTCCGACCGGACAATGGGCTTCTCCTCGATAAGATCGTCGATCTCGCGATAGCTCGCAAAGGCGCGCTCGAATTCGGCGTGAATTGCGTCGACTTGCCCGGCCAGGACCGTCTGCGACTCAGCAATTGAGCGGCGCAAGTCTTCCCGAGCTGATGTCTCCGGCAGTTCCTGCTCAATCGGAAATTTGTTGAGCGTATACGACGCAGAGAATCGAGCTGGCGGCGCGGATTTGCGTGCGCCTTTATTGGCTTCCCGGTAAACCGCCAGCAGTGCATTCGCAGCGCGATCAAGGTGTGATTGATGGGCGGCGAATAGTCGGAGCAAGCGCGCGCGACTTTCCAGGATTGAATCGTGCTCGGAGCGTCGGATGGCCAAGTCTCGGTTGGCTTCCTCAAGGATTTCGATAGCGTTGTCGCGAATATCCAAGAGGGTGGCGATCAGATCGTTCTTGCGCTTGATATAAATGTCGTGCGCGCTCGCGCGCCGTTTTTCCACCGCGCCATACCCCGGATAGGGATCGAAGATCAGGAATGCATCCATGAACGCGATCAAAGAACAAAGGATGCCGAGCCCGAAGAGTAGCCAGGACTTCAAATCAGCGAGCGCAAGCGGCGCGGCGCGCAGCCGCATCAAGACCTCGTGTCCGGCGTCGGAAACAAGCGCGCCCGAGACTTCGCGATAATGCGCGATCGCGAGATTGAGGCCGATCAGCAGCGCTAGATAGCAAAGCAGCGCGACGAGTCCGAAGAGCTTGCGCATTAGATTGCGATGATTGAGCTCGCGCACTCCTACGGCACCAATGAGAAAGCTGCCGCCTACATTGAGAAGCGCGAACGTTAACGCCTCGGCTGCGCCACCCAGGTAGCCAAGCTCGCTGCCTTTGGCCAGGAAGAAACCATTGAGGAACACTTCAAACACAAACAAGACCAGGAGAACGCCGACCTTGAGGGTGAGATTGCCGCCGGATGCGAAGCGGGCGGTTCGCTTTAGGCGGTGCCGGCGCTTGAATTCATCGTGCTCGATTTCGAGGTCTCGAAGATGCCGGCGCAAACGGTGCAGTTCGTCGCGACCCTGAGCGGCTTCCGCGCGGAACTCACCAACGGCGGCCGGCGCAGCCTGTCTGATGGTTGCGAATCGGCCTTCGAAATCGAGGCCGTTCAGCCGTTCCTTGAACGTGCGCAACTCATCGAGCAGCGTTCCGTGCGCGGCATTATTCTCCGCCTCGATTCGCTCGATGATGCGGCTTTCAATGTCATCGAGGCCGCTTGAGTCCGCGCTCGGCTCGTTGCCCGCGCCGCGCCGTGCGCCGGCCTGGGCGAGGCCCATATCAGCCCCGATCTTGTCGACGTTCAATACCGGGAAAACTTCCAACGATGGACGATAGTCGTGCTGTTCGCGTCTGAGTCCGTTGACCAGCCGACTAAGTGCGGACTTCGGCCTAAATTCCATCGTCCCACCGGTCGAGTTCTGCCCCCAAGCCCGAGACACAAGAACCGGCATTCCGGGATAGCGGTTTGCGACCCGAAATTGCGATAGTTCGGCCTATCTGGCAAGCCTAAAGAACACTCCACGCTGCGAAGGTAGGTCGCATCGTCAGAGCTCGAATGCTAAAATTGGACGATCGAGGTGCCCGATGCGGCGGCCAAGGCTCCGATCGAGAACGTGGTCAAGGCAAGCGCTACTAGTATTAATGACAGGACCAGACTAGCTGGCTAACCTTCACTTCTGCCGCAATTTGCCAAATGTCTGACAGCTGTCCGGTTCCTAATCCATGCCGGGTTACACTCAAGAGCGCACTCAATCGAATTGGCACGCGACGCCTAAGCGGCCGGGGCGAATCGGTCTTGTCAGTTGTGCCGTACACGACAAGCCGATGCAGGCGGGGCCTTACAATCACTTCCGATCGCTCGCGGAGTCGACGGAGCCGCCAATGATCCTTTGTGACGAGCCGTCGTGAACTGCCTGTGGTCTTTCAGATCATACGGTCGCGCGGCTGGCGGAGTTGCCGCGCATTATTGGCCTTAAGGACGCGCCGGCCAACGTGACGCAGCCGGCACGGCTGCGGCCGCTGGTCGGCACGAATTTCCGATTGATTTGCGGAACGATGCCGTGGCGCTGGCTTATCTGGCGCAGGGCGGCGACGGGTGCATTTCAGTGACATCAACGTGTACCAAGCATCTGCCGTAACATGTTCTTGGCTTGGAAGCAGGGCCAATCTGTTCGTGCATGGCGTCTGGCGCGAATTCGGCGTACAGCTCGGCTCATTCCGACAAGACACGTATTCTAAGCCGCATCAGTGGAGGCCGAAAGTTGAAATTGTCGGAAGTGCCTTGGTCTGACAGGTATTTCTGGCGTCTCTTAATCAGCGGGTCCAAGGTTCGGCTGAGTCACAATCCACAGACAATTCCAGACCTTGGCCGAATGCCCAAATCTTCATTCCGACGTAGGTGCGGTCATTTCGAAATGCCGCTTTCAGCCGTCAAACCCCAGGCAGGGTGACGCCGCTGCTTCGATGTTTCTTTTCTGACTTCACTTCTAAAGATGGGGTAATCGGCCGGCAGCTTGTGGATAGCTGAAGATTTTGGGTGCTGCGCTTCAGGCTGATGGTGAAACGAGGTCCGCGTGTGCGGCCTCAAGCATCACAAGGAGAAGCGCA
>Ga0187781_10000852_pt1 | contig 22435 bp, 16 predicted proteins | sample 0715_SJ02_MP02_2_FD_132447 | JGI IMG/M metagenome (GOLD analysis project Ga0187781, IMG submission 132447) | Tropical peat soil microbial communities from peatlands in Department of Meta, Colombia - 0715_SJ02_MP02_20_MG | ecosystem: Environmental > Terrestrial > Soil > Wetlands > Peat | place... | reverse complement strand
GTTTCCAGCGTGCGGTGCGGGGTGCGCTTCTGGATCACGGTAACATCGCCCGATTCGGTGTCGAGCACGAGTAGATAATTCTGATCGGGCGAGAGCGCCAGAGCGTCGGGGCGGCTGCCCACGTTGAGCGTGGCGACGCGCCGTCCCATGTCAATGTCGAAGACGGTGACGCTGTTCGATCCGAAGTTGGAAACATAGAGGCGCGAATTGTCGAGCGTGACGACGCTGCGCGAAGGATGCTGGCCGATCTCGTGGCTGCTGCCCACTTCGTCGTTGTAAGTTTCGACGATCGAGATGCTGTCTGAGTCGAAGTTGCACACCACCATCTCGCCGCCATCGGGTTTGAGCGTGAGGCTGACCGGAGTGCGGCCCACGTCGAGCAGGGCGAGAACGCGGTCGTCTTTTCTTTGAACACCGCTCTTTTGCGTCTCCTGCGTTTGCTTCTTATTAACCTCCGCGCTTGTGTCTTTGGATGCCAACTGGATCGACGCCACCTGGCCTGATCCCGAGCAGGAAACAAAAGCCTTCGACGAGTCGGGCAGGATGGCGATGTCTTCCGGCTGGCGGCAGACGGGCAGCGTAGCACGCACGCGCAGCAAGTTGGCGTCAATCACCGAGACTGTGTTGTCGCCGCGATTAGAGACCACGACGGTCCCGCCGTCAGGGGATACTCGCGCTAATCCCGGGGATGCGCCTACGGGAATATTGCCGATGACGGCGCGTTTGTCGAGATCAATGACGCTCACTCTGGCCGATCCGGAGTTGGCCACGTAAGCGCGCTTGCCGTCGGCCGAGACGTCGATGAAATAGGGTTTGCCCTGCACGCCGATTGTGGCGGCGACCGTGTTTGTTTCGGCGTCGATGATACTGACGTTGTTGGAGCTGGTGTTGACTACATAGACTTCGTTTTTCTTGCTGTTGGCGGCAACGCCAGTCGGCTCGCTGCCGACTTTGAGAGTTTTGCCCAGCGCAAACGTGCGCAGATCGATCACGCTGACCGTGTTGCTCTTGCCGTTGGTGACATAGGCGTATTCGCGAAACGCCGGATCGTAGTTGGCGAGCGACTGCTCGTGGAAATACCACCAGGCCAGCCCCAACAGGATGGGTACCAGGACGGCGATGAAAAGAAGCTTTTTCAAGTTGACGATGGCCTACAGAGAAGAAGTAAAGAGTAGCAGATCAGGAAGGTGACCGCGATGGAGACACAGTGGGGTACCCCCACAACTCGCCGCGTTTGAGGAATGTGGGGATTCAAAGTTCCGCTGATTCAGGTCAAGCCTTTCTCGTCGTATTCATCACCTGAGTCCGCAAGCGACTATTTCTTCGCGTCATCCTTCAGCAGGGCGATGAGCAAATCCTGTTTCTGCCAACGAATTTGCGCGTGCGCTGCTTTGAGGGAGGCGCCGGGCAGGTCGAGGGTAAGATTGGCAACGGCATCTCCGTTGGTTGGCGACGCGCCCAGGGCCTTCTCCACATCGGCACGAGTCGCATTGGACGGCATGCGGAAGCGGACCAGTTTCTTGCCCGTGTCGCGCAGGAGCGGCTGAGCCACGTTCTGCGTAAGTTCCCCATCGGAGCCGAAAATCACTTTGATCGGAACCTGTGTGAAAATCGTGCGGTCTTCGTCGATGGCGGTGATGCCGAAGGGAGTGAACGCCATGCCGAGCTTGGTGGAACCGAGCTGCGAGTAATCGACGATGAGTGCGATGCCGGGGCCGCTTTCGATCTCTTTGACGGCTTCTTCAGCCCGCGCCTTTCCCTCTTGAGCTAGCTTGGTTTTTTCTTGCACGAGGGTCGCGTAGGCCGGGTCTGCCTTGGCCTCTCTCAAGGCTTGGTCCAATTCGGAAGGCGAAGGCTTCAGGGCCTCCTCGACTAGAGAAGTCAGGGAAACATCGGGCGCGAAGATGCGGCTCTTCCACGTGGTGGAAATTCTATCGAGCAGAACGCCTACGGCCATGCCCGAGTAATACAAGCGAAAGCGCAACGGGGCTGTGCCGTAGGGATCACCATTGACTGCGACCTCGCCGCTCATGTTCTGTAGCAGAGTCTGGATGAGGTCTTCGCGTTGCGGCGTTAAGTTGCCGTAGCCAGTGAAGCCTTGAACCCACGTCATGGCCGGGCCAGGCTGCCGGCCCTCTAGCAGTTGGTACAGACGATATTGCGCGTAGGTAGCCAGACCTTCGTTGTATTCGGTGAGGTCCTCGTAGTCCACGGCATCCGCCGGCAAAGACGAACGGCGATCCTTCCGCACGGCCAGCCAGCGCAAGGCGGCGCGGCGGAATTGCGCGTCATCCTTGGCTCGCAGCACTTCTGCAAGGGCCGAGCCCTCCAGGGCAAATCCCACATTGTTTTGTACGGAGAGGACAGGATAGTGCAGCAGCGCCATCTCGTTGGCGCCTTTGTCGGGAGCCTGTTTTTCTTGAAAGACATGGAACGCCTCGTGAACCACTGTTGCCATCTGGTGATAAGGGTCGGTGGCCAGGGTCTGCGCTTGCAGTGACTGCAGCCTTTGGTCCGCAGGTCTGGGGTCCGTCACCACGGTGGCAACCCTGTCTCGCAAGTTCGAGAGTGTGTCGGCCACGACCAGCGTGGGAACGCCTTCGACTTCGATCGAAGTGTTCTGACCGTCGGCGCCGATCAGCGTCGGTCCGTTTTTGACTTGAATTTGCCAGCCGGGAAAGCGCACGGGACCATCGTAAGGAACGAATCCTTGCGGAGGATGCGGATGATTGATGAGAACGTCCTGTACGCCCGGCAAGTAGAAAAGCAATGGGGTGGTGGATGCGTCCCAACCCGGCCAGATCGGGTTTTGCGCAGAACCGATCAATTTCCAGACTTCGTTGGCTTCTGCAATGAGGCGCGGGTCGATCTGTAGGGCCGGGGCCGTTAGATTTTTGCCGGGTTGGGATTGGGTCTGGGCGGCGGCGAGCGAAGCAGCAACCAACGTAACAAGTAATAAGCGTAAGAGACACGAATAATTTCGAGACATAACAGCCTCCTCTGGTTGGACGGACAGAAGAATTGGTTGTTAGGCAGTCGTTTTCAAGTTCTCGCCGAGGATTTTGTATCCCACATCTTGCAGAAGGGCAAGTTGGGGGATGCGCTAGACGGGCGTGATGAAGTTCAGTCCTCGAACCGCGGTGAAATTGACAGACAGGGAAGGCGCCATTCTCTGCCAAGTTCCATCCCGACCCGCAAACTGGCAGAAAAACCAAGGCCGCCTTCGCAGGCGGCCCTGTAGCCTCTGTCGTTCGAGTGTATCTATTCGAAATTGACCACGCCGAAGTATCCGTTCTTGTCGTTGGGCCCGGCGGTGAAGAACAGTTGGTTGGTGTTGCCGTTGAGCGCCGATCCGCCGCCGAACTCGATTCCCCAAATGCCGTTGATGGAGAGGGCCTTGCCGTTGGAGCCTTTCAGAGAACCGAGGGACTTGCCGGTGGTGACGTTGTAGCCGACAATGTGGCCCGACGTGCTGTTGTCCGAGACCAGCAACGCTCCGCTAAACGTGCCCCAATTCTCCGCCGGAGCCAAAGCCACGCCCCAGGGCTGATTCAGCGGCGAACCGTGGGCAAAGCGCTTCACGAAGACCCCAGCTTCGGTGAAGATGTCGATATATCCGCCCGACCCGCCGGAATTGGCGGCATAGGTCACGTAGACATTTTCGTTAATGTCCTGAATGCCGAATACCGAAAATCCTGCCGGGATGGTGGAATCGCTGAACGAGCCGGTGAGGTTAAAGTTGCCATCGTACATGTCGACCTTGTTGTTGGCGTTGTCGGCGGCGAACAGCGTGTTGCCGCTGGAGTGGCTGGTGATCGCCAGGCCGGTGTACGACGCGCCCTTGGTGGTGACCGCAATTAGAGTAGTGCTGGGATCGAAATCCGACCAGCCCTGGATGGTGCCATCCAGAGTGCTGAACAGGAAGGCCGACACCCAACTGTCAATGGCAAACTCGGAAGAGCCGTTGTAGACCAAGCCGGTGGGCGTACCCGCGCCCGATCCCGATGCCGGGGGAACGATCACCTGCAGCGATTGCGGCTCACCCGTGCCCGAGTACAGGGTCGACCATCCGCTGAGTTCATCGCTGACCCAGAAGGCTCCGCCCGGCGCGTAGGCAATCCCCCAGGGATTTTGCAGCAGGGTGTCGGTGTACGTGGCTTTTCCCGACTTGTTAGAAGTCAGGTAGGTAGAAGTGTAGTACTGGCTGGCTGGTTTGGACTGAGCAATGGCAACGGCCGAGAACGTCAGCCCTAGCCCGCAGCAAGCGACGAGAGTTGCAATGCGACGAACGGAACTCCGCATGGGAGATTTCTCCTTTGTAGTCAATCTTGTTTGAACTTGACGCGTAAACCTGAACCGTTGAAACCTGATTCGTTTTGAACCCGAAGCTAGCGAACTGCTTTGGCGGGACGGCACAGTGTCCCGCCCCGCTTCGAATCCTAGTGCTATTGCCGGTTTGGGCTTGTCACGGCCATGTCACCAATTTGCACATTTCCTGTTTGCAGTGGCAGGCGCAGCCTTCCGCCATGGTCTTCCTGCTAGAATCATCCGTTCCGACCGAAGGTTCTTTATGCGTGCATTCCGCGTGCTCCTCATCGTTGGTTTCTGTTCTCTCTATGCCCACGGCCAACTGGATGAAATTCTCAAGAAGGCCGATACCACACTCGAACATCGCGACACCTCCGGGCTCAGCGACGACAAGATCATCTCCGGCCTGAAAGAAGCGCTCCACGTCAGCACCGGCAAAGCCGTGGTGGCGACGGGCAAGCCCGACGGATTCCTGAAGAATGAAGCCATCAAGATTGTTCTCCCCCCGAAACTCGAAACCGTGGGCAGAGGCCTGCGCATGGTAGGCATGGGGCAGAAGGTGGACGACCTTGAAATTGGCATGAACCGCGCCGCCGAGCAGGCCACGCCGCAAGCCAAAGAGATTTTCCTCGACGCGCTGAAGAAGATGACTTTCAGCGATGCGCGCCGCATCCTTACCGGCAACGACACGGCCGCGACGGAATACTTCCGGCGCACTAGCTCTGCCGATCTCACGACAGCGTTCACGCCCATCGTGCGCGCTTCGATGGAACGTGTGGGCGTAGTGCAGCAGTACGATCGCGTTCTCAAGGAAGCTCCCGGCGGCAACTTGATCGTTGGCCAGTTCGATCTCGACAAATACGTCGTCGGCAAAACTCTGGACGGGCTGTTCTACATGCTGGGAGAAGAAGAGAAGAAGATTCGCAAAGACCCTGCCGCCCAGACGACCTCGTTGCTGAAAGAGGTCTTCGGCAAGAAATAGGTCAAAACCGGGGCAGCCCACTCTTCGAAAGGGCTCGAAAAGTGGGCATCTAGGCCCGGGCTTCTAAAACAGTCCACCGCTCTAGTTCACGACGGCAATCTTGCCGAAGGTTCCCGCCAGGTTGTTGCTGGGGCCGGCGGTGAAGAACAGGGTGTTGGTGGCGCCGCTCTTGGAGTTGCCGCCGCCGAATTCGATGCCCCACAACTGATCGATTTCGATGGCTTTTCCGTTTGTGTCTGTGATGTTGCCCACGAATTGGCCCGTTACCAGGTTATATCCGTGAATTTTGGAAGATTTGTTGATGTTGTCGCCGACCAACAGCGTATTGCTCAGACTGCCGAAATTCTTGGGGGCGATGGCGAGTCCCCAGGGCTGATCCAAGTGAGATCCGGAGATGAGCCGCTTGACGAAGGTTCCGCTCTCGCTGTAGATGTCAACGTATCCGCCCGGGCGCTCGGACTGCGCCGCGAAGGTCACGTAGAGGAGGCCGCCGAAATCCTGCACATTGAAAGGAGCGAAGCCGGCGGGTAGTGTGGAGTCGGTGAACGAACCGATCAGGTTGAAGTTGGCGTCATACATGTCGACTTTGTTGTTGGCGTTGTCGGCGGCAAACAGAGTGTTTCCCGACGTGTAGCTGGTGACCGCGAGTCCGGTGTAGACGGCGCCGGGATTGCTGACCGCAATAATCGCGTCGTTGAGGTTGGATTGCGGAGCCCATCCGCTGATGGTTCCGTCGAGCGTGACAAACAGGAAAATCGAAGGCCAGTCCTGCACCTGAAAATCCTGCGATCCGTTGTAGACGATTCCCGTCGGCGACCCCGGACCAGCACCGCTCGCCGACGGGATTGTCACCTCCAACCCCTGCTTAACTCCCGCGTTGGTGTAAAGCGTCGACCAGCCTGAGCCTTCGTCGCTGATCCAGAACGGTCCGCCCGGCCCGTAGGCCAGTCCCCATGCGTTCACCAGAAGCGGATCGGTATGTTTTGCCTGTCCGACCTGGTTGGAAACCAGATTGGTGAGTTGATATTGTGCCATCGCCGCGCTGGCGACCAACATCAGCGCTGCGCCGAAAACGATTGTGCGTAGATTCATCTGCCGCCGCATGTGCATTCTCCTTTGACGCCGGTTTCGCGGCAGGGGCGGCGGCATGGCCGCATCGCGCGACAGCCACCGTACGCTTACCAGCAATGCCAAAGGTAGGCGCTCTTGCCAGAGGGTTGTGTCAGCGGCATGTCACAAGTTTGCACAATTCCTGTTTCTCGCATCGTGATTGCGGTCGTGCTGCACAGCCTTTCCCCGGAAGGCTAGGTGCCAGGCGCTGAGCATAGCGTGGCAAGTTTGTCATCCGGCGGGGAACCTTTCATTCGAGCCTTGTTCGCCAACGAGTTGAAAACAAACTCAATCTTGCTCGAAATGCGGCCATACGCTCATTCTGCTTGACACTATCCGCCCGACCTGACAAACTTTCCTGCCGCGCGGTCCCGGCCCCGAAAACCCTTGGCCAGCGCGGCTTTTACGATTCTTCCAGGAGGGTTTCCCCCATGTCGAAAATTCGCCCGAGCACGCTCCCTCTCTTCTTGGTTCTCATGCTTGCCTTGGTTGCCGCGGCGTTCGCCGAAGGTCCCTACACCGTCGGCTCGCAGAACACTGTCACCGCCGATTTCCCCATCACCCGGCCCTCGACGACTCCCTGCGTTGTTACGCTCCTCGATAACGCCGAGTTTGATAACTTCAATCCCGTCAGCTTCACCTACACCCCTCCCGCCGACTGTCCTGGTCCTTGGGCAGCGGTCATTTTCACCGCCAGCATCAACGTGACCGCCGGCATTCAGTACGACCGCACTGCCAATTTCTGGCTCGGACCCACCGCCATCTACTTCGGCACCACCGCCGAGCCTTCGCCCACTTTTGGACCCTCCTGGTACACCGAAAGCGACCTCACCGAAATGAGCCCGCTGTTTATGACTTCGCAGACCGGCACAGCCGACATCGGCAACCTGGTCAACGGAACCTACACGGGAATCATCTACGCGACGTCGACCTTGGAGTTTTATCCTCTGGCCTCAGGCCAAGCTGCGCCCGCTACCGCGAATCAGGTCTACTCGCTCTCCGCCGGATCCAGCGGAGGCACAGTCGCTCTCGGTTCGACTTCCAGCACTCTTTCCGGCACGTTCACGTTTCCTACTAACGTCGTGAACGCTTATCTCGACGTCTATTCGCAGAGCCAGTCGGATGATGAATTCTGGTACACCTGCGTGCCCAACGACGTCGCCGACGAACTGCAAAGCTGCGGCAACACCGGCTTCCGCGAGACCGAGATCACCATCGACGGAACCCCCGCCGGCGTGGCGCCCGTTTCGCCCTGGATTTTCACCGGAGGTGTCGATCCTTTCCTCTGGTTCCCCATGCCCGGCGTACAGACGCTCAACTTCATCCCCTACCGCGTCGATCTCACGCCCTTCGCGGCGACGTTGAGCAACGGCCAGCCGCACACGCTTGCACTCAGTGTTTATAACGCGGACAGTTATTTCTCCGACACCGCGAACCTGCTCATCTATCAAGATTCCGGCTCAACGACGGTCACCGGAGCGACCACCAGGAACACGCTTGCCTCCGCACCCAATCCGGTCAGCACCGAGAACTTGCACGGTACCAGCACCGCCATCACCGGCAACGTCAAAGTCACCTCCAACCGCAGCTTCACTATCGCGGGCTACGTCAACACCTCCAAAGGCAAGGTCACCACCACCATCACTCAAACCATCGACTTCACGAACAAGGAAACATTCGATATCAACAACACTGAATACGAGCAAGACATTGATGTGACCAGCAATGTAAATTCCACCACTACCGTCGCGACGAAGGGACAGCCGACGGTCACCTACATTCGCGATCAGCAATTCCCGCTGACCTTCGACATCCTCGTATACGTGACTTCCACGGGCGGCGAGAACCAACTCAGCACCTCCTGGCAAACCTACGACGTGCAGACCACTGACAAACAAAGCGGCGTGATCACCTACCTCGACCTGCTCACCAATGCGGTTGAGAGCACGGACACGCTCGAATTCGACTCCAGCGGCAATTTCATCGGCAACACGGGACAGGCCTCGTCGCAGCTCTACAACAATTCCGACTCCAACGGCGTGAGCCAGGTCTGCATCCTGACTGCCGCCAACAACGCTCTCACGTCATTCGGTTCGACGTGCGATCAGGGCTCGGGCACCGGCAGCGCGAGGGACAAGACCAAAGCAGGGTCGGATCGCAATAGCAGCACGACGAACCCTCTGGTTCAGCCCTGGCACGACCCTTTCAACCCGGCTGTGAAAGGGAATTCGAAATAGCGAAGGATGAAAAAAGCGTTTCGCACCCCATTTGTTGCTCGTTCTGCGCGCGAGAAATGGGGCCTTTGTTTGCCGGCTTTTGCCCGGCCGCTATTGTCAGGAGTGGTAGGATTGTCGGTGGTGTTTAGCTAGCAGTCTGTTGGAACAGTGGCTCTGGGGACACTGTCGCATTGGCGGGGGCAGTCATGCGATGTAAGTCCTGCCTGTCGGCGATCCCCGAGGCGAGCGCCTCGTGCCCGGTCTGCGGCACTGAGGTCGGCAACCTGACCGCAGTCACGATCGGCACTTCTTCCGGTGACGCGACCGCGGCCACCGCTCACAATCCTCCTGGCAATGGGGCACGCGCACGCCCGTCCCCGCCGAGTTCCTCTTCCTCCAGCAGTTCCGTCGATGGCGCCCGTTTTGTTCCCGGTGCGATGTTGCTGGATCGCTACCGGATCGTCGCCTTGCTCGGCCGCGGCGGCATGGGCGAAGTCTATCGCGCCGAGGACCTCAAGCTCGGTCAAGCCGTCGCCCTGAAATTCTTGCCTTCTAAGATCTCCGATGACCCTGACGCGCTCGAGCGTTTCCGTCGCGAAGTGCGCATTACGAGACAGGTATCGCACCCGCATGTTTGCCGGGTTTTTGACGTGGGAGAAGCCGACGGGCAGATTTTCCTGTCGATGGAATTCATCGACGGCGAAGATTTGCGCTCGCTGCTGCGGCGGATCGGGCGGCTGCCCGCCGACAAGGCTTTGGAGGTCGCGCGGCAGCTGTGCGCTGGACTTGCGGCGGCTCACCAGATGGGTATATTGCACCGCGATTTGAAGCCGGCGAACGTAATGATTGACGGACGCGGAAGAGTGCGAATCATGGATTTTGGACTGGCCGTGCTGGGCGGCGATGCGCCCGGCGCTGAAGCACGAGCCGGCACACCCGGCTATATGGCGCCGGAGCAGGCGGGGGCCAAGGGCACTTCCATTCGCAGTGACATTTATTCGCTGGGCCTGCTTCTCTACGAGCTGTTTACCGGAAAACGAGCGTTTGAGGCGGGAAGCATCGCCGAGTTGCTGCGGCGCCAGCAGGAGAATGCGTTTGCTCCGCCGTCATCGCTGGTGCAGGATCTGAACCCGGTGGTGGAGCGGGTGATCCTGCGGTGCCTGGAGACGGAGCCACGCAGCCGGCCGGGGTCGGCGCTGGAGGTGGCGCGGGCGCTGCCGGGAGGCGATCCTCTGGCGGCCGCGCTGGCTGCGGGCGAAACGCCGTCTCCGGAGATGGTGGCCGCGGCGGGCGAGACCGAGGGGTTGCACCCGGCGATCGCGTGGAGCTGCGTACTCGTGCTGATTGCGGGCATTGCGTTCGCACTTTGGCCGGAGGCGCCCCTTTACCTAGTGCGACATGTTCCCATGGAGAAACCGCCGGCCGTGCTGGCGGAACGGGCGCAGAGTATGGTCCGCGAGTTGGGTTATTCCGCCACGCCCGCCGATACGTACCACGATTTCGATACGAACAGCGATTTTCTGGGCTATATCGCGAAATGGGAGCCCGTGAGCACTCGCTGGAACCACGAGATCGGCCCGATCCACTACTTCTTTCGCAGCAGTTCGCAGCCGATCTATACGTATGACTTCTTCAAAAGTCTGCCCTCCGAACACGCGCCGCCACTGGATCACACAGGCGATGCCATGCTCCGGCTGAGCCCCAAGGGAAGATTGTTGAAGCTCATCATCGTGCCCGCACAGACTGTGAAGGCGCAGGAGAACGACGCACCTGCCGCGGTGGACTGGAGCCCTCTGTTCCGCGAGGCTGGACTGGACGCAGCGCATTGGACCGCCGCTGCACCGGAATGGACACCGCCGGTCTATGCCGATACCCGTGCCGCGTGGACTGGCGTGGTGGATGAGTTCCCCCAGACGCCGATGCGCGTGGAGGCGGCCGCATTTCGAGGCCGTCCGGTGTACTTCGAACTGATTACCCCTTGGACGCGAGCCGAGCGCATGCAGCCATACCAGCCAAGCCCGGGCGATAGGGCTGCTGGGATATTTTTTACCATCGTTCTGCTCTTACTGGTGGTGGGGGGCGGGCTGCTGGCCCGGCGAAACCTGCGGGCTGGCCGTGGCGATCGGCGTGGGGCATGGCGGCTGGCTGCCTTGATTTTCGTGATAGGAACTTTTCGGGCTACCTTTTCGTACCACGTCAGCGACTTTTCGGAAATCGGCTTGCTCATGATGCGGACCGCATGGGCCTTGTTCTTTTCTGCGTTTCTGTGGATGCTCTACCTCGCGCTGGAACCGCTGGTGCGGCGGAAGTGGCCTCGAGTACTCGTTTCGTGGTCGAGACTGCTGGCTGGGGGCCTTCGCGATCCGCTGGTCGGCCGCGACATTTTGTTCGGTCTGGCGGGCGCCGGCATTTTCCAACTTGCGAGCGTTATTTGGCTGGTGGCCTACCGGATGGGCAAGGTTCCTGAGAATCCGCCCTTCACGATCTATGAGTGGGAACTGCTGGGTGGGCGTTACGAACTGGCTGGGATGGCGGACTCTCTGATGGGCGCCATCTTCTTCAGTTGTGCGATCCTGTTTCTGCTGTTTCTGCTGCGGCTGCTGCTGCGACGCGATTGGGCGGTGGTCGCGGTCTGGACGGCCGTGCTCGCAACTGTTGTTGCGGCCGAGAACGATTTTCACCCAGTGAGGGTTGCCACACTCGTAGTGGCCTGGCTGGTTTTGGTGTTGTTGACCTTACGATTTGGACTGTTAGCTTTGACCGTAATGTTCTTTGTCAGTAGGCTCCTTGTCCTTCCCCTGACTCCCGACGTCTCGGCGTGGTACTTCAATGTGGGAGCGGTGGCTTTGCTCGTGGTGGCGGCGCTGACGGCCTTCGCCTTCCACACCTCGCTCGGCGGCAAGCCGGCCTTCGGCAAGCTGCAGATTGACGATTGACTCGCTCTGATCCAGGCCAACCGTGCGGCCGGGCACACGTCCAGCATTCCCCGGGCTCCGAATCATCCAAGTTATCCACTTTCATCCTCAGCTTTTCCACAACTGGGATCAAGCCGAATTCTTTGCCTCACACGTCGTCCGCGCATCCGCTTTCCTGTCAATGCTTTTCCAGTGACCGGAGAGTGCGCCAACATGGGTGGTAGTGACGAGAGTCGTTGACATTTTTTTGGGACCAGTTAGAATACGCCTCGCTGCTTGCCTGTAAAATTCCATCATGAGTTCAGCACTTCTCGATTCCGTTCTTTTACGCACAGATTTTGCCGATCTTGCGTTGCAGGTCAGCGGCAAGGTGCGGGACGTCTACCGCGTCGGCAGCGACCAGCTTCTATTTGTCGCCAGCGACCGCATTTCGGCGTTTGATTACATTCTGGCGACCGGCATCCCGCAGAAGGGCCGCGTGCTCACCCAGATTTCATTGTTCTGGTTTGAGTTTCTCGCCGACATCGTGCCCAACCACTTGATCACCGCCGACGTCGACAAATACCCGGGCGAGGTACGCAAGTACGCCGATCAGCTTCGCGCACGCTCGATGCTGGTGCGGCGCGCGGAAATGTTTCCCGTCGAGTGCGTCGTGCGCGGCTATATTTCCGGCTCGGCGTGGAAAGAATATAAGGCGTCCGGAAAAGTGTGCGGGATCGCGTTACCCACCGGCTTGCGCGAATCGGAGGCGTTTCCCGAGCCGATTTTCACGCCGGCCACCAAAGCCACCAGCGGACACGACGAAAACATTTCCTTCGACCAGATGTGTGAGATCGTGGGCGCGGAGACCGCCAGCCACTTGCGCGATCTGGCGCTGCGCATTTACAAGAAGGCGGCCGACTACGCGCGGCGGCACGGCATCATCCTGGCCGATACCAAGTTTGAGTTTGGACGCACCCAGCAGGGCATCACGCTGGCGGATGAAGTCCTGACTCCCGATTCCTCCCGCTTCTGGCCCGCCGACAAGTACGCTCCGGGCCGGTCGCAGGATTCGTACGACAAGCAGTATGTGCGCGATTATCTTGAGGAGATTCACTGGAACAAGCAGCCGCCGGCGCCGGCGCTTCCGCTGGACGTGGCCCGCCGCACCAGCGAAAAATACCTCGAGGCTTACTTCCAGCTCACGGGGCGCAAGCTGGATGTTTGAAAAAAAGGCGCGCCCGGCGGCGAGCGAGTGCAACCCATGACCGTCGCGGACTGGTTGATTTGTTTCGTCATTCTGGTCAACGCGGTCGGGGCGGCGATCCAGGGTTTTTTTTCCGAGGTCCTGACGCTTGCCGGCCTGGTGGTCGGTTACATCGTGGCGGCGTGGCAATACCGCCGCCTCGCGGAATGGTTGGAAACGTTTTTGAAGAACGCGTGGTTCGCTGAGATTGCCGGCTTTCTCGCGATCTTTTTTGGCGTGGTGATTTTGTTCGGTATCGCTGCCAGGATCGCTCGCTGGATCATGAAAAAAGCCGGGCTGAGCGGGTTTGACCGGTTCCTGGGTGCAGTACTGGGAGTGCTCAAGGGCGGGCTGATGGTGGCAGTCATCCTCATGGGGATGACTGCATTTGAGCCGACCTCGAAGTTGCTGCAGAATTCGCAATTGGCGCCCTACTTTCTGGTTGTGGGGCACGCCGCGAAATGGCTGGCACCTTCCGAGTTGCGCCGGCGGTTCGATCAAGGTCTCGAACTGCTCCGTCAGGCTCCCCAGAAGAGCGGTTCCCATTCCCCGCTGACGTAAGTCTGCGGGAAGCAAAACAAGTTCCTTACAAAAGAGAGACGCCACCGTGAAAGATCAATTGGAAGCCCTTGTTCAACAGATGTATCGCAGCAACATCCTTTACTCAGAAGGCGTAAGGGAATTCAAGAAACGCTTCATTCTCACCGTTCTCGAAGAGAACAAGGGCAACCAATGCCGCGCCGCGCGCGAATTGGGCATGCATCGCAACACGCTCAGCCGCACCATTGCCGAGCTCAAGATCGATGTCCGCCAGTTGCGGGACGGCGGCAAGCGTCCCCCGCGCAGCGCCCGCCCGGTTTCCCTGGAGAAGAAAATCGTCCGCTAGAACTCTGCGTCGCAAAAACTAAGGCAGCCTTTTCAGGCTGCCGGTAATTGCTGCTTTTTCCGTTGCGGCTACTGCGCCTTGTGTCCCGCTCCTCTTCGAGTGGGTGTGGTTGGCTTCGGGGCAGCGAGTTTCGCCTTCTCCATGACCATCATGAATGGGTTCGGGGTATAGGAAGTGGGCTCGCCAACGAAAGTGACGCTGGCTCCATCCTTGGGAATCAACTTGGGTGGAACCTTGTCTTCGAACTTCAGTGTGATATCGGGTGTCTTGGTGTCGATATCGTCGGCGCTGCCCGCGATCATGAAGGTGTCGGGTGTGGTGCTGATGACCGTGCCCACCATGGCAGGCACCTGCTTACCCTTGATAGCATTCCACACCGCATCCTGATCGGCTTGGCTGCCGTTGGCGAGGACAAACTCCCAGACGGCGAAATCCATCTGATCAGGCGGCGTCTTGGTCACGAAGTCGTGAGCCTGGTCGGCCGGGCTGGGTGCGGGCTTGATCACGGGCTGCGGACCGCCAGCCTTGGCGGCCGCCATCACATCCGCCCAGCCGTCTTCACCCGCATGGAACTTGCGGTACTGGCCCTTGGCGTACGCTTCGATCTGGGGCGCATTAGCAGGAGGCGCGATCGCCGCCGCCCGGGCTCCATACCAGATACCGTTCTGATAATCCGGCGGCTTCATGCTCAGATAAGAAAGCGCCAGCGGATACATCAGCATCAGGTCCTTCTGCGATTCGGGAGCGTTCGCTTCCGTCGCATCTTTTAAGAACTGAGCCGCTTTGGCGTTGTCCTTGTCCTGGAGAGCGCTCCAGCCGACAGCCGCGAGGAAGTTTTCCTTCATGGTCTTGACTTGGGTCTGGAAGTCGGCGTCGCTGGTACCTTCCGGCTTGGGGTACTTGGGCAGGCAATCGAGCCCCTGCTGCCCGTATTTGCCGGCGTCGGCCGATTCCTGTTTGCCATTGGCATCGGCGCCGCTCTGTGCTTGCACGCGGTTCACATAGGCCAACAGAAACAGCCCCGGTACCGGACAGGGTTCCACCGCCACGAGTTTAGTGGCCGTATCAAGCGCTTTCTGCACATTCCCGGCTTGCTGGTAGGACCCGAGCAGCACTTCCAGTGCCTGATTCTTCATTATGCTGTTGGGATACTGCACCAGAAACGCTTCCAGCCCGCTGATCCGCGCGTTGACGTCCTTCTGATTGATGGCCCCGACATACGCGTTGTATTCGTTGGGGTCCTTGATCACCGGCGCTTGCGCCGGCGCCGCAGGCTGGGTTTGCGCGGTTCCGGCCGATTGTCCCGGAGCTGGCTGCGCAGTATTCTGTGCCACCGCGACCACCGTTACCCCAAGCACAACCGCTAGAAAAATCGTTTTCATCATGGCTCCTTGAACTTTTGGGAAATGACTATTGGGCAACTTTTGCTTGTTCCACCGTTGTGCAGCAACCGCATTCCGACTGGACCGCATGCTGTTTCGGACCTGCTTTGGAATGCTCTGCTTCCTGGCAGGGGCCCCGGGGGACGAGGGGTAATCCGGTTGGCGTGGGGGCGGCGGACCCTTTTCCCCGGTTGGCGCATTATAAGTACCTCGCGCGCTGAAGGCAAGCCACATCCGTATCCATGCCTCATTATTGTTAAGATGCGCATGGCGCAGACCGTGGATGTTCGCTGGTTTTGCCCCTGCAGGAGGCCCAATCTTTATGGACACCACACCACCCCTTGCCGGTTCCGTCGCCCTAGTGACCGGAGCCGGACGCGGTATTGGCGCGGCCATCTCCCGGCGGCTTGCCGCCCTGGGCGCAACCGTTGTGCTTTGTGGCCGCACCCAGTCCACACTTCATTCCACCGCTCGCTTCATTTCTCAAGCCGGAAGCAAGGCCGAGGTTCTCCTCTGCGACGTGACGGTCTGGGAGCAAGTTGAATTGGCCGCGGCGCAGGTCGAGGCGACCTACGGCCGCCTTGATATCCTGGTCAACAACGCGGGGGTTGCCGGCTTCACTCATCCTCTCCACCAACTTCCGCCCGAAGACTGGGACCGTATTCTCAACACCAACTTGCGCGGCGTCTATTACGCCATTCGCGCTTTTGCGCCACTGATGATTCGCGCCCGTGCCGGACATATCATTAACATTTCGTCGCTGGCGGGAAAGAATGCCCTGCCCAACGGCGCCGCCTATGCCGCTTCTAAGTGGGGATTGAACGGGCTGAGCTATTCCGTGGCGGAGGAATTGCGCGGCCACAACATTCGCGTGTCGGTGGTGTGTCCCGGTTCCGTCCTCACGGAATTGAGCCCGCATACCGGCAAAGATCCAGGCAAAATGCTGCAGGCCGATGACGTCGCCCACGCCATTGCCATGCTGGTGACCCAGGCCCCGCAATCGTTCGTGAGCGAAATCCTGATCCGGCCCACGCAGAAACCGTAAGAACGGCGTCAGACCTCAAACCTAAGCCCTAAGACCAACAGCCGAGGTCTGCGGGCTGAGGTCCGAGGTCCGTTCTCACTTCTTGAACAGATTCTCAAAAGCCGCGCGCGCATCGCTGGGCCGCAGACTGGCCGGCGTGGAGGTTTCCTTTTCCCTGGTCACGCGAATCTCAAATAATTCGCAGTCGTTGCGCGCGTCCTTCTTCGCGATCCGCTCTTTCACCGGCTGCATGCACTCGAAGCGGCTTCCGGGATCGAAGTAGGTGCATTGCTTGCAGGAGTGCAGCTCAAACCCGCACTTGGGACACTTCCCGTCCACGCCCATGCCCTGCAGCACCGTTCCGCATTGCGTGCATCGCGAGACCGCGTGCGTGCCGGGCAATTTCACCGGGCGCGGGCCGAACGTATTGTCGCGCTTCGGCGCCGGTGCGCTCGTCCCGGACTTTGCTCCGGAACCTTTGCTGCGACCCTCATCGCGATCCTGATCGCGATCCTGGTAACCCGGCTGACGATATTTCGCCACAGAAAACCTCCCCGAGCACGCGCCCGTATTCTCCCCCCGCCGCCGCTTAAGCGCAAGAGGCAGTGTTGTAGTCTTAATGTGAAGCTACGCCGACCACGGCCAGAGGTCAGATCATGCCCACTCTCATCCCCCGGCCCACCCGCATTCCCTGCGTGGGCAGCAAGCCCAAACTCATCGACGAATACGTCGGCCGGGTGAGTTCGAAGACTCCCGCCGCCAGCGTCGCCCACATGCGCAGTCCCGCGGGATGGAGCGAGCCCGGGCAGACTCCCGAGTTCGATGAATTCACGGTCGTTCTGAAGGGCATGCTGCGCGTCGAACACATGGGCGGCTCGCTCGATGTTCGCTCCGGACAAGCCGTAATCGCCCACGCCGGCGAGTGGGTGCGCTACTCCACTCCCGAGCCGGCAGGGGCCGAGTACATAGCCGTCTGCGTGCCCGCATTTTCCCTGGAAACAGTGCACCGGGACGAATAACGAGATCTCCGGCAAATATGAGCGCGTGGCGACCAGTCAGCCGGCAAGGCATGCTCGGGTTTCGCTGAAGGCTGACAGCTGATAGCTGATGGCTGCTTTTACTCCCACTCAATCGTCCCCGGCGGCTTCGAAGTAATGTCATACACCACGCGGTTCACGCCCTTCACTTCATTCACGATCCGCGTCGAAATCGTCTTCAGGACATCGGGCGGCAGCGCAACCCAATCGGCGGTCATGCCATCTTCCGAGCTGACCGCGCGGACGGCGCACGTGTAGGCGTAGGTCCGCATGTCGCCCATCACGCCGACCGACATCACCGGCAACAACACGGCAAACGACTGCCAGATCTTCGTATACAGTCCGGCATTCTTGACTTCGCTGACCACGATGTCATCGCATTCACGCAGCAGCGCAAGGCGCTCGGCCGTGACTTCTCCGAGGATGCGCACCCCGAGGCCCGGCCCCGGGAACGGCTGCCGTTGGAGAATTTCTTCCGGCACGCCCAGATCACGGCCAATCTTGCGCACTTCGTCTTTAAACAAATCCTTCAGCGGCTCGATCAGCTTGAGCTTCATCTTTTCCGGCAGCCCGCCCACATTGTGATGCGACTTGATCACCTGCGACGGCCCGCGCACCGAGCGCGATTCGATTACATCGGGATACAGCGTCCCCTGCACCAGCCACTTCACCTTGCCTTCGTCTTTTTCGATGCGCCGTGCTTCCCGCTCAAACACTTTGATGAATTCGTTGCCGATGATCTTGCGTTTTTTCTCGGGCTCGTTCACGCCTTTGAGTTTGCCGAGAAAACGCTCCGTCGCATCCACGGCATCGAGATGCAATCCGAGCCGGTCGCGCAGCGTCTTCTGTACTTTTTCGAATTCGTTCTTGCGAAGGACTCCGTTGTTCACGAAGATGCAGGTTAGCCGCGACTTGCCTTTTGCGTCGCGCAACGCCCGATCCACCAGCACCGCCGCCACCGACGAATCCACGCCACCGGAAAGAGCGCAAATGGCGCGTCCCGGCCCGACCTGCTGCCGGATCTCCTCGACCGTCGTGTCGATAAAGTGCTGCGCAGTCCAGGTCGGCTTGGCGCCGCAGATGTGAAAAACAAAGTTCCGCAGAATCTCCGTGCCGTGGCGCGTGTGATACACCTCCGGATGAAACTGCACCGCATACCATTTCTTCGCCACGTTGTGGATGGCAGCGACGGCGTTGGGAGTCCGCGCCGTCAGCTCGAAACCGGGAGGAAGTTCCAGCGCCTCGTCGCCATGCGACATCCACACCGGCTGCCGGCGCGCCAACCCGCGGAACAGCGTCGAGTCAGCGATGATGTCAATCTCCGCGTGTCCGTATTCGCGCTTGGTCGCCGGGCGAACTTTCCCCCCGAGCGTGTGCACCATGAATTGCAATCCGTAGCAGATCCCAAGCACAGGCACGCCCAGCTCGAAGACGCGAGCATCGCTAGGCGGCGCGTCTTTGTCGTACACCGACCAGGGTGCCCCCGATAGCACAATGCCCACCGGCGCGTAGCTCTTGATTTCTTCCAGCTTCGCCGTGCATGGCAGCACCATGGAAAACACATTCTGCTCGCGGATGCGGCGCGCGATCAGCTGCGTATACTGCGCGCCAAAGTCAAGGATGAGGATGGTCGGGTCGGAGGAGGAGTGGTGTTCCACTCATGAGTCTCTCAGATTCGGGAAGAGCGTGTAAAGAGTCGCTGCTCTTTAAGAATCGTTAGGCCGGGGCCCCAGGCAGCAGATTGGGAACGTCGCTCAGGATCAACTCGTCTCGGTCAATGGTTGACTGAACCGGCGGTATAACTCCAATCGGCGGCGGAGTTCCAGCTTGCGTCTCCGGCATCTCATTGATGCACACATACCCTGCCAGCCGCGCGACATAGACCCAGTCCGCAAAAGCAAAATAAGCGAGCGCCACCAGGAGCGACGCAAGAGCTACGAGCCTCCACGGCATCATGCGCACGAAGGCCAGCGGCATGACCACCAGCACGGATGCTCCGCCGAATGCGATCAGGTGCGCGAGGCCGGTCCAAACGCTAACGGCAAGTACGGCTCCGGCGCGCTGGCTGCACAACTCGGCCGCCGCCACGATCGCGCTCATCGCCCCTTCGCCGGTGCTCACGGCGAACACCGCGGCCAGAGACAAGAACCAGTTCAGGGCCCACGCGATCAGGCAAATCAACGCCGCCAAAGGAATGAACAGGAGAATCGCAACGCCGGGTTCCCCATACCGGCCCGCCGAACCGAAGTCGGCCACAATCGCCGCTCCCACAAGGCCGAGGGTGGCGGCCATCACGACGGCCGCTCTCAGAAAATTCAGGCGAAGCAAGGCGCGAATATTCGTAGAGATGTGGGGAGTGTCATTCGACTCGTTCGTGCGCTCGTCAGTCGAAACGGGGCCGCCGACTTTGCCGCGAAAGTACTCCGCCAGCGCCCTGACCGTGGCGAAACGACCCACGGAAGAAGTGCAGATCCACAGCACAATCAGCAACAGCGCAGCGAATCCGAGCGCCAGGGCCGCGCGGCCCAGACTCCCTCCAAAAATGTGTGCCAGGGCCACACCCGCGAGATACGGTTGGCGAGTTCGCAGAAGCAGCAGGTCTCCGGTGTCGATGGGCAGAGTATCGAGATATTCGATCAGGCCAAACAACAACAACGCCATTGCCGTTGCGCCCGTGACCCACCGCCATGCGATTTCCGTAACCGAGAACAAGGGCCGCCGGAACGCGGCGCGAAAACCTTCGACTGTGGGAGAAATGGGCATCGCTCTCAGGATAGCTCAGTGTTGCATGACCTGATGGCACTCCACCTCGACCGCCGCTATCTTCTCTGGCGGGGGCATGGTGAACTTCTCCCCCTCTCGCGAAGAAAGAGCGCGCAGACATTTTTCGAATGCAGGCTTGTTGAAGAAAAACAGAATCATGGCGTCTTCCTTCGAAGTGTTCTCGACTCCAATCCAGTTGCCCTGTGGAATGAAAACCGTGGCTCCTGTTTCGGCGTCGTAGGAGCGATCATTTAACGTGACCCGGACCGCTCCCTTATGAACGAAAAGAACTTCGTCCTCGTGAAGATGCTTGTGGACAGGTATCTTGTTTCCCGGGGGCATAACTTCGGTGCCGACCACGAGCGACTCTGAGCCGGTTGTAACCGGGTCCACCTTGAAGATTAAAGACTTCTGCCCCAGAAGCAGCCAGCGATCGCCTTCGTTGGCCTGGAACACTGTCGGGGCCGGGGCCTTGGTTGTTGCTGGCGCGGAAGGTGTTGACGATTGAGCGGCCGCCAGACCGAAAGTGGCGAACAGCATTAAGAAAACGAAGATCTCGCGCATCGTGGGTCCTCCAGTTCGGGCTGACTTGGCGGGCTCAGAATACTCGAGACCTTACTTCACAACAATGTTCACCATCTTGCCCGGCACATAGATCTTCTTCACGACCTGCTTGCCTGCGATCGCCGCTTTCACTTTTTCGTCGGCCAGGGCGCGCTCGAGGACAAATTCTTCCGCCGCGTCGGCGGACACAATGACGCGGCTGCGCAGTTTACCGTTGATCTGCACAGGGATTTCGATTTCCTCTTCCTTCGCCAGTTCCGCATCGCACTTCGGCCAAGGTGCGCGGAGCAGGTTGCCGCTTTCACCCAACATTTCCCAAAGTTCATGCGCCAGATATGGCGCAAACGGTGCGAGAAGCAAAACCAGATTACGTTGTACTTCAGCTAGAAAGGCCGCGGGAATCGCTTTTCGCGCAATCGCATCTTCCGAGGCGTACAGAGCATTCACCAACTCCATGATCGCGGCGATGCAGGTATTGAAGTGCCAGCGTCCCTGAAAATCATCGCTGACGCGCTTGATCGTCTGATGCAATTTGCGCTGGATCGCGCGCGCATCAGGCGACAAGTCCGCGGGCACCGGCTTTCGCCACCCTGGCGACTCGGGCTGCGCGTTGCGCACTACGAAGCGATACACACGGCCCAGGAATCTCTGAATGCCTTCAATGCCGGAATCCTGCCAGTCGAGATCGCGGTCCGGAGGAGCGGCGAACAGGCTATACATGCGAGCCGCGTCGGCCCCATAGCGCGCAACCATCTCGTCCGGTGAAACCACGTTGCCCAGGCTCTTCGACATTTTCGCGCCATCTTTGATCACCATCCCTTGCGTGAACAGGCGCTCGACCGGCTCATCGTTCGTAATCAATCCCAAATCGCGCATGAACTTCGTCCAAAAGCGCGAATAGATCAAATGCAGGATGGCATGCTCGACGCCGCCGATGTACTGATCGATGCCTTTGTCCCCGAACCAATACTGTGCAGTCTTCGAGTCGAATGGTGCGCGGTCGTTACGCGCATCAGTGTAGCGGTAGAAATACCACGATGAGTCGACAAACGTGTCCATCGTGTCGGTCTCACGCCGCGCCGGACCACCACACTTCGGACACGTAGTATTCACGAACTCGGGGACTCGACCCAGTGGCGACCCTCCCGCCAGCGTGATCTCAATTTTGTCCGGCAAGATCACCGGCAAATCTTTGTCCGGCACGGGCACAATGCCGTCCTTCTCGCAATAAAGCATGGGGATCGGCGTGCCCCAATAGCGCTGCCGCGAGATGCCCCAATCCCTCAGCCGATAGGTGACCTCCGCTTTGCCGAATCCCTTTTTCTCGGCGTCCTCCGACATTTTCCTAATTGCGTCATCGCACTTCATCCCGTTGTACGCACCGGAGTTGATCAGCATGCCGTCGTGCGTGGTGAAGGGCAACTGCGGTTCGGTAACCGTCTCTTCCGGATCGTTGTAGATCGGTAAGATCACCAGTCGAATTTCGAGCTTGTACTTTTTCGCGAACTCATAGTCGCGCTCGTCGTGCGCCGGCACGCTCATAATCGCGCCCGTGCCGTAATCCATCAGAATATAGTTCGCCACCCAGACCGGCACCTTCTCGCCATTGTAAGGATTGATGGCGTAGCGGCCGGTATTCACGCCGTGCTTTTCGATCTCGCCAATGTCGCCTGCCTCCTTCGCCCTGCGCTGCTCGGTGATGAGCTGATCGACTTTCACGCACAACTCAGGATTGGCGGCCGCAAGATCGGCCACGATGGGATGCTCGGGTGCGAGCTGCACGCTGGTGGCGCCGAAGATCGTATCCACGCGCGTAGTGAAAACCTTGATGGTCGCTCCGGCCGGCCCGAAGCCTTTGTGATCCACAGCGTAGTCGAGCTTGAAATCCACCAGCGTGCCCTCGCTGCGCCCGATCCAGTTGCGCTGCATAGTGCGGACTTTTTCCGGCCAGCCTTCCAGCTTGTCCAGATCGCGGAGCAATTCTTCGGCATACTTCGTCGTGCGCACAAACCACTGTTCCAAC
>Ga0187781_10000851_pt1 | contig 22442 bp, 21 predicted proteins | sample 0715_SJ02_MP02_2_FD_132447 | JGI IMG/M metagenome (GOLD analysis project Ga0187781, IMG submission 132447) | Tropical peat soil microbial communities from peatlands in Department of Meta, Colombia - 0715_SJ02_MP02_20_MG | ecosystem: Environmental > Terrestrial > Soil > Wetlands > Peat | place... | reverse complement strand
TCCAGCGCCTCGGAAACACGAAGATCGGCGGCACCGCTCACCGGCGGAACTCCTGGGTTTCTCGACCCTGCCGGTCTAGCCGCCGCACCGCCGCGGGGCAAGGACGGGCGGCCCCGGGGCCTGCCCGCCGCCGGCGATTAGATCCATTGGCGAGTTTGTAAACCATTCGCTCTACACAATCGTGTGTTCGGTGCCTGGGCACCATACGCACATTGGGGGAACAATATGCTTGATCTCTATGATTCATTGCTTGACCAGATCACCATCGTCCATGGGCCGCACGAGCTGCTTCATCGTTATTTCGTCGTCGCCGACGAAATCGCGCGCCGAGCCGGCGTGCGGATTCGCATCCACAGCGATTTCCGCCGGCTGATGGAGCTCAACCGCCGCCACCAATCAAGCTGGAAGCCGATGCAGCCGGCATTCGACCCGGCCCATAGCCGGCTTCGGCCTGATGCTTCGTTCTGGGTGGAAGCGGTGGACGACACTGGAATGACGGTGGCGACCCACGCCCAGCGGCTTTTCGTCTGGCCCAGTACGACGCTCGAGGAGGAAGTTTGCTCGCTGCGTCTGTTCTATGCGGATCCGGAGCCCCATATCGCGGCGGGCGAATCCATGGTGATCACAGCGCCGATCGGCAAGCGCATGACCGGACGCGCGATGTTTGGCGGCGCGCTATGGACCCATCCCGACTGGCGCCGCCGCGGGCTTGTCCGGATCGTGCCGCGCATCGCCCGCGCCTACGGCTACACCCGCTGGGCGCCGGACTATATCTTTGCCTTCGTCGAGGCGAAACTCGCCGGGATCGTGCCGCACGCCTCCGGGCCATACACGGTCGAGCCGGGGTTGATCTCTCGCATCAGCTTCCGCGAGGATTTCCCCGCCGTCATCATGTGGATGACGGCCGACAGGATGCTGTGGGACATGATCGCTCTTATCACTCAGGAGACGACCGAGAGAGAACGATTGATGGAGATGCCCAGAACGAACAGCTCGCCCGACTTTCTGGACCATGGTATGAGCGCACGGTCATAGCGGGCCCTGATGGTCCGCCCCTCCGATACTTGGAAAGTCGCGTCGATGAAGGCGAGACGCAAGCGGCGTTCGGATAAAGCGCGGGCGTAGGTCTCCGCCACCCAGCCGCCATATCCTTGATCGTAGTCGTCGCCGAGGTCGCGGCCGACGAGGAGCAGGCTTTTGCAAGGCTTCATCATGGCGGTAAAGCCGCAACCGAAATACTCGATGACCAGCCGAGAAGAGGCGCCGTGAGGCCGTGCCACCACGCTGCGGGCGAGAAGTCCTGCTTCGCGGAGGTGGCCAAGCAAATTCTCCGGCATGCGTCCGCGCGTCTCCTGCCACAGTCGGAGGAGTGGTGCGGCGCGATTGGAGGTTGGTGAATTGACGAAGGTTTGATTGCTTATCTCTATGGCAAGCCAGGGGCGGCGCCGAAACGGCTTTTCGTTGGCGATGTCCTCCGCACGCGCCGCAAGCTCGGCGACGTTGGAGCAGATGGCGTAGCTCCATTCCTCGCCCGAGAGCACGGCGAGAAGAATGCGTCTTGGCGCCTCCTCGTGTAGTGCGTGCAAAGTGCCGGCGAGCGCCGAGAAGCTGAAGCGCCCGGCGCAAAGCGACACGCGTATCTTGTTGCCCTTGGGGACGATATGGATCAGGCCGCGACGCACGGCATGGGCGGGGAGATCCAGGAATGAGCCGCGATGGCCGATGCGCCGCCCCAGCTCCGAAGCGCTTTCGGGCCAGATCCGCCCTTTCTCGTCGACGAGAATTCCGCCGAGCATCCCTCGCTACTCCGCGCGCTTCGTATTCCCCAGGCTCATGCGTCGCATGAGCTGAAAGATATCATCCTGCAATTCCGGCTTTATACCACGGAAATAACGGACTACGCGCATCTCGATGGGCGACAGGACCGTCGGCACGCCGGGCTCCGGCGCTTGCCCCGGCGGGTTCGCCTCGAAGAAATAGGACAACGGCACCTGGAGCACCTGCGCGGCGGCGGCAAGACGAGCGCTGCTGATGCTGTTGCGCCCCGTCTCGTATTTGTTGATGGCGTGAAAGCTCACGCCCAACGCGGCGCCAAGCGCCTTTTGGCTGAGCCCGAGAAAGGCGCGCGCCGAGCGCAGCCGCTGGCCGATGAGCATGTCCGTCGGGGTCGAGCGCTCTTTTGCGCTGCGTCGATGCGCGGTGGACTTCCTGCGCGGGGAATCCGTCGCGCTCACGCCCCTCTCTCCGCCAGCGGCCAGATAATGTCGTTACGCTACACCGTTCCGTACTTTAAGTATAGAGGAAGACGCGCGCGGAAGACGCGAAAGCGTGCGGGTGCTTTCGCCGATCATGCAATCGAGGCCATTGCCCTTCTGATCGAAATCGCTAGGACGACCGATTTTTGGGATCGATAGGTCCACGGCATCAAGATGCGGTCATAGCGCGCTCGGATGTAGCTTGCGCGCGGCGTCTGAAATGTAGCATCGCACGTGTCTAGCCGAAGCCGCGATCCGGCAAACGTCCGGGCGTAGCTTTCGGCGGTCCAAGCGCCGTAAGCCGCATCGCAGAACTCATGGACATCGCGGCCTACCTGCAGCAGGCTTTCGCAGGGCTGGTATACGCCGGTGAAGCCGGCGCCAAAATGTTCCCAGACCAGTTGCGCTCCCGCGCCGCGAGCGAGGAGGCTGCGGTCAAAGAGGCCGGCGCTCATCAGGGTCGGCGCGAGATCCTCGGACAGCTCGCCGCGGTTCTTCCGCCACAGGCGCACCACCGGCAGCGCCTTTCTGAACGTCGGCCAGGCGGCGAGGGCGGGCTCGGGCTTTTCTATGGCGAGAAACCGCTGGGTGGCGCCGGGCCGTCCGGCGGCGAGGTCTTCGGCATGCGCGCCGAAATCGGCGATGGAGGCAAAAATGCGATAGCTCCACGCTCCGCTCGCCAGCGCGGCGAGCAGGATCTGGCGCGGCGCGCGCGCGGCAAGCGCGTAAAGCGCCGCCGCAAGCGCCCGGCGGCCGAAGGCGCCGGCGCTGAGCGCGACGCGGATGCCGCTCTCGTTCGGCTTTAGATGGATGCAGCCGAGATCGATCGCGTGGAGAATGAAGGCGCGCGAGGAGCCCCGATAATCCAGGCGCCGCATCAGCTCGCGTGACTCCTCCGGCCAGAGGCGTCCGCTCTCGTCGATGAGAAGTCCCCCGCGCATGGCCCGGACGGGCTCCTAATCCAGGTAGTCGTTCGGCTGGACCATGAGCTGGACCAGCTCGAAGATTTCGTCCTGCCGATCCCGTTCCAAGCTGCGGAATTGGCGGAGGATATAGGCTTCTTTGGGGGTGAGGACCGTCGGGTCGCCGGCTTCGAGCGTCATCACCGGCAGATCTTCTTCAAAGAAGAAGGCGAGCGAGACTTCGATGGCTGCCGCCGTCGCCGCCAGATGCACCGCGCCCAGCCGGCGCCGTCCGCTCTCATAGTCTTTGATTGTCCGCACGCTGACGCCTAAGATACGGGCAAGCGCCGCTTCGCTGGTGCCGGTGAGTTGTCGCGCATAGCGCAGCCGGTTGCCGACGAGCAGATCGGTGGAGGCCGGTTGCTTGTGCCTGCGGGCGGGTTTCTGCGCCATGTTCTCGCCATCATGAAGCTGCGCCGATATCCGGCACGGTAGCAATAGAGGAACGTCTTACTCTTTTTCGTATAGGCAACACAAGCAGATTCTACGGTCTTTCGTCCGATCGGTGACACTTTTATTTAATGCGCCTGATGCGCCGCTCGCCGTAGCCGGTCGTTGATGGCGAGGCCGAGCCCATGCGCGGGTATGGGCATCACGGCGATCCCCGTGTAGTCCGGCCGGTCGACCGAGCGCAGCGCGGCGAAGAGATTGGCCGCGGCCTCGGCAAGATCGCCCTTGCGCGACAGCCAGCGCACCGCCTTGGCGCCGCGCGGCGCGCGCGGCCCGAAAGCGAGCAGCGCTTCGCCCGGCCGCGCGTCCTTCGCCTCGAGCCGCAGCGGCAGCGCCGGCGCATAGTGGCGCGCCAGCAGGCCGGGCGAGCGCGGCGCCCCGCCGCTTGCCGGCGCGCGCTCGAGCGGACCCACGACCTCTTCGATCGCCTCGGCCGCGAGGCCGCCCGGCCGCAGCAGCATCGGCCGCGGCGTCGTCAGATCGATCACCGTCGATTCGAGCCCGACCCGGCACGGCCCGCCATCGAGCACCGCGGCGATGCGGCCGTCGAGCTCGTCGAGCACATGCGCGGCGGTGGTCGGGCTGACGCGGCCGGAGCGGTTGGCGCTGGGCGCGGCGATCGGCCGGCCCACGGCGCGAATGAGCGCACGCGGCAGCGGATGCGCCGGCACGCGCAGCGCCAGGCTGTCGAGCCCGGCGCTCGCCAGCAGCGGCACGGGACAGCCCGGGGCGCGCGGCAGGACGAGGCTGAGCGGGCCCGGCCAGAAGCGCTGCGCGAGCAGCCCCGCGCGCGCGTCGAAGACCGCCAGAAGGCGCGCCGCGGCTTCGTCGATGACATGGATGATGAGAGGGTTGAAGCGCGGCCTCGCCTTGGCCGCGAAGATCGCCGCCACCGCCTGCGCGTTGGTCGCGTCGGCGCCGAGGCCATAGACCGTCTCGGTCGGAAAGGCGACCAGCGCGCCCGCGCGCAGCAATTCCGCCGCGCGGTCGAGATCGGCCGGGGTGAGACGTTCCGTCACGGCGGGAGCAAGCTCGGCGGTCATGGCGCGACAGGATATGGTATAGTGGCGACGGGACGGACGAGGCAAATCGCCTCGCCCGGACGCGCCGGGCACGCGTCGAACCTTCGGGGGAGCGACGATCATGGCGGCGAAGATCATCACCATCGCGCAGCAGAAGGGCGGAGCCGGCAAGACGACGCTGGCGGCGCATCTCGCCTTGGCCTGGGCGGCGACCAGCCGCGTCGCGATCATCGACATCGATCCGCAGGCGAGCCTCGCCACCTGGTTCCGGCTGCGCCGCGAGCGGCTCGGCGCGCTGGCGCCGGGCATCGAGGTCGCGGCGCTCGGCGGCTGGCGAGTCGCCGGCGAGGTCGAGCGTCAGGCGCGCGGCCACGACATCGTCGTCATCGACAGCGCGCCGCATGCCGAGACCGAGGCGCGCATCGCCGTGCGCGTGGCGAGCCTGGTGCTGGTGCCGGTGCAGCCGTCGCCGATGGACGTCTGGGCGACGCGGCCGACGCTGGAGCTCGCGCGCCAGGAGCGGGTGCCGGCGCTCTTGGTGCTGAACCGCGTTCCGGCGCGGGCCAATTTGACCGAGGCCATGGCCGCCGAGCTTGACGCGCTCGGCGCGCCGGTCGCGGCGGCTCAGATCGGCAACCGCGTGGCGCTGGCCTCGGCGCTCGCCGAAGGCAAGGGCATCATCGAAGCCGCGCCCAACAGCCGCGCCGCCGACGAGGTCGCGGCGCTCGCCCGCGAGGTGCTGGCCGCCATCGAGCGCCGCGACGCGGCGTAGTTCCCGCGGTTGCGGCTCGCCGCGGTGCCCCATCCGTCGATCGAGGGATGCGCGCCGGTCGTTCTCGCGCTATTTCGACAGGCGCCGGGGCAGAAGCGAGCGTTGCGGCCGCTGCGTCAGGTCGGCCGCGATCGCGTGCCGGTTCTGCCAGATCGCCGCCTCCTTCGTCAGCCAGGCGCAGAACGCCTGGACGGGGCGTCGCTCGCGATCGAGCGCGCGCGTGACGAGATGGAATTTTTTCGCCAGCCCGCACGGAACGTCGAAGAGGCGGACGAGCGTCCCGTCCTCGAGATAGGGCTCCACGATGGCGTCCAATCCCATGGCGATGCCGAGGCCGTTGGCCGCGGCCTCGTAGAGGAGATGAAAGTTGTCGAAGGCGATGAACTGGGCCGTCGGCGGCTCGGCGATGCCGAGCTGGCGCAGCCATTCTCGCCAAAGCTCCGGCTGAAGGCTCGATTCGAGAAGCGGATACTGGATCACGTCGCTCGCCGTCAGCGGCGGCGGTCGCCGCGCGAAGAAATCGGCGCTGCAGGTCGGATAGAGAGCGACTTCGAGCAGCGGCTCGGAGCGCAGCCCCGGCCAAGTGCCGCTGCCGAACCGGATCGCCAGGTCGATGTCGCCGCCGTCGAGGTCGACATAGTCGACGGCGGTGTCGAACTCGACCTGAAGCCCTTGGTGCTGCGCCAGGAAATGCGGGATGCGGGGAAAAAGCCAATGCGCGGCAAAGGCGGGCGGCGCGCTCAGCTTGATCGCGTTGCGTCGCGGCGGGGAGCGGACGCTCTCGCTGGCTCGGCGGATGACCTCGAGCGCCGGCGCGAGCTTTTCCGCGTAGCTTTCGCCGGCCGGCGTCAGCTTGAGCGCGCGGTGCATGCGCTTGAACAGCACGACGCCGAGTTCCGCCTCGAGCGCCCGGATGCGGCGGCTGATGGCGGCGACGGTGACGTGCAGGATCGCCGCCGCGTCGGTGAAGCTGAGGGTCCGCGCGGCCACCACGAAGGCTTCGATGGCCTTGAGGGGCGGCAAGCGGCCCTCGCGGCCCCTTCCGGGCCGCTTTTCGGCATGGATCGTCACGGCATCAAGCTCTGGCTGCGTCTATCCCCAATTGAAGTATGATTAGGTGTAGAACCGCGCCTGTCAATCGCAGATTGCAGGGGGTCGAGCGGTCGCCGGCGGTCCCGGCAGAGGCGTGGGCGGCGGCTACCCCTCTGGGATCATGCGCAGAGCGTAAATCCCGGGCAGGATCGGAAGGCGACGACCGTCTCGATCGAAGCACCGGAGGAGCGGCGAACCGCTCCGCTCGCTTGGCGGCTCCGCGCCCCGCCCGTTGCACCGCCGAGCCTAACAGGTTCAAATGACCAACGGACCCATTCATCTCTGGATGATACTGCGGGTGCAGGTCGCCATGTCTTTTCCCGAACGATTGGTTGCCTTGCGCAAACAGCGAAAGCTCAGTCAACGAGCACTCGCCGAGGCTGTAGGGGTCCATCTCACCCAGGTCCAGCGTTACGAGGCCGATGCCGGACAACCGCCTTGCGCAAGAAGATGGGCTACACCCAGGCGGAGCTGGCGCACGAGCTCGGCGTCTCGCAGCGCATGGTTTCCTATTACGAGGGCCGTAGCGAGTTTCCGCCGGCGAGCCTGCTGCCCAGCATGGCCCGGTTGCTCGGCGTCACCACCGACGCGCTGCTGGGCTTCAAACCACTGCGCGCGGCGAGGCCGCCGGACAACCGCTTGCTCCGGCGCATGCGGCAGATCGACAAGCTGAGCGTCGCCCGTAAGCGACAGATCATGCAGGTGATCGATGCTTTCCTTGAGAATGAGCAGCTCAAGCAGAGCTTGTCGTCATGACCGCTGCCCGGATGCCGATCGACCGCCAACGCAAGGAGCGCACCCCATGCCTACCGACCCGCAAGCCCTGATCGAGAAGATTCAGGCATTGCCGGCCGAGCGGATCGCCGAGGTCGAGGACTTCGTCGAGTTCCTCTCGGCCAAGGAGCGGCGCCAAGCGGCGCTCGACCGGCTCTTCGCCATCGCTCCCGCCATCGAGGCGGCCGGCGCTCCGCCGATCACGGAAGAGGAGATTCTCGCCGAGGTCGAAGCCGTGCGTGCCGCGCGGCGCCGGAGTCGCGGTGCGGATCATTCTTGATGCCAACGTCGTGGTGTCTGCGCTTTTGTGGCGCGGCACCCCTCATCGCCTGCGCGAAGCGATCCGTGCGCGGCCGAGCGCACGCTCTTCACCCGCGCCGTGCTGCTGGCGGAACTGGCCGAGGTCTTGAGCCGCCCCATGGCCGCGAGGCGGCTGACGCTCAGCGGTCGCAGCCTCCAGGACGTGCTTGCCGACTACACCCTCGCGGCCGATGTGGTGACGCCACGCGCCGTTCCCGCCCTGATCGCCGCCGACCCCGACGACGATCATGTCATCGCCGCGGCCGTCGCCGCCGAGGCCGATCTCATCGTCTCCGGCGACCACCACCTGCTCGTGCTCGGCAACCACCAAAACATCCGCATCGTCACCCCGGCCGAGGCCATCCGGCTGATCGCCGGATAGACGCTCGCAGGAAGGGCCAGGGAGAGAGCTACAGCGCTTCTCTCGTGGTAAATGGGCTGGGCAGCCCCACTCAGCCTTGCGCGCCTGGCGGGCCTCTTGTCAGTGCCGGGCCGGCGGCAGGCTTGACGGCACGACGACGGACTGGCCAGCTCGACGCCGGCGCGCGACGCGATCCGCGCGATCGACACCGCTTGCCGCGAGCATCGCCCGTGCGATTTGACGATACCGCCACCGCGATCGAAAATTCTCAAGCGCTTGGCACCAGCATGCTGCCATCCCGACTCCGGCGAAAAGCGCAGGCTGATTGAAAACCTTCGCGGGAATGGGCATAGTGACGGCCGGTTAACGGCCGACGGGCATTCTTCGGCTGGGGTGAGTTGTTCCGCCATGAGCAAACACGAGCAATTCAACAGGGTCTATCGGACCTATGTTACTCACCCGCGCGGCTTCGGTGCCGGCGTCCGTGACGGCTTGGGGTCGTATGCTGGCATTTGGCGGTGCCGGAACATCTTCGCCCCCACCGGCCGCGTCTATCCCTCTGATGGTCTGGCCCGTGACTGGAAGGCGGTAGGAAGCGATCTGCAAGCTGCCATTCGCAACAAAGCCAATGAGCGACAGTAACGGTTCGGCAAAAGCCCCTGCCGATCCGGTTGCACAAGCATCAGACGAAAGCTCCGACAGCGGCGCAGATTCTGTATTGGAGCCAATCAGACAACGGGTCGAGGCGGAGATTGCGCCGCTTCTGCAGTCGGGACGGCTGCAGAACCAGGCTCAAATCATTGAACGGGTCAACGCCGTTGTTCTAAGCGTTGTTCAAGAGTTTTTCCACGGTCCGCTCCCGCATCCTTCTCATTTCGAGCGCTACGAGCGCGCGGTCCCCGGATCGGCGGCCCGCATCCTCAAAATGGCGGAGAGCGAGCAACAGCACCGTCATAATTGGGAAGACAGGGCCTTGAATTTCGAGTTCGCCTATTCAGCCCTTGGGCTCGGTTTCGGCTTTCTCATTGGCCTGGGTTTGATTGCCGCGGCAGTCGTCGCGGCGCTTTACGGGCACGACTATGTCGCGGGAGCCTTTGTTGCGGCAAGCGCCATCGGGATGGTCACGGCCTTCATCAAAGGGCGAGACATATTTGGCAAGAAGATGCCGCCGTCGCCCGCGCCCTCCGGCAAACGGCGCGATGGCGGGAAGTCCGAAAAATAGGCGCTCTTGAAAGCCGCTTTTGCCCCTTCCCATGCGCCCCTGACGCTCAGCCCGCATCTACTACTTCAGCACGGCAGCCCTGCGCGGTTCGGGCGGGGACCGAGCGCGCCGGGGAGCGGCGAACCGCTCCGCTTCAGCGGCCGCGCGCGATGAAATCCGGGTTCTCGAATCCCGGCTTGCCGTAGTCGAGCCGCGCGCCGTCGAGGATCGTCACGCTGCCGCCGGCGGCTTCGAGCACCGCCTGGCCCGCCGCCGTGTCCCATTCCATCGTCCGGCCGAAGCGCGGATAGAGATCGGCCTCGCCGGCGGCGAGCAGGCAGAACTTGATCGAGCTGCCCGAGACGCGCCGCTGCGCCTGCGGCAGCGCCGCGATATAGGCGTCGAGCTTCGTCTCGTCGGCATGCGAGCGGCTGTGGAGAACGACGGCGCCCGCGTCCGGCACTTTCCGCGCCGCGATCTCTTCCGCGGCCCCGCCGCCGCGCTGGCGCCAGGCGCGGCCGTCGATCGCCCAATAGGCCACGTCCTGCGCCGGGGCGAGCACGACCCCCAGCACCGGCCGCGTCCTCTCGATGAGCGCGATGTTGACGGTGAACTCGCCGTTGCGCGCGATGAACTCCTTGGTGCCGTCGAGCGGATCGACCAGCCAGAAGCGCTCGGGCGCCGACGCCGGGACGCCGCCCGAGGCGCAGAGCTCCTCGGCGATGATCGGGATCGCCGGGCTCGCGCGGCGCAGCGCCTCGAGGATGATCGCCTCGGCCAGCTCATCGGCGCGCGTGACCGGCGAGGCGTCGGCCTTGCGCTCCACGGCGAAGGGCCGCGCGTAGATCTCGAGGATCGCCGCGCCGGCGCGCGCGGCCGCAGCGCGCATCGCCTCGAGCAGCCGGGCGGACTCCGCCATCGCGCTCGCTCCGCGCGCTCAGCCCGATTTCCGCGCGTCGGCGATGAGCTGGCGGAGCTGGTTGATATCGGTGGCGCCGGGCACGAGCGTGTCGCCGATGATGAAGGCGGGCGTGCCCTGGATGTCGAGCGCCTCCGCCAGCGCGTAGTTGCGCTTGATCAGCGCGTCGATCTCCGGCGCGTTCATCTCGGCCTTGGCCTTCTCGACGTCGACGCCGGCCGATTGCGCCACGCGCAGGATCGCCTCGTGGTCGATCTGGCCCCTGGTCGCCATCATCGCGTCATGGAAGGGCGCGTATTTCCCTTGCAGGCGCGCGGCGAGCGCGATGCGCGCGGCATAGACCGAAGCCTCGCCCAGCACCGGAAATTCCTTGTAGACGATGCGCAGCTTCGGATCCTGCCGGATCAGCGCGGCGAGCGACGGCTCGACCTCCTTGCAATAGGGGCAGCGGTAGTCGAAGAACTCGACGATGGTCACGTCGCCGGCGGCATTGCCGCCCACCGGCGTCGCCGCGTCGTGCAGCAGCTCCTCGCGCCGCGCCGCGATCGTCCGCTTGGCGTCTTCCGTCTTGTCCGCCTTGAGCTTGGCCTCGGCCGCCTGCAGCACCTGGACCATGAAGTCGGGATGCGCCAGGAAGTAGTCGTGGATCAGCGTCTCCACCGCCGCCTTCTGCGCCGGCGTCAAGGGCTCGTCGGCGGGGCTCGGCGCGACGAGGAGCAGGGCCGCGCCGAGGCCGAGGGCGAGGCGGAGGAAGAGATTGCGCATGATTCGGGCCTTGAGGCTGGGGGGATGGGGAAGGGGAAGATGCGCCGGGCGAGGCCCGGGCACATCCCGGTCGCGGCGCGCGCGGCGGCGGCGCGGCGGCGTCACGGCTTGCCCTCGCGCTTGGCTTCGCCTTGGATGTCCAGCGCCCGCTGCTTGTCCGGCCCTGGCGGCAGCAGCTTGAGCGCGCGCGCCGCCTGCTGGCGCGCCTGGGTGAAGTCGCCGTTGGCGATGCCTTCCTCGGCCAGCGCCAGCGCCATCATCCCCATATTGCCGCCGCGGCCGTAGGCGATGGCGAGGAAGTGCCAGGAGTCGGGATTGCGGTCCTCGAAGCGGATCGCGTCCTTGAGATTGCCCAGCGCCTTCGGCACCAGCGCGGGATCGTTGGTCTCGAGCTGCACCTGCGCCGTCTCGATGCGCAGCAGCGCGTTGTCGGGCTTGAGCCTGACCGCCTCCTCATAGGGCGCCACCGCCTCGCCGATACGGCCGTTCTCGAACAGCATCTGGCCCTTCAGCTCGCGGAAATAGGGATTGTTCGGCTCGTCGCGGATCAGCGCGTCGATCTCCGGCACCGCCTTCTTGAGGTCGGGCGTGCGGTAATCGGCGATCGCCCGCTCATAGCGCGCCGCGATCGAGGTGTCGCCGGGCTTCAGCGACGCCAGCGTCCGATCCGGCGGCTGCAGGAAGCCGGCGAGCTTCGCCTTCATCCGCCGGTGCATTTCGATCCACTCCGGCGGATCCTTGACGTCGGAATAGGGCGAGTGCAGCACGTGGTTGCGCACGTACTCGACGCGCTGCGAGGTCAGCGGATGGGTGCGCAGATAGGGGTCTTGATGCGCCGCGCTGAGCAGCTCCTCCTGCTGCAGGATCTCGAAGAACTCCAGCAGGCCGCGCGCCGATTGATGGCTGCGGTCGAGGAAGGTGAGCGCGGCCTGGTCGGCGGAGGCCTCTTGCGTCACCGAGAAGGCGAGGAACGAGCGCTCGCCGACGCTCTGCCCGGCGAGCACGCCGGCCGCGGCGCCGCCGGCGACGCCGGCCGCGACGCCGGCGACCATCGCGATGATGCTTTCGATGGTGGCGTTGCGCATCGCTTCCTCGCTGCGCGCGAGATGGCCGCCGGCAATGTGGCCGGATTCGTGCGCCATGATGCCGATGAGCTGGTTCGGCGTCTCGCTGCGCATCAGCGTGCCGGTGTTGAGGAACAGGTTCTGGCCGCCGGCGACGAAGGAATTGAGCTGGGGATCCTCGACGATATAGACGTGGATCGCCTCGGCGTCGAGACCTGCGGCGGTCCAGATTGGCGTCGCCCAGGCGCGGATGCTAGATTCGATCTCGGCATCGCGCAGCATGGCCATCCCCTCGGCGCGCGCCGGACGAGGGAGCGCGATGCTGGACGCCAGCACGAGCAGGAGAAGCCGCGACAGGATGCGCGAGATCACCACAAGCACCTTCCTTCCCGACGCCACCATCCGCCATCCCGGCCGGGCGCGTCAAATCACCTTTCTCGGATCGTCGCGATGGCATTGAAGCTCGCCCGGCGCGGCCGGATCCCGCCCTTCATCGCCATGGACGTGCTGCGCGCCGCCAACGAGGCCGCCGCCGCCGGCACCGACGTCCTCCATCTCGAGGTCGGCCAGCCGGGGACGCCCGCGCCCGCCGGCGTGCTCGCGGCGGCGCGCGCCGCGCTCGGGCGCGAGAAGCTGGGCTATACCGACGCCCTCGGCCTGCCGGCGCTGCGCGAGGCGATCGCCGCGCATTACCGCCGGCGCTACGCCGTCGCCGTCGATCCCGCGCGCATCGCCGTCACCACCGGCTCCTCGGGCGCCTTCCTGCTCGCCTTTCTCGCCGCCTTCGAGCCCGGCGACCGGGTGGCGATGGCGACGCCCACCTATCCCGCCTACCGCAACATCCTCGCCGCGCTCGATCTCGTGCCGCTGGAGCTGCCGGCGGGACCCGCCGAGCGCTATCAGATGACGCTCGATCTGCTGCGCTCGCATGCCGGCGCCGTCGACGGGCTCATCGTCGCCAGCCCGGCCAATCCCACCGGCACCATGCTGGCGCCGGACGAGCTTGCCGGCATCGTGCGCCATTGCCGGGAAGCGGGGATTCGCTTCATCTCCGACGAGATTTATCACGGCATCACCTATGGCCGGCCCGCGGCGACGGCGCTTGCCGGCGGCGGCGAGGCGATCGTCGTCAGCAGCTTCTCGAAATATTTCTCCATGACCGGCTGGCGGCTGGGCTGGGCGGTCGTGCCGCCGGACATGGCGCGCGCGGTGGAGTGCCTGGCGCAGAATCTCTTCATCTCGCCGCCGACGCTGTCGCAGCATGCGGCGATCGCCGCCTTCGACTGCCGCGACGAGCTCGACGCCAATGTCGCGCGCTACGCCGTCAACCGCGCGCTGCTGCTCGAGGAGTTGCCGAAAGCCGGGTTCGAGCGCTTCGCGCCGTCGGACGGCGCCTTCTATCTCTATGCCGATATCGCGCATCTTACCAATGACAGTCCGGACTTCTGCCGCCGCATGCTGCGCGAGACCGGCGTCGCTTGCACGCCGGGGATCGATTTCGATCCCGCGCGCGGCCATGCCAGCCTGCGCATCGCCTTCGCCGGTTCGACCGAGACCGTAGCCGAGGCGGCGCGGCGGCTCAAATCCTGGCGCCGCTGATCCCGCACCGAGACCGAACTCAGGGCTCCAGCACGCGGCGCCACCAGCCGCGCTTGGGATTGGCCGAGGGTCCCGTCACCGCATGCGTCGGCGTCCCGGTTGCGGCGGCGGGCTGCGCCGGCGCGGGGCTCGCCGCGGCCGGCGCCGGCGTCTGGTCGCCGCCGTCGCCGACCGGCACGCTCTCGGTGCCGCTCTCTTCGGCGCTCGGCGCCGGCGCGGCGGCGAACGCCGCCTCCGGTTCCTGCGCCGGGGTTTCGTAGGGCTCCGGCGGCATGTACTCGACCTGCTCGGCGATCGGCGCGGCCGCCGGCGAGAGCTCGCCGGCGGGCGGCATTTCCTCCTGGCCTTTGCCCGGCTCGTTGCCGCGGCGCCGGCGCCTGCCGCCGCGGCGGCCGCGGCGGCGGCGTTTGCGCTCGCCGCCCGGCTCGGCCTGCGCCGGCGGCTGCGGCTCGCCGCCCTGCCGCTCGGCCTCGCCCTCGGCCTTCGCCTCGAAGATTTCCTCCTCCTCGGCGAAGTCGCCCATCGGCGCGGTCACGTCTTGCAGCGGCGGCGGCATCATCGGCATGCCCTCGCGCGGCCGGCCGGCGGGCGCTCCGCCCGCTTGTGCCCAGCTCTCTTGCGGCTTGCCTTCCTGCGGCCGGCCCTCGCGGCCCTCTTCGCGCCGGCCGCGGCGGCGGCGCCTGCGGCGGCGGCGGCCATGGCCTTCCTCGCCCTCGGCGCGCTCCGGCGGCGTCTCGCCCGCGCCCGCCGCGGCGGGCTCGGCCTCGCTCTCCGCCGCCGCTTCGGGCGCCTCGGCCTCCTCGATCGGCTCTTCCGCCTCTTCCGGCTCCGCCGTCGGCGCCGTCGGCGCCGGCAAGGCGGCGATCTCGGCCGCGGTCAGCGCGCGCAGCCTTTCCAGGCGGAAGGCCGGCGGGACCAGCGTGTCGTCGCCGCCGATGGCGACGCGGAAGCCGTAGCGCCGCTCCACCTGCACCAGCGTCTCGCGCTTGTGGTTGAGGATATAGAGCGCCACCGGCGTCGGCACGGCGACGCTGATCTCGGCCGAGCGCCGGCGCATGCCTTCCTCCTCGATGGCGCGCAGCACGTGCAGCGCCGTCGATTCGGTCGAGCGGATATGGCCGCTGCCGTTGCAATGCGGGCAGGGCTGGGTCGAGGCCTCGAGCAGCGACGGACGCAGGCGCTGGCGCGACATCTCCAGGAGGCCGAAGGGGCTGATCCGGCCGAGCTGGATGCGCGCGCGGTCGTGGCGCATCGCGTCCTTGAGCTTGCGCTCGACCGCCGACTGGTTGCGGTGCTCCTCCATGTCGATGAAGTCGATGACGATGAGCCCCGCGAGGTCCCGGAGGCGGAGCTGGCGGGCGATCTCCTCGGCCGCCTCGATATTGGTCTTGAGCGCCGTCTCCTCGATGTTGCGCTCGCGCGTCGAGCGTCCGGAATTGACGTCGATCGCCACCAGCGCCTCGGTCGGGTTGATGACGACGTAGCCGCCCGAGCGGAGCTGCACCACCGGCGAATGGATGGCGTCGATCTGCGTCTCGACCTGGAAGCGGTGGAAGAGCGGCACCGTCGGGTCGCGATAGGGCTTGATGCGCTTGGCGTGGCTCGGCATCAGCATCTTCATGAAGGCCCGGGCGGTTTGGCAGCCTTCCTCGCCGTCGATCAGCACCTCTTCGATGTCGCGGGTGTAGAGGTCGCGGATCGAGCGCTTGATCAGGTTGCCCTCCTCGTAGATCAGCGCCGGCGCCGTCGATTTGAGGGTGAGGTCGCGGATCTCGTCCCAGAGCCGCAGCAGGTATTCGAAATCGCGCTTGATCTCGGCCTTGGAGCGCTCGCTGCCGGCGGTGCGCACGATCACGCCCATGCCTTCGGGCACGTCGAGGTCGCTCATGAGGTCCTTGAGCCGGCGGCGGTCGGTGGCGCTGGTGATCTTGCGCGACACGCCGCCGCCGCGCGGCGTGTTCGGCATCAGCACGCAATAGCGGCCGGCGAGCGACAGGAAGGTGGTGAGCGCCGCGCCCTTGTTGCCGCGCTCTTCCTTGGTGACCTGGACCAGCATGATCTGCCGGCGCTTGATCACTTCCTGGATCTTGTAGTGGCGGAACGGCCGGGCGCGCTGGCGCGGCGCCTCCTCGGCCTCGTCGCCGCCCACCGTCTCGATCGCTTCGCTCGCGGCCGCGGGGCCCTCTTCCGCCGCCGGCTGAGCCTCGCCCGCGGGATAGGCCTCGGCCGGCTCGCCCGCCGCCGCTTCCGCGCCGGAAAGGGGCGCCTCCGCTTCCGGCGGCGGCAAGGCCGCGCGCTCGTCCTCGCTGCCGGCGCCGGCCTCGCCACGGGCATGGTTCTCGTCATTGGCGTCGTCCTCGCCGCGGGCGTCGTCTTCGGCGGCACCGCCGTCATAAAGGATATCCGAGTCGGCGGCGCCGGCCGGCAGGAGGTCGGGCGCGAAACCCTCGCCCTCGGCGGCGTCGGCCGCCAGCGGCAGCTCCAGCCCGTTCGCCGGCGCTTCCGGCGGCTCGGCCGGAACCTCCTCCGGCATGTCCTCGCCCGCCTCGCCCGCCTCGGCGCGGCGCGCGTCCTCGACCAGCTCGCGCTGGCGCGCGTCGCGCGCCTCCTGCGCCCGCCGGTCGCCGACCGGAATGCGATAGTAGTCGGGGTGGATCTCGTTGAAGGCGAGGAAGCCGTGGCGGTTGCCGCCGTATTCGACGAACGCCGCCTGGAGCGATGGCTCTACCCGCGTGATCTTGGCGAGGTAGATGTTGCCTTTTATCTGCTTTTTGGTCGAAGTCTCGTAGTCGAATTCTTCGAGACGGTGGCCGCTGAGCACGACGACCCGGGTCTCCTCCGGGTGCGCCGCATCGATGAGCATGCGTTTTGCCATTCCGGCGATACTCCAAGGAGCGCGGCGCCGCCCGTGCGAAATAGGGGCGGCGGCGCGATCCTGGTTAGGGCGAAGCCGGCGGCGCCTCCGGTCACTCCGTCGAACGGCACAGATAGCAGGGCCATGGCGGAACTCGTCTAAGGCAGCCGCGCCCCGGCACGGGCCGGGCTTGGCTTCGGGTTTCATCCTGACCGCGTGATCCACGGGGCGCCGGCCGGCGGGAAGCAGCGACGCCGCCCTGGCGTCCGCCTCGGAATTCCCGCCGCGACGCCCCCATCCCGGCTTCGAGGGCCGGAACGGCGGATTGCGGTATTTCGCACGAGCAAAGATACAGAGGCCGGGAAGGCTCGACAACCGCCTCGTGAAGCGGCGGAGGGCGTGCCCAAGGCGGGGGTTGGAAACTCGCCATGAAGCCGCCATAAAGCCTTAACACCTTAGGGACACGCTTCGCCACCACCGGCCTTGTCGGCCGGGAGAAGCGACGGCTGGCGCCATGCGGTTCATCGCGTTCCTTGTCAAGTTCCTGTTCGGCCTCGTCGTCAGCCTGGTCCTGATCGGCGTCGGCGTCGCCGCGCTCGCCGTCTGGTACTTCGGCCGCGATCTGCCGGACTATCAGCAGCTCGTCGATTACCAGCCGCCGATCGTCAGCCGCGTCCACGCCGGCGACGGGCGGCTGCTGGCGGAATATGCCACCGAGAAGCGCGTCTTCGTGCCGGCGAGCGAGATCCCGCCGCGGGTGATCCACGCCTTTCTCGCGGCGGAGGATCGCAACTTCTACAGCCATATCGGCATCGACCCGGTGGCGATGGCGCGCGCCGGCGCCACCGACATCGTGCGCGTCCTCACCCATCGCCGCCCGATCGGCGCCTCGACCATCACCCAGCAGGTGGCGAAGAATTTCCTCGTCGGCAGCGAGCTTTCCTATCAGCGCAAGATCAAGGAGGCGCTGGTCGCGCTCAAGATGGAGAAGGCGCTGGGCAAAGACCGCGTCCTCGAGCTTTATCTCAACGAGATCTATCTCGGCTCCGGCGCCTACGGCGTCGCCGCGGCGGCGCTCACCTATTTCGACAAGTCGCTCGACGAGCTGAGCGTCCCCGAGGCGGCCTTCCTCGCGGCGCTGCCCAAGGCGCCCAACAACTACAACCCGCTGCGCTATCCCGACGCCGCCAAGGCGCGGCGCGATTGGGTGATCGACCGCATGGTCGAGGCCGGCTTCCTCTCGCCCGAGGACGGCGCCAAGGCGCAGGCGGCGCCGATCAAGCTCCGCCATCGCGACGAGACCGAGGTGGTCACCGCCAATTATTTCGCCGAGGAAGTGCGGCGCGATCTGCTCGCCCGCTACGGCGAGAAGGCGCTCTACCAGTCCGGCCTCTCGGTGCGCACCAGCCTCGATCCCAATTTGCAGGCGATCGCCGACCGCGCGCTGCGCGCCGGCCTCGTCGCCTATGACCGGCGCCACGGCTATCGCGGGCCGCTGGCGCACGTCGCCGGCGGCGGCGACTGGCGCGCGCGGCTTGCCGGCGTGCCCGCGCCGGCCGGCGCCGGCGACGCCGGCTGGAAGACCGCGATCGTGCTCGCCGTCGGCGCCGAGAGCGCCGCGGTCGGGCTTGCCGCCGGCACCGCCGGCGTCATCCCCTTCGACGAGATGCGCTGGGCGCGCAAGGTGCTCGACGAGGATCGCCTGGGCGCGGTGCCGGCGCGGCCGGCCGAGGTCGTGAGCGCGGGCGACGTCGTGCTGGTCGAGCCGCTGGCGGGCGAGGCCAAGAGCGCCAAGGAGCCGCGCTACGCGCTGCGGCAGATTCCGGCGGTGTCGGGCGCGCTCGCCGCCATCGACCCGCATACCGGCCGCGTGCTCGCGCTCTCCGGCGGCTTCAGCTACGAGATGAGCCAGTTCGACCGCGCGACCCAGGCCCGGCGCCAGACGGGATCGGCGATCAAGCCTTTCGTCTATCTCGCGGCGCTCGACCACGGCTACACGCCCTCGACCCTGGTGCTCGATGCGCCGGTGGTGATCGACCAGGGGCCGGGCCTGCCGAAATGGCGGCCGAGCAATTACGAGCACCGCTATTTCGGCCCGACGACGCTGCGCGTCGGGCTCGAGCAGTCGCATGATCTCATGACCGTGCGCATGGGCGCGGATATCGGGCTCGACGCGGTGGCGCAGCATGTCGAGCGCTTCGGCATCATGGACCGCATGCCGCGCGAGTACTCGATGCTGATCGGCGCCGAGGAGACCACGCCGCTGCGGCTCACCGCCGCCTATGCCATGCTGGTGAACGGCGGCAAGAAGATCGTGCCGACGCTGATCGACCGCGTCCAGGACCGCAACGGCGTCACCATCTACCGCGCCGACGAGCGGCCGTGCGAAGGCTGCGAGAACGTCGATTGGAACGACCAGCCGCCGCCGGAGCTGCCCGACACCCGCGAGCAGATCGTCGATCCCCGCAGCGCCTACCAGGTGGTCTCGATGATGCAGGGCGTGGTCGAGCGCGGCACCGGCCGCGTCGTCGCCTCGCTCGGCCGGCCGCTCGCCGGCAAGACGGGGACGACGAACGAGTCCAACGACACCTGGTTCGTGGGCTTCTCGCCCGACCTCGCCGTCGGCGTCTTCGTCGGCTACGACCAGCCGAAGGGTCTCGGCCGGCACGAGACCGGCGGCGTGGTCGCGGCGCCCGTGTTCCGCGATTTCATGGCGGCGGCGCTCAAGGACCAGCCGCCGATCCCCTTCCGCATCCCGCCCGGGATCGAGCTGGTGCGCGTCAACGCGACGACCGGGCAGCTTGCGCGCCCCGGCGACAAGACCGTCATCTACGAGGCCTTCAAGCCCGGCACCGAGCCCACCGGCGAGGGGCCGGTGACGGTGAGCGGCGCCTCGAGCCTGACCGACGACGAGGACGCGGCCTCCATGGGCGAGACCGGCGGCGAGGCGCCGCCCGCCCCCGACTCGGCGCCGACCGCCGCCGCGCCCGTTGCCGCCGGAACGGCGCCGGCGGCTGTCTCGCCGCCCCCTGCGCCGGCGCCCGCCCTTTCGACCGCGCCGCGCACGGTTCCCGCCACCGGCACCGGCGGGCTATATTAGTCGCGATGGATTTTTTGCGCGGCGTTTGCGGAAACCGCTCATAACGGTGGGATGGACCGGCGTGATCACCACGGAGACACGGAGGACACGGAGAAGGGGAGATGACGTTGTTCTCATGACGGCGTCGTGACCGTCGTGCTCAAAGACGGGCTGTGTCGTTTCATGGTCCAGGCCGCTCGTCTCTTCTCCGTGACCTCTGCGTCTCCGTGGTGAAACTGAGTAGGGTGAAACGGATCGGTTTTTGCAGGTGATATACGGGGGATTATCCGATGCGCGCTGAGATTGCAGCCGCGGCCGACGAGATCAGGCGCTCGTTGTCGCTGCTGAGGAGGCACCTTTGACTGGGACAACGCGACGCGGCGCTTGGCCGAGCTGAACGCGCTGGTCGAGAATCCCAAGCTGTGGGACGATCCCGTGCACGCGCAGTCGGTGATGCGCGAGCGCACCCGGCTCGATCGCGGCATCAACGGCACGCTCGAGATCGAGCGCGAGCTGCAGGAGACGCTCGATCTCATCGAGCTGGCCGAGGCCGAGGGCGACCGGGCGATGGTCGCCGAGGCCGAGCGCGCGCTGGCGCGGCTCAAGCAGGAGGCCGGCGAGCGCGAGCTCGAGAGCCTGCTCTCGGGCGAGGCCGACGCCAACGACGCCTACCTCGAGATCCATGCCGGCGCCGGCGGCACCGAGGCGCAGGATTGGGCGGAGATGCTGGTGCGCATGTACACGCGCTGGGCCGAGCAGCACGGCTACAAGGTCGAATGGCTCGAGGAGAGCCCGGGCGAGGAGGCCGGCATGAAATCGGCGACGCTGCGCGTCCTCGGCGAGAACGCCTATGGCTGGCTCAAGACCGAGAGCGGCGTGCATCGCCTGGTGCGCATCTCGCCCTTCGACAGCAACGCGCGCCGCCACACCAGCTTCGCCTCGGTCTGGGTCTATCCCGTGGTCGACGACAAGATCGAGGTCGAGGTCGAGGACAAGTATCTGCGCGTCGACACTTACCGCTCCTCCGGCGCCGGCGGGCAGCATGTCAACAAGACCGACAGCGCCGTGCGCATGACCTATCTGCCGCCGGGCATCGAAACGCCGGTGGTCGTCGCCTGCCAGAGCGAGCGCTCGCAGCATCAGAACCGCGCCAAGGCCATGGCCATGCTGAAGGCGCGGCTCTATGAGATCGAGCTGAAGCGCCGCGAGGCGATGGTCGACGCGATGAACGCCGCCAAGACGGATATCGGCTGGGGCCACCAGATCCGCTCCTATGTGCTCCAGCCTTATCAGCAGGTGAAGGATCTCCGCACCGGCGTCGCCATCGGCAACGCCCAGTCGGTGCTGGACGGCGATCTCGACCGCTTCCTCCAGGCCTCGCTCGCCCAGCGCATCGCTGGCGCCGACGCGGCGGCGGCGACGGACGAGGATTAGGAGATGCGCCGGGCAGAGAACTTTTCAGCGCCTCCCTTGAGGGGGAGGACGGCGGCGCCTCGGCGCTGCCGGGTGGGGGGTCGCCGCAAGCGCCGCTTCAGGCCGCCATCGCCGCACGCCATCGCCGCGGGCGTGTCGAGAGGGCGCCGATGACCGTCTATGCCGCCGCCGCGGACCGGCGCGACGCCGGCGTCGATTCCCGCTACGCCTGGCTGCGGCTTGGCGTCACGCTGCTGATCGGCACCGTCGGCGGCGCCGGCATGTGGTCGATGGTGGTGGCGCTGCCGGCAATTCAGGCGGATTTCGCCAGCGATCGCGCCGAGGCGTCGCTGCCCTATACGCTCACCATGCTCGGATTTGGCCTCAGCGGCATTCTCGTCGGCCGGCTGGTCGACCGCTTCGGCGTCATGCGGCCGGTTCTCGTCGCGGTGATCGCGCTGGGATCGGGTTACGTCGCCGCCGCCGCCGCCACGAGCCTGTGGCAGGTGGCGCTGGCCTATGGGCTGCTGGTGGGATTCGGCAGCGGCGCCACCTTCGGCCCGCTCATGTCCGATATCTCGCATTGGTTCCTGCGCCGGCGCGGCATGGCCGTGGCCATCTGCGCCTCGGGAAATTATTTCGCCGGCACGATCTGGCCGCCCTTCGTGCAGCACTTCATCGCCGTCGACGGCTGGCGTGCGACGCATGTCGGCATCGGCCTGTTCTGCCTCGCGACGATGCTGCCGCTGACGCTCGCCTTGCGCCGCCGCGCGCCCGTGCCGGACCGCGGGCATGCGCTGGCCGAGGCGGCGATGCCGCAGGACACGCTCGGCCTGTCGCCCGGCGCGTTGCAGGCGCTGCTCGCCATCGCCGGCGTCGGCTGCTGCGCGGCGATGGCGATGCCGCAGGCGCACATCGTCGCCTATTGCGGCGATCTCGGTTACGGCGTCGCGCGCGGCGCGACGATGCTGTCGCTGATGCTGGGCTTCGGCATCGTGAGCCGCATCGGCTCCGGCTGGATCGCCGACCGGCTCGGCGGGCTGGCGACGCTGCTGCTCGGCTCGGCGCTGCAAGGGGTGGCGCTGCTGCTCTATGTCGGCTTCGACGGCCTCACCTCGCTTTACGTGATCTCGGCGCTGTTCGGCCTGTTCCAGGGCGGCATCGTGCCGAGCTACGCCATCATCGTCCGCGAAACCTTTCCGCCCGCCGAGGCCGGCGCGCGCCTCGGCATCGTGCTGATGGCGACGCTGATCGGCATGGCGCTCGGGAGCTGGATGCCCGGCGCGATCTTCGATCTCACCGGCTCCTACCGCGCCGCCTTCGCCGACGGCGTGGCGTGGAACCTGCTCAACGGCTCGATCGTGCTCTGGCTGCTGCTGCGCCGGCGGCGGCTGGTGCCGGCCTGATCAGGGGCCGCTCTCGGCCGCCGGCTCGCTCGCGCGGTCGCGGTCGAGCCGGCTCTTCAGCTCTTCGACCCCGGCGAAGAAGGCGGTCTCGTCCTGCAGCGGCGCCAGCCGCAGCGTCGGCGGCAGCAGGCGGTGGAGATAGCTCTGCTGGCCG
>Ga0187781_10000850_pt1 | contig 22467 bp, 23 predicted proteins | sample 0715_SJ02_MP02_2_FD_132447 | JGI IMG/M metagenome (GOLD analysis project Ga0187781, IMG submission 132447) | Tropical peat soil microbial communities from peatlands in Department of Meta, Colombia - 0715_SJ02_MP02_20_MG | ecosystem: Environmental > Terrestrial > Soil > Wetlands > Peat | place... | reverse complement strand
GATGGTAATCGCATCCTATAATCCTCATCGAAGGCTCCTTTCGACCGAATTTGCTTCGGTCCTCCAATCAGAAGCATACCCGGCCTCCGATCGGAGCCTTCGCTCTCATGCAATCAATCCTCGCCGCAGGCGAGGGTGCGGGTTTTCGGTTTTGTCTTGTGGTTTCGCCTGCGGCTTCGGAAGGAGTTCTGAAACTCGGAAACCAAAACCCGCAAAGTCAAATCCTCAGAGTCAACGTCAACCCCCGCACCCTTTGTCCCCGGCGCAAAGGATGCGGCACCGCAAAGTCAAAACCCAAATCAAAACCCAAGTCAAAATCCCAGTCAAAACTAAGACACCTCTACCACAGGATGAGTTACCCAAGTGGCATCATTCGCGAGTAAAGGCTGTGCCACCCGCCAGTGCCCGGCAGATCGCTTGAATCATAGCTAAGACAGTGACACATCTGAAAGTGCCACACGCCGGTGGCATCTGGGGCTAAACATGATGCGATAATGCGTTCAAATGTCAGCCCGCATCAGGTACCGGCCAGCGCAAAGCTTAGTGGTCTGGGCACTTTGCGCGGTGAGCATTTTCCTTGTCCCATTGGGGTTGCCGCGGGAATCATTGCGCTCCGAGCTCATCCACCTCCAGAAGCAAACTGTGTTCACCCTAGTTTCAGGGCGCGAGAACAAGATCTACGCGGTCTCATTTGCGAACGGCAAACTGACCAAACCGACGATTTGGCCTGGCCGAGGAATAATCTTGAGCGGGGGATTCTCAGAGGATGGATCAAGAGTCGCTGTTGCGCTCTGCGGACAAGCAGCTCCCCCTCACTGTTTTCTGGCCATCGTGGATAAAGATGGGAGCCACCCTCATGAGTATCCCAATCTTGGCAACCCCAGCTACATGGCGTGTTGGTCCCGCGATTCTTCCAAGATTGCAATAGTTGCGCAGAATTGGCGTGATGGGAGCCACACAAACGAATTGCTGATTCTTGACGTGGCGACTGGGGGCACTCAGCTTATTGGTCGTGGCAGTACATCCTTCGTGGATCCTCAGTGCTGGTCGCCCGGCGATAAACAAGTCGTCTACACGTCCGATAATATGAGCGATCATCCACGTTCGAGCATCTATGATGTCGAGAGTAAAGCGTTGCGAGAATTCTCCGTGGGAACACGTCCTACCTGGTCACCGGACGGGAACTGGATCGCTCTGATGGATTGCCCGCCGTCTTTGTGGGGGTGCAAGTATTTCGTCGTCCGGCCTTCAGGGAGTGAGAGGAAATTTCTCTTCAAGAGCGAGGCAGCGACAGCCTTATGGTGGTCGCCCGATTCTCGTTTGGTCGCATATGTCAACGGCGCAGGATTTTTTGAGCGAACACCGCCCCAGCAACTCCGTGAGATGGTCCGCCTGCGCGTCAGGCGGCTTGAGGATGGCTCCGTGGACTCCTTTGCTGATTTTTTCGACGGCGACATGATGGAATTTCAATGGGTGAAGTACAGTGAAGTCAATGCCCCCAGTCCGCCCTGAGTTTCTGGGCATTAAGAGGACAGCGGGTGGCGAAGCTCTCTACTCTGATCTTTCTCGGAAATTGACGTTCGGGTGCCGCATGGTCGCCGCAGGCGTGGGTACGGCATTTGACCTTTCCCCCTTCTTTAAAGGATCACTTGGGGTTTTTTCGGCGGGTGCGGAATTTTGGTCGTTTTGGGGCCTTTTTTAGCGTGAATACTATTACCTTGCTTGATGCCGTTTCCGCGCGATTTTATTCGCTCTGGGTTCGCCCTCCTGCGCCCCCGAATGGTGAGGATCGGGGCTTCGGCGGGCAGGCCTGCGTTCCGACTCCCCGGCGGTCAGCCGGCCCGCGCGCTAGTAGGGATAGCCGTCGGGCTGCGGCTGGCCTTCGTGGACCAGCACATCATCGGCAAAGCGGCGGCCGCGCTCGAGAGCTTTGCGATTCATGTCCGCGAGCGCCACTTTCTTCACCTTCTCCGCAATCGTCGCGGCGGCGGTGGAAAATTCCAGGCACCCGGTTTCTTCCAGCAGCGCGCCCATCAGCACGATATTCGCCACCTTCGTCGAACCGATTTGATCGGCGATTTCCGAGGCCGGCACGCAATGCACGCGCGCCGGAAGCTCCGGCAGACCTGCGGGAATTTCCCTGCCGTTGTAAATGATCAGCCCGCCGGAGCGGACTGCGGGCGCGAATTTTCGCAGAGAGATTTCGTTCATCGCAATGAGCACATCGGGATGATGGACGAGCGGGGAGCCGATGCGGTCCTTCGACAAGCATACGTGGCAGTGAGCGCTCCCCGAGCGCATCTCGGGGCCGTAAGACGGCAGCCAGCTCACTTCCAATCCTTCGCGCATGCCCGCTTCGATGAGCAACTGCCCCAGCAGCAACACGCCCTGCCCGCCGAAGCCGGCAATCTTGATCGTCATATCCTGGAACGGATGGTCGTGCTCGAACGCGCAAGTGGTTTCTTCTTTCGCGATTTCGAGAACGTCGGCCACCGTGCCTTGCGGCGGCGCTGTTTCCGCGACGGGCTCAGGCTTGCGGTCGCGGAATACGTTTAGCGGAAAAACGGGAATCATCTTTTCCGCCACCCAGTTGCGCGCCACCACCGGGTCCATGCCCCAGATGGTCGGGCAGGGCGAAAGGATTTCGACGAATGAGAAACCGTTGCCGTTTTTCTGGTACTCGAGCGCTTTCCGAATCGCTTTCCGCGCTCGCATGATGTTCTTGTTGTCGGAAAGCGCGACGCGCTCGATGTAAGCAGGCGCTTCAAGCGTGGCCAGCAATTCGCACATGCGCACCGGAAAACCTTCGTTCGTTGGCCGCCGCCCCCAGGGTGAGGTGGTGCTCTTCTGCCCCACCAGCGTGGTGGGCGCCATTTGCCCCCCGGTCATCCCGTAGATGGCATTATTGACGAAGAAGACGGAGATTTTTTCTCCGCGATTGGCGGCGTGCACGATTTCCGCGGTTCCGATGGCCGCCAGATCGCCGTCGCCCTGATAAGAAATCACAATCTTATCCGGGCACGAGCGCTTCAATCCCGTGGCCGCCGCCGGCGCGCGCCCGTGCGCCACTTGCACGTTGCCCACATCGAAATAATAGTAAGCAAACACCGAACAGCCGACCGGACTCACCAGGATCGTGCGGTCCTGAAGGCCCATCTCTTCGATCGCTTCTGCAATCAGCTTGTGAACGATCCCGTGGCCGCAGCCCGGGCAATAGTGCGTCTGATGTTGCAGGTCCGACTTGCGTTCGAACACGTCATAGAACACCGGCGATCTCGAGTGGGTGACTTCGAAGCCTTCGAGTTTCACCGGCGGATCCACCTGGCACGTCGCTGTGCTTTCGCCCATGTTCATCCTCGCTTCAGGCCGTCGCGCCTACCCGCGCGCCCTGCAAGGCCCGCAATTCTTCGACCGAAGGAACGTTGCCGCCCACGCGCGTGTACGATTCCACCGGCACTTTTCCATCAAGCGCCAGCCGCACGTCTTCCAGCATCTGACCGTTGCTCAGCTCCACCACAAGCACTTTTTGAACCTTCGCCGCTGCATCCGCCAGCGCCTTCGAGGGGAAGGGCCAAAGCGTGATCGGCCGGAACAAGCCGGTGCGCTCGCCTTCCTTTCGCGCCACTTCCACAGTGGACCGCAGAACGCGCGAGACGATTCCGTATCCCACCAGCAGTACCTCGGCGTCGTCCGCCTGATAGAGTTCGTGACGCGGCTCTTGAAGCTGCGCCCGCAAATATTTCTCTTCCATCTTGCGCTGGTGCGCTTCGAGCTCGTCCGATTCCAGGTAAATGGAGGTCACCAGGTTTTTGCGCGTCTCGGGCGTTCCCTGAACCGCCCACGGCTTTTCCGGAGCGGAGATATCGCGGTAGGGAAGGTCCAGCGGCTCGATCATTTGCCCGACGAAACCGTCCGTCAAAACGACAGCCGGATTGCGATAGCGATCGGCCAGCTCAAACGCGAGCATCGTCAAGTCCGCCATTTCCTGGACGGACGAAGGAGCCAGAACGATATTGTGATAATTTCCGTGGCCTCCGCCTTTGACCACCGCGGCGTAATCGCTTTGTTCCGGAGCGATGTTTCCGAGACCCGGCCCGCCGCGCACCACGTCCACAATCACGCAAGGCAGCTCGGAGCCGGCCAGGTAGGAGATCCCTTCCTGCATCAGGCTGAGGCCGGGGCCGGAGGAAGCCGACATGACGCGAACGCCGGCGGAAGATGCGCCGTACACCATGTTGATCGCGGCGACTTCGCTTTCGGCTTGCAGAAACGTCCCGCCCACTTGCGGCAGATAAAGCGCCGCCGCCTCGGCGATTTCGCTCGCGGGAGTGATCGGATATCCGTAATAGGCGCGGCATCCGGCGAGAATGGCGCCCTTCACCACGGCCACGTTGCCTTTACATAGCTGGCGCATACTCGCCTCCTTGCACGCCGGCGGGCGCCGCTTTCGACGGCGCTGCCTGCTTATAGACAATGATCGCACCCGGTTCGGGGCAGCAGTAGAAGCAGATGCCGCACGCCGTGCAGCCTTCGCCCAGATAGCGCGCCGGGTGCACGCCGTAGGCGCTCAACTCCGCCGCGAGCGCGAGGCATTTCGGCGGGCACGACTCCACACACAGCCCGCAGCCTTTGCATTCTTCCCAGTTGATCGTCACTTGACCGCGCGTCGAGATCGCCATGTTCACACCATCGTCTCCGATCGAATTTTTGACGGGCGCTGGAGCCACTTGGTCCGTTCGCAGTATTCGTACAGTTCATCGCGGAACTTCGGATGAGAAATTTCGATCAACGATTGGGCCCGCTCGCGGATCGATTTTCCGTGCAGGTTGGCCACGCCGAATTCTGTCACCACGTAGCGGACCAGGCCGCGCGACGTCACCACGCCCGCGCCCGGCGCCAGCACGGGAACGATGCGCGAAAGCGCGCCCGCTTTCGCCGTCGAGCCCAGCGCAATGATGGGCTTCCCTCCCTTGGAACGCGCCGCTCCGCGCAGAAAATCCACCTGGCCGCCAATCCCGCTGTAAAAATAAGTCCCGATGGAATCGGAGCACACCTGGCCGGTAAGATCGATTTGCAGAGCGGAATTGATCGCCACCATGTTGTCGTTCTTCGCGATCAACATGGGATCGTTGGTGTAACGGTTGGGGTGGAATTCGAAGATGGGATTGTTGTCCACGAAATCGAAGAGTTGCCTCGTCCCCAGCACGAACCCCAGAATCACTTTCCGCGGATTGAAGTTCTTGCGCGCGCCGGTGATGACTCCCTGCTCGATCAGCGGAATCACGCTGTCGGATACGAGCTCCGTGTGCACTCCCAGATCCTTGCGGTCCATCAAGAAGGGAAGAACGGCGTCCGGAATCCCTCCAATCCCCGTCTGAAGAGTGGCGCCGTCCTCGATCAACCCGGCTACGTTTTTGGCAATCGCCCGGTGCAATTCTGTGATTTCAGGTTTTGGCAATTCGCAAAGCGGCCGGGAGGATTCCACGAAAGCCGTGATTTTGCTGACGTGAATGAAACTGTCGCCGAATGTGCGCGGCATGTAATTGTTGATCTGCGCGATCACATAGCGCGCGCAATTGGCGGCCGTCAGCGTGGTGTCCACTCCGACTCCGAAGCAGCAAAACCCGTGCGCATCCGGAGGAGAAACCTGGATGAGCGCGACGTCGAGCGGCAAAGTGCCGTTTTCAAACAAGTCTTCCACTTCGCTCAAATAGGCGGGCGTGTAGTCGGCCCGGCCGTCGTTCACGGCTTCCCGCGTGTTTCCACCGATGAACATCGCGTTGTGCCGGAAATGCCCGGCCATTTCCGGGGCAACGTAATCGGCGCATCCCAGCGTGAGGAGGTGAACCACTTCCACGTCATGCACAAACGGGGCGCGTTTCAGAAGGGCTTCCACCAGCGTTTCCGGCTCCGCGCAGCCCGGCTGGATGTACACGCGCATCCCGGATTCGACGCAACGCAAAGCCTCATCCGGTTCGTGGAGCTTTTTGCAGTATTCGGTTTGCCAGGACATGGCCGTCTTCTCCTCAAATCTCCTCAATCGACGTGCCAGCACACGGCCGCGTCAAAATCGCAATGAATGCGGCGCTGCCGGGGAGGCTTCTGGTTGAGCGATCCGCTGGGGAGGAGTCCATCATGGGCGCACCCACTCCCGGCCTCACGAGACAATTTCGCTCCCTTGGCACGATGGCGGCAGTGCTAAACCTCACCTCGGGTTGTGACGCCCGTCACGCGCGGAGGCCGACCGGCATCGTCCCCCGCCGCAAAAGCACCGGAATGGACGTTTGTTGGGGAGCGATGGTAAGCTTGCGCTCCCATTCTTGGCAGGCGGGGTGGACGGCATACCTCTTGATGCGAAATGCGCCGCGCGCCGCCGGGGTGACACCTAATGGAGTCCCAATCCACGAGCGCGAACAATCGGGCCGGTGTCTCGCCAGTCGTCACCCAACCAGTCCCTGCACCTCTCACTCGCGCCGCCATTTTTCTGGTGGCCACAATCAATCCGGGCGGCGAGCCGCGCCAGGCGGTGCGAGCCTTTTGCGGGGATCTCCCGGCGCTTTTGCGCGCCGTGGGATTTCGCGACCTGGGAGGAAGCCTCTCGTGCGTCCTGGGGATCGGCTCGGACGCGTGGGACCGCCTCTTTGGTCCGCCGCGGCCCGCCGAATTGCATCCCTTCCGGGAGATTAGTTCGGGCGGGCGCCACGCGGTCTCCACGCCGGGCGATTTGCTGTTTCACATCCGCGCAAAGCGCATCGATTTGTGCTTCGAGCTGGCCACGCAAATCATGGCCACGATCGGCCACTCGATCACGCCGGTGGACGAAGTGCACGGGTTCCGCTACTTCGACGAGCGCGATCTGCTCGGCTTCGTCGATGGCACCGAGAATCCGAGCGGCGATGCCGCGGTCGATGCGGTGCTTATCCGCGAGGAAGACGCCGCGTTTGCCGGCGGCAGCTACGTCATCGTGCAAAAATATCTCCACGAGCTCGACGCCTGGAATGCGCTCTCGACCGAGACGCAGGAAAAAATCATCGGCCGCACCAAGCTTTCCGATATCGAGTTGGACGATTCCGTCAAGCCCACCTCGGCGCACAACGCGCTCAACACCATCGTCGAGAACGGAGTCGAAGTGAAAATCCTCCGCGACAATATGCCTTTCGGCCGCCCCGGACACGGCGAGTACGGCACCTATTACATCGCCTATTGCCGCACGCCCCGCATCATCGAGCTGATGCTCGAAAACATGTTCATTGGCCGGCCGCCGGGGAATTACGACCGCATCCTCGATTTCAGCACCGCCGTCACGGGAAATTTGTTCTTCATCCCTTCGGCTACGTTTCTCGAGAGCGTCAACGAAGACCAGCCGGCAGCGGACGCATCGTCCGCTGCGCCGGCCGAAGCTCCTCCCTCCGAAAAATCCGCGAGCGATGGCTCGCTCGGCATCGGTTCCTTGAAAGGAGAGAATTCCCATGAATAACCTGCATCGCGAGCTGGCTCCCATTTCCGATGCCGCGTGGGCGCAAATCGAAGAGGAAACTTCGCGCACGCTGAAGCGCTATCTTGCCGGCCGTCACGTGGCGGACCTCCGCGGGCCGGCAGGCGCGGCATTCTCCGCCGCGGGCACAGGCCACTTGCGCACCATTGCCTCGCCGGGTGATGGCGTCGCGGCCCGCCAGCGCGAAGTGAAAGCGCTCGTTGAGCTGCGGGTTCCTTTCGATCTGGAGCGGCAGATGATTGACGACGTCGAACGCGGCGCCAACGATTCCGACTGGCAGCCCGCGAAGGACGCTGCTCGCAAAATCGCATTCGCCGAAGACCGCGCCATTTTCGAAGGCTATGCCGCCGCCGGAATCGTGGGCGTCCGGCAGGGGACCAGCAATCCGAAGATGTCGCTTCCCGGTGACGTCCGCAAATATCCGGAAGCGATCGCGCAGGCCTTGAGCCAATTGCGGCTCGTGGGCGTCAACGGTCCTTATGCGGTGCTGCTCAGCGCCGATGCTTACACCGCTCTCGCCGAAACGAGCGACTACGGGTACCCGGTGCTCGAGCACGTCAAACGGCTGGTGAGCGAAAAAATTATTTGGGCGCCGGCGATCGACGGCGCCTTTGTCGTCACCACGCGCGGCGGCGATTTCGAGCTGCACATCGGCCAGGACACCTCGATCGGCTACCTGAGCCACACCGATGCGCACATTCGCCTCTATTTGCAGGAGACGTTCACGTTCCTGTATCTCACGTCCGAGTCCACCGTCGCGCTGGCGCCTCCCGCGAAGGCGTAAAGCTCTTTTTTGCCCGCACGCTGGAAGCGCGCGTTTGCGCCGCGATTTCGCAGGAGGAAGCAGGCTCTGCCGATTGTTGGAATATCCACCATGAAGCCGAAACCAGCGGTAATGAACGTCCTCAAAGGGGAGGCAGTGGCCACGAAAGCGACGCCTTACGGGAGCGTCGGCCAGCTCTTCTCCGGCGAAGGAATTGAAGCCGTGTGGGTCGCCAAGCAGGACGAAGAAATTGACCCGGGATGGTTCAGCCAGGGTTCGGTTGACCTAATTCTGGTGGTGCAAGGCGAATTTCAAATTGAATTCGAGGATCAGGATTTTCCTGCGCGCCGGCTGGCCACCGGAGATTTTATGGTCTTGCCTTCGAACACGCGTTGTCGTGCCTACCGATGGCCCCGCGACCGGCGCGAGGCCGGCATTTTTGTAGCCGTGTATCCGAAGAGCGATCGAGCGCCGGCGGGAGAAAGCCACACTTGAAGAATGTGCGGCACATTTCTGCGGCGCGACTGACTTGCTTTTGCGCAAGGAGCTGGGAGCCGGGGCCCCAAGGGGCCTGCGCTATTTGATCGGAGATCCGGTGACGATGAAGCAGATGGTCAAGCACCTCCCGGACGCCGGATCCTGCGCGCCGGTGACAATCCCGGTGGACCAACGGCCCGATGGTGTCCATCTCACGTACGGCCGAGTGGCGAGCTTTTTGTCGCCCTACAGAAACGTCGAAGCGATGAAAGTGGCGCGAGACCTGGACGCCAAAGTCGAAGCGTTATGGAAGACAGCCGCAGCGTGAGCGCAGATAGGGAGGCGCAATGATTCTGGGCATGACGCCGTTGACATTCGCGCACGTGGTGTTGAGCTTGATCGGAATTGTTGCCGGGCTCGTTGTGATTTTCGGGTTTTTCACGTCACAGAGGTTCGACGGCTGGACTGCCGTCTTTCTTGTGACCACGATTCTCACCAGCGTGACGGGTTTCTTTTTTCCGTTTCACAAACTTTTGCCCTCCCATGTGTTCGGCGCCATTTCGCTGATCGTGCTGCCGATTGCGATTCATGCGCTCTATTCGCGAAAGCTCGCCGGCGGGTGGCGCCGCACTTTCGTGATCACTTCCGTAATTGCGCAGTACCTGAATGTGTTCGTCCTGATCGCGCAGCTTTTCGATAAGGTGCCGGCGCTGCACGCACTGGCTCCCACGCAATCCGAGCCGCCCTTCCTTATCACGGAGCTCATTAATTTGGCGGTGTTCATCGGGCTCGGCATTTTCTCGGCGATCAAGTTCCGCGTCGAGCCCCTTGCTGCGGCTTAATGGCGCGACTGTCCATGCGCGAGCGATCCCAATTTTCAGACGTCGAACGGACCGATTCAACCATTGAGCAGTGCGAAAGGAGAAATTTATGCCGACGATCACCACGAAAGACGGAATCGAGATTTATTACAAGGACTGGGGCAAGGGACAGCCGATCGTCTTCAGCCACGGCTGGCTGCTGACCGCCGATGACTGGGATGGGCAAATGTTGTTCTTCGGGCAGCGCGGATATCGGGTGATTGCCCACGACCGGCGAGGCCACGGGCGGTCCACGCAAACTTGGGACGGCAACGACATGGACACCTATGCGGATGATCTCGCGCAACTGACCGAAAGGCTCGATCTGCGGGACGCGATCCACGTGGGGCACTCCACGGGCGGTGGCGAAGTCGCGCGATACCTCGGGCGCCATGGTTCGAAGCGCGTAGCCAAAGCCGCTCTCATCAGCTCGGTGCCTCCGCTCATGCTGAAGACCCCCGCGAATCCCACCGGCACTCCGATCGAAGTCTTCGACAGACTCCGCGCCGCTCTGGCCGCAAATCGCCCGCAGTTTTATAAAGACATCACGCTTCCCTTCTACGGTTACAACCGGCCCGGAGCGAAAATTTCCGAGGGCATCCGGGAACACTGGTGGCTCCAGGGCATGATGGGCGGCCACAAGCCGCATTACGATTGCATCAAGGCGTTTTCCGAGACCGACTTCACTGAAGACTTGAAGAAAATCGAGATTCCCGTGATCGTCATGCACGGTGACGATGATCAGATTGTGCCCATCGGCGCGGCGGGTTTGATGTCCGCGAAAATCCTGAAAAATGCGACGCTCAAGGTCTATCCGGGCTTTCCTCACGGGATGCCCACCACACAAGCGGATCAGATCAACTCCGACTTGCTCGCGTTCTTCAAAGGCGCAGCCACTCGCGCAACTGCGTAAACCCAAGACGGCCCGGCTATTCGTCACTAGCTCGAAGGCCGGGCCGCCTGACTTAGAGATCGCGAAAAAAAGTGCGCGCGGGTTTGACGGAGTGTGGGTGTGAAGGAGCTCGTAGAAACGACGCTGCGAAAGACCCCTTTATTCGCAAGCCTCACCCGGCAGGAAATCGAAGCGCTGGCCGCCCGGGTCAGCCATCGGCGCTTCGAACGAGGCGCGCTGTTATTCAGCGAGGGCGATGCGTGCGCGGGCCTGTTTCTTGTGGCCTCGGGCAAGATTCGCATTTTCAAGTTGTCCGCGGAAGGGCGCGAACAAGTCCTGGCCGTCGAAGGACCGGGAAGTTCGTTTGCCGAACTTCCCGTTTTCGACGGCGGCAATTATCCCGCCTCGGCCTCTGCGCTCGAGGATGCGGAAGTGCTCTTCATCTCGCGCAGGGATTTCCAGAATTTCTGCCGCGAACATCCGGACGTGGCTCTCAAGGTCATTGCCGTTGTCGGCTCGCGGCTGCGGCGCCTGGTGGGAATCATTGAAGACTTATCTTTCACCACCGTGAGGCAGCGGCTCATCGCCCTCATCCTCCAGCTTGCCCGATCGAGCGGAATCCCCTCGAAAGACGGAGTCCTGGTGGAGCTGACCAAGACTCATCAAGACTTGGCGGCAGACCTTGGCACTGTGCGCGAACTTGTTTCGCGGAACCTCAGCCGGCTCCAGGCGGAAGGCTTTTTGGAAGTGGAAGGCCGCAAGATCGTGGTGAAAGACATTGAGAGCCTGAAGCGCGAGCAAACCTCCTCGCAGTAAATCCCTTATTTTCAAGCCATTCTGGCGATAGTGACTTTGGTCACTGCCGCGCCTCCCCTTGCCGCCGAGAATCGCGCAATCGGGAGGCGGCTATGAATTTCAACAACGAAACGAAGGTAAAGGAAATCGCGCTGGCGAGTCCGGAAGCGAGACAAGTTCTGGAAAACGCCGGTGTGGATTATTGCTGCGGGGGCAGCCAGTCACTGCATGATGCTTGCCTGCATGCCAATGTGTCCGCCGAAGAAATTCTGAAGCGGCTGCGTGAAAACAGCAAAAAAGTCCGGCCCGAAGAAAAAGCCTGGCAATCGGCTCCGCTGGAAGAATTGACCCGGCACATTCGCGAACAGCATCACCGCTACGTTCGCGAGGCCATCCGCCGGATCCGGAGTTTGCTCGAGAAGGTGAAGTCCGTCCACGGAAGCAACCACCCTGAGATTGCAGATGTCCAGGAACTTTTCAGCGCAGTCGCGCAAGACATGATCATGCATATGCAAAAGGAAGAGCAGATCCTGTTCCCGTATATCGATGCGCTGGAGCGCTCCGTGAATGAGAAAAGGCCTCTGGAGCCTCCCTTCTTCCAAACGGTGCAGAATCCGATCCACGCGATGATGACAGAGCACGACTCCGCGGGAGATCTGGTGAAACAAATTCGCCGAGCATCCCGAGAGTACGCGCCGCCGGCGGATGCCTGCGAAAGTTACAAAGCGCTGTACCAGGATTTGCGCGACTTCGAAGCCGACCTGCACCAGCATGTGCATTTGGAGAACAACATTTTGTTTCCGCGCGCCGTGGAAATGGAGGCCGCGGCCAGCTGACGCGGATTGAGATCATGACGGCTTCACGCGTTGGCGTGGCATCTTCACCTGAAACCTTTCGGCCACCGGAGATCTCCCCTCAAGAAGCATTCGAAAGAATGCGCGCGCGCGAAACAGCGTTGTCGCGCCTGCTGATGGCCTTCATTACGTCCGGAATTCTCTTCATGGTTTTCCCGGGGACGTTTCTCGGAGTTTGGAACCTTTTGCAAATCAGCGGGCGTGAAAGCGTGGCCTCGATTTCCCCGGCCTGGTTGCAGGCGCACGGCCACGCGCAAGTTTTCGGATGGGTGGGAAGCTTCATCCTGGGGATCGGTTTCTACTCGATTCCCAAACTTCGCGGGAGCGGAAATTCATGGTTTCGCGCCGCTTGGGTTTGTTGGGCCGGCTGGACGGGCGGCGTCGCCCTGCGGTGGATCGCGACCGTTTACGCCTGGCAATGGCGATGGCTCTTGCCTGTGTCCGCGCTGATCGAGCTGTGTGCCTTTTTCATTTTCTTCCGCGCTGTCTCTCAACACCGGCCCGCCGATTCGGACAAGAAGGAGATGGGTCCGTGGGTCTGGGTGGTGATTAGCGCCAGTGTGGGACTCCTGCTCCTGCTGATTGCCAATCTCGCCGGGTGCCTCTATGTTGCGCTCCGGAGCGCTACTCCAGCGTTTCCTCATCTCTTTGACCAGCGATATCTCGCGCTGATGGGCTGGGGATTTCTTGTGCCGTTTGTCTGGGGATTCAGCGCCAAGTGGATGGCGGTGTTTCTCGGTTTGAAGCCCGTCCGCACAAACCTGCTGCTGGCAGCCGCCGTGATGAATCTTTTAGGCGTTGCGATGGCCGTTTCGGGCGCGGCGCGGCCGGCAACGTGGATATTTGTTGCAGGTGTCGCGCTCGCGATTGCAGGGTTGCGGATGTTTGAATCGGCGATCCATGAACCGAAAGTCCGCGGCGTTCATTCGAGTTTTCCCGTCTTTGTGCGGATGGCTTACGCCTGGCTTGTGGTGGCGGCAATTCTCGGCGTAGCCGCGGGGCTATGGGATTCATCGGGCGGCATCTGGGGAGCGTCACGGCACGCCCTGACGGTCGGTTTCGTCGCCATAATGATCCTGAGCGTGGGACAGCGCATCTTGCCCGCATTTGCGGGAATGCGGCTGCTCTGGAGCACCAAACTGATGTTCGCCGGCCTCGCGTTGCTCACGTTTGGCTGCACGCTCCGCGTTTCTTGCGAGGTGATTGCCTATCAGGGTTACGCCGCGTGGGCCTGGTCGGTGCTGCCGGTCTCCGCGCTGTGCGAACTCGCGGGAATCACCATTTTCGCGATCAATATTCTTGGCACGTTCATCCTCGAACCCAGCCACGTGCAAAACCAGCCCGTGGTCGTTCGTATGTGAAGGATGAAAGCCCGCACTCGAGTTGTTCCGTTCCGTCTATCAAAGGAATTGGGACGGGCGGCTCGCCTGGATCGGTGAAAGGAGGAAGGACCATGAAAACTTCTGCAAAGAGAATTATTGCCTTCATCGCTTTTTTTATCCTCGTGTTCTGCGTGCGGGGGAGCTCCAAGATGGTTTCGGTACAGGACGCACTTGATCAGGAGACCAATCCCATGAAAGGCCCGGATGAGGGCGCGGTCGTCCCCGCCGTAGATATCGTGCGCGATCCGGCGGACCTGCCGCCTCCATTGCCTAAGCGGGGGCCCCAAATCGTAAAGGTCTCGCTGGTCGCGCAAGAGTTGGAAGGCAAACTGGATCCCATCCTCGGCGCGACTTACGAGTACTGGACTTTTAATGGAAAGGTGCCCGGCCCAATGATCCGGGTGCGGCAGGGGGACACTGTCGAATTAACGCTGAAGAATGAAGGGCGCTTGGTGTCGCATTCGATCGATCTGCACGCTGCACTGGGGCCAGGAGGGGGAATGGACCTGACAGAAGCAAAACAGGGTGAAACCAGGGCGTTCACCTTCCAGGCAGTCGTGCCAGGCGTGTTCGTATATCACTGTGGCACCAATCTGGCTGCGCAGCATATTTCAAACGGAATGTACGGACTGATCGTCGTAGAACCGCCGGAAGGGCTCCCGCGCGTGGACCACGAATTCTACGTGATGCAAGGTGAACTCTACACGGTGGAGGACATTGGAGGCGAGGGTCACCAGAAGATGAGCCTGCCTAAACTGATGGACGAGCGCCCCGAATATTTCTTGTTCAACGGCGCGGTGAACGCGCTCACTACCATGCACCCAATGCGAGCGAAGACCGATGAGACCATCCGGATTTTCTTTGGCGTCGGCGGCCCAAACTTGATTTCTTCTCCGCACGTCATCGGGCAGGTCCTGGAGCGCGTGTACAATCAAGGCTCGTTCACCTCTCCACCTCTTACTTCCGTTCAAACCACCACAGTGCCGCCGGGAGGTGCCACAATTCTGGAGATTCGTCCAAAGGTGCCCGGTTCCTACAAGCTGGTCGATCACGCCCTGATTCGCGTGGCCCGCAGCTTGGTCGCGAGCATCGAGGTTACAGGCCCCGAACGTCCGGATTTGTTCCACGGAGGCCCAGCTCACTAGTGGGGGTTGCTTTTGCTCGGGCAGGGAATGTCCGAAAAGTTGCACAAACCGAAGGGCGAAACTCCCGCTAGGCTGAAGCCAATTGGGTGCGACGGCCTTGGGCGTACTCATGCAACGCGGCATTCGCCGCGGTGATGGTGGTGAGCGCTTCGGCCACAGCCGCGAGATCCCGGCCGCGCACGACGAAATACATCTCGTCTTCACCGAGTCCGGTGTACACGCGGTTGCCGATGCACCCGAGACTCAGAATGGCGCCGTGCCCGAGCGACGCCGGCAGCGCCATGCATGTGGGCCGGCCGAAAGCCGGCGCGCCGCTTTCCACGCCTGCTCGATTCGCCGCTTCGTTCAGCAGCATGGCCGCGGAAGGCTTGCACGCGAAGAGCACGACGTCGGGCGCAAGCGGCGCCTCGCCCAGCGGCGCGTAAACGATCGCCGCCGGCGCTTTCGGCAATCGCGGAATCTGCGGCACTTCTTCCGGCTTCACGTAGCCGAGGTCGAACATCATCTTCAGCGTCTGCTCGGTCTCTTTCTCGCGGTCCGCCGAAAGCGCGATATTGTGCGTGTACGCGCCCACCGCGCAATTGAAGTGGTTCTCCGGAACCGTGTAGAAAATTTTTCCCACGGCAGCGAGCCGCCAGAAGCTGCACCCGGAAGGCTCAGTCCCTTCGAATTTCTGCACCTGCGCGGGCGGCGCGTCCAGAAACGCCACTGCCACCGGCCGCCGCGAAATCTTGATTGCCCTGCTGATCCGTTCCTCAAGCTGCTGCCACTCGGTTGGTCCGCTCATACGTTGATTTTTCCTCCAGGAATTTTTTCAGCATATCACGCCGTCAAAGCAGCGCCAGTTGCCGGCTTTCGAATGCGAGCAGCTTCTCCTTGATCGGGAGGCCGCCGCCGTAGCCGGTCAGTTTGCCGTTGCTGCCGATCACGCGGTGGCAGGGAATGATGATGGGAATCGGATTGGAACCGTTCGCGAGCCCGACGGCGCGCGACGCCTGCGGCTGGCCGATTTCGCGCGCAAGCTGGCCGTAAGAAATTGTCTCGCCGTAAGGAATCTCGCGCAGCCTTTGCCAAACGCGAAGCTGAAACGCCGTCCCGACGAGCGCCAGCGGCAATTGGAAGTCCTTCCGCTCGCCGCGGAAGTACGCCTGCAATTGCCGGATGGCTTCGCCGAATGCCGCATCGCTCCGCATCGCCCCGGGACTCGGTTTTGCGGCCCGCCGGCCCGCCAGGAATTGGATGGCGCACAATCCGGAGCCGTTCGATTCCAGCCGCAACGCTCCCACCGGGCTTTGCAGTTCGGTGTAATACATCGCTCGATCCACTTCGCCATTCTACTCGAATGCAGGTGGGATACGGTGGCGCTCGAACACCGCGAAAGAGCGGAAATTGTGATAGCATTCGGCATCCCCGCAACATGGGCCAGAAAGGCCCTCTTATGAGCCACCATTTCACGATTGGCGTCGAAGAGGAATTTCAAATCGTTGACCCTGAGTCCGGAGAGCTGCGTTCTCATGTATCCAACCTCGTCGAGGCGAGTTCGGACCGCCTGGGCGAGCAGATCAAGCCCGAGCTGCACCAGTCGATCGTCGAACTCGGCACCAAGATTTGCGGCGACGTGGGCGAATTGAGCCACGAACTCCGGCGCATCCGCGGCGAGCTGGTGCGCGCCGCCGACCGCGTCAATCTGCAGGTGGCCGCCGCCGGCACGCACCCGTTTTCGAGCTGGATCGACCAGGTGATCACGCCGGGCGAGCGCTACAAGAATATCGTCGAGGAACTTCAGCACCTCGCGCGTTCGCTCCTGATTTTCGGCATGCACGTCCACGTGGCCGTTCCCGACCGCACCACCATGATCGACTTGATGAACATGGCGCGCTATTTTCTTCCGCACCTTCTGGCGCTCTCGACGAGCTCGCCCTTCTGGATGGGGCGCGATACCGGGCTGAAATCATTCCGCACCACCGTGTTCCGCCGATTCCCGCGCACCGGCATTCCGGATTATTTCAGCTCGTGGAGCGAGTACGAGGATTACGTCAATCTGCTGGTGCACCTGCACTGCATCGACAACGCCAAAAAAATCTGGTGGGACGTGCGCCCGCATCCGACGTTCGGCACGCTCGAATTCCGCATTTGCGACGTAGCCACGCGGGTGGATGAAGCCATCGCCATCGCCGCGCTCGTCCAGGCCGTGGTCGTCAAGCTGCATCATCTTTACATGCGCAACATGGGCTTCCGCATCTATCCCCGCGCGCTGATTGAGGAAAACAAGTGGCGCGCCGCGCGCTGGGGCATCGAAGGGAAGCTGATCGATTTCGGAAAGCGCACCGAAGTCCCCATGCGCATCCTGGGCGAGGAGCTGCTCGCGTTCGTGGACGACGTGGTGGACGATCTCGGCAGCCGCGAAGCCATCATGCCCATTCACTCGATCCTTCGCGAAGGCACGAGCGCCGAGCGCCAATTGGCCGTCTATCGCGAGACGCGCGATTTGAGGGCCGTCGTGCGCCATATCGTCGAAGAAACGCGCGGCGGCATCGCTCCGCAAGCGGCGATTGCCTCCGGCTGAGCCGCCCGCCGGCGAAAGGCGCTGCCATGCCCGCTGTAAAAAAACCGCGCGAGCAAAAGCCACGGCCGGCGCCGCGGCGGGCGGGCGCGCGAAAAGGAGCGGAACCCATGAAAATCGGGCTGATTTGCGGCCGCGAGTACAGTTTCCCGCCCGCGTTTCTCGACAAAGTGAATGAGCTCGGCGCCGCGGAAAAAATCACCGCCGAGCACGTCAAACTCGGCGGAACGCGCATGGGCGAGCCGGCGCGCTACCGCGTGATCGTCGACCGGCTGTCGCACGAAGTGGCTTATTACCGCGGCTACCTCAAGCACGCCGTGCTGCAAGGCTCCTACGTGATCAACAATCCGTTCTGGTGGACCGCCGACGACAAGTTCTTCAATTATTCGATCGCGTCGAAACTCGGCATCGCCGTTCCGAAAACCATCCTGCTGCCGCAAAAATCCTATCCCGCGGACGTGGACATCACCTCCGAATCGCTGCGCAATCTGGAATATCCCATCGATTGGGACGCGCTGCTCGATACCGTCGGCCGCCCTGCCATCCTCAAGCCCTTCGCCGGCGGCGGCTGGAAGCACGTGTACAAAGTCCACAATCGCGAAGAGCTGCTCGCCGCCTACGATCAGACCGGGCCCTATTGCATGACGCTCCAGGAATTCATCGACTTCAAGGAGTATGTCCGCTGCTTCACGTTCGGCAAGACGGACATCATGCCCGTGGCCTACGATCCGAAAGAGCGCCGCTACCTGGTAAAACACGATTACCTTTCGGCGGATTTGGGCGCGCGAGTGGTCCGCGACGCGCAGACGATCAACCAGGCGCTCGGCTACGAAATGAACACGATCGAGTTCGCCGTCCGCGACGGCATTCCCTACGCCATTGATTTCCTGAATCCCGCGCCCGATTTCGAGCGCGACCGCATCACCGACTTCTACTTCACGCAGGTGGTGGACCGCATGGCGCGCCTGGTGATCGATCGCGCCCTCCACGGAACTCCCGCGAGTTCCTGGCCGCGCTGGGAAGAAATGCTCGGAATGGGCGCGGCCGCCGGGTTCACGGGAGCGCCGCTCAAATCGCGCGCGGAAGCAAAGAAGGCATGACGAGCTCCCCGCAAGCTCTCCGGGCGCAACCCTCTCCGTTGGAAGTGTGGCATGGTCTCCTTCGCCCCGATGTAGAGCTTTCGCCCGCCTTTTGCGCCGAGCTGAACGCGCGCATGCGCGCCGAACGCCTCACGTTCGGCAACCGCGTTCATTGCCCCTTTCTGCGCCCCTTCTTCCTCACCACGCAAGACGAGCAGCGCGTCCGCGAAGTGGCCGAAGCGATTGCGCGGCTCGGCGAACGCGTGGTGCGGCAGGCGCTGGCCGATCCGCAGCTTCTCGCGCAGGTGGCGTTGAATCCCCATGAAGAGCGGCTCGCGCGCATCCCTCCGCGCTACGCCACATCCAGCACCGCCTCGCGCCTCGACGCGTTTCTTCTGCCGGACTCGCTTCAGTTCGCCGAGTACAACGCCGAATCGCCGGCCGGCCTGTCGTATGCGGAAAAGCTTGCCGATATTTTCGAGCAGCTTCCCGTGATGAAGCGCTTCGCCGAGCGCTATCGCGTGCGGAAATTCGCGCTGATTCGCCCGATCCTCGATGCGCAGCTTGCGAGCTATCGCGAATGGGGCGGCACGGCTTCGCCGCCTACGGTTGCCATCGTCGATTGGCGCGAAGTGCCCACGTGGAGCGAATTCGAAATTTTGCAGGCGAATTTCCAGCGCGAAGGCGTGCCGACGATTGTCTGCGATCCGCGCGACCTCGAATTCGACGGGAAGAATCTCACGGCGCAAAGCCGCCGCATCGATTTGCTTTACCGCCGCGTGCTCATCAACGATATCGTCGCGCATCCCGCCGAATGCGCCGCGCTCGTGAACGCGTACGCCGCGGGCGCCGTCTGCGTCTCGAACGCGCTCACCTGCAAGATCGCGCACAAAAAAGCTTTCTTCGCTGTCCTCACCGACGATCGCAATGCCGCGCTCTTCACCCCCGCCGAACTCGACCTCATCCGCCGCCACATTCCCTGGACGCGCCTGCTCGCCGATACGCGCACCTCGCGCGACGCCGAATCGTTCGGCCTGCTCGACTACGTCCGGCGGCGCCGCAGCACCTTCGTCCTGAAGCCCAATGACGAATATGGCGGCACCGGCGTGACGCTCGGCTGGGAAACCGACGATCGCGCCTGGGATGCGGCTCTCGATCGGGCTCTCGCGGACACCGGCTCCGCCTGGGTTGTCCAGGAACGCATCAATGTCCGCCGCGAAGTCTTCCCGATACAAACGGAGACCGGAGTCGAGATGCGCGACATGCTCGTGGATTTTGCTCCGTATATTTTCCGCGGGCGCATGGCCGGTTTTCTCACGCGCTTGAGCTCCACCGGCCTCGCCAACGTCACATCCGGCGGCGGCCAGGTGCCGGCATTTTCCGTCGAGCCGCGAGACTGAGCCATGGGTACTCTCCCCGCACATTCCTTGTGGCGAGCGCCCTCGCCCGCAACTAAAATGGACGCATGAATTTCGGCCCAGCCAATCCGGACCTGATTCCCGGCGCGCGCAACGCCGTCGAAACGTGTCTCGCGATCCAGCCGGGAGAACGCGTCGCGCTAATTGCGGACCGCCCGAGCGAGGGCGTAGCCGCCAGCCTCGCTTATGCTCTCGACCAGCGCAGCGCCATCTGCGAAGGCTTCCTTCTCGAATCTCTCGCCACTCGCCCGCTCCACGGCGCCCCTGAGCCCGTCCTCGAAGCGCTCGACCGCGCCGATGCCGGCATTCTCTGCATGCAGCCGCTCGAAGGCGAGCTGGGCGCGCGCAAAGACATCGTGGGAGTGGTCGAGCGCCGCCAGATCCGCTACGCGCACATGGTGGGTGTCACGCCGGAAATCATGCAGCAGGGAATGCGCGCCGATTACACGCTCGTCGACCGCCTGAGCGAGCGCCTCTTGCAGCGCATGCACGGGGCGCGCTCGCTCACCGTCCGAACCGACGCAGGCACTTCCATCGTCGCCAGCTTCGATCCCTGCCTTCAGTGGGTGAAGACGAGCGGGCTCATCAGCCGGCGCTATTGGTCGAATCTCCCCGCCGGCGAAGTGTTCACCACGCCCGCCGAAGTCGATGGCACGTTTGTGTGCGACGGCACTGCCGGCGACTATTTCTGCGGCAAGTACGGCGATCTGCGCAGCACGCCGCTGACGCTGGAAATCCGCGCGGGCCGCCTGGTCGCCGCCACCTGCGCGCGCAAGGATCTGGAAGTGGAGTTCTGGGCCTACTGCCACACCGATCCGAATAGCGACCGCATCGGCGAGCTCGCCTTCGGCACGAATTTCAGCCTCTCCGACATGATTGGCGTTTTATTGCAGGATGAAAAGCTGCCCGGCGTCCACATCGCCTTCGGCGATCCCTACGGCAGCCAGACAAACGCCGCCTGGAGCTCGCGCACTCATGTCGATGTGCTGGCGCGCCGTTGCAACGTCTGGATCGACGACGAGCAGGTAATCGCCAACGGCCGCTACCTCCTCGACCGCCTCGGCCTGGCAGTCTAGTGGCACAGGCACTCTTGCCTGTGCTCTTACGATGGCAGCTCTCGCCAGCACTCCCGATCATGTTCGCTGCACAACCCCAAATCGTTTGCGGGTCCAGCCTTTTCTCGTAGGGGCACGGCATGCCGTGCCCGGCTTGATGCGACCCTTCCAATGTGAGGAAAGCAATGGAAGCCAGATGGGTTGCCTGCCTCAAAACAGCCGCGTAATGTACTCCCACATCTGGTGCTTCCAGTAAGGCCAGTCATGCCCGCCTTGAGGCCCCCAGTCATCCAGGCTGTGCCGGATTCCGCGGGAACTCAGAATCGCCGAGAGCCGGTACGACGGCCCGCTGTTCTCCCATGGGCCGCAACCGGTGGCGATGTGAATATCGCACTGCGCGAGCTGGCCCAGAACGTAAGGATCGGAAAGGTTCGCAAGGTAATCCACGGGGTTATTGAAGTAGGTGTTGTCGTCGTACATTCCGTCCATGAAGCCCTTGATGTCGTAGACGCCGGAAAGCGCGAAGCACCGCCGCACCACGTCCGGATGCTTGAACAGCGTGTTGGCCGCGTGATACGCGCCGAACGACGCACCCATCGTCGAAATAACCACGTCGTGCGAATGGCAGTTGTCGTAAATGAACGGAATCACTTCTTCGCGCACGTAGGCGTCGAATTGCGATTGCACCCAGCTCCGGTGAAACGGGTGCGCGCCCTTATTGTAGAAGCCCGCGAAATTCACCGAATTGATGGTGAAGAATTTCACGCGGCCTCCATCGATCAGCGGCGCCATCGCGCCGATCATGCTTTGCCCTTCGAGCTCCCACTCGTCCCCGGCGCTCGTCGGAAATCCCAGCAGCGGCTGTCCCCAGTGCCCATACACCGCCACGCCCATATCGAGCCCCAGCCGGTGCGAATACCATCGATGATATTCCCGCTTCATTTTCCTCCTGAAGCTGAATTGGAGCCATCAAGTGCAACACTCAAGCTTGGCTCGCATTTTTCCTGTAGGGGCACGGCATGCCGTGTCCGGACTTGTCCAATTATTTCCACTGCGCTCGCTCCACCCCCAAAGCGCGCGACATTATAATGTTTTCGCTCACCGCTGCCACGGGAATCCGTATCCCGCCCAATTTTGGTCCGGCCGATCTTGCCTCGTAGTCCGCCGATGCATTTATGAGATACGCATTGGCTATTTAGCAGAAGGGCGCAGGCCCGAAAAGGATAGACCTGGCTCGCGTTATACTGGCCATTGACCCCGCAAAGTTTGCGGAACGACAACGGCTTGGGAATGACCCGGCTCGTCCGGAAAACGAGGAGCCCTGGCATGAGAATGCGATCGACACTGGTCTTGGCAATACTAGCCACTACTCTGGCTCCTGGCAGCCGGGCGCAGAACCCCACCGCTGCCGAGTTAAGGGAGCTGGCGAAAGAAAAAGAGATCAAGCAAGAAGAGCTCATCAATCTGGAAAAAGAAACGGCGCGGGCCCTCCAGATGAACAGCGGGATGCTGTTCCGGCGAATCTATGGCGACGACTTCGTGGGAATATTGCCTTCGGGACAGATTCTGGACAAGGCCGCGTGGATCGCCGAGATCGAGAATCCCAGCACCAAGTACAGCTCTTTTGTGGCCACAGATATCCGGGTGCGGTTGTTCGAGGAGACGGCTGTAGTCACTTGTCTGTGGAGT
>Ga0187781_10000849_pt1 | contig 22480 bp, 16 predicted proteins | sample 0715_SJ02_MP02_2_FD_132447 | JGI IMG/M metagenome (GOLD analysis project Ga0187781, IMG submission 132447) | Tropical peat soil microbial communities from peatlands in Department of Meta, Colombia - 0715_SJ02_MP02_20_MG | ecosystem: Environmental > Terrestrial > Soil > Wetlands > Peat | place... | reverse complement strand
TGGATCATCTTGGTGCCGCTGTCGACCTGCTGGCGCCCGTTCGAGACCGCGATCGAATAGAACTCGCCTTGGCTATTGTCGCCGCGCAGGATGCAGGACGGATATTTCCAGGTGATCGCCGAGCCCGTCTCGACCTGCGTCCAACTGATGTGCGAGTTCCGCCCCCGGCAGTCGCCGCGCTTGGTCACGAAATTGAAGATGCCGCCATGCCCCTCGGCATCGCCGGGATACCAGTTCTGCACGGTTGAATATTTGATCTCGGCGTCGTCGAGCGCGATCAGCTCGACGACCGCCGCATGAAGCTGGTTCTCATCGCGCTTGGGCGCCGTGCAGCCTTCGAGATAGCTGACGTAGGACCCCGCGTCGGCGATGATCAGCGTGCGCTCGAACTGCCCCGTGTTCTTCTCGTTGATGCGAAAGTAAGTCGAAAGCTCCATCGGGCAGCGCACGCCCTTCGGCACATAGACGAAGGAGCCGTCGGAGAACACCGCCGAGTTCAGCGTCGCGAAGAAGTTGTCGCTCACGGGCACGACGGAGCCGAGATATTTCTGCACGAGCTCGGGGTGCTCGCGCACGGCCTCGGAGATCGGGCAGAAGATCACGCCGGCCTTGGCCAGCTCCTCCTTGAAGGTCGTAGCCACCGAGACGCTGTCGAAGACCGCGTCGACCGCGACCCTGCGATTCTCGACGCCGGCCAGAATCTCCTGCTCGCGCAGGGGAATGCCGAGCTTTTCGTAAGTGCGCAGCAGCTCGGGATCGACCTCGCCCAAGGACGCCGGCCCCGACGTCGACTTCGGCGCGGCGTAATAATAGAGGTCCTGGTAGTCGATCGGCGGATAATCGACGCGCGCCCATTTGGGCTCTTCCATCGTCAGCCAGCGCCGGTAGGCGCCGAGCCGCCAGTCGGTCAGCCATTGCGGCTCGCTCTTCTTGGCCGAGATGAAGCGGACGATGTCTTCGTTGAGCCCCTTGGGGGCCTTCTCCGACTCGATGTCGGTCGTGAAGCCATACTTATAGACGTCGATCGACGAGACGACGTCCACGGTCTCTTTGAGAGCCGCCATTCGAATTCTCCTCGTCACGGCGGGTTCAAGGCCCGCCGGCCGATCCGTCCGCCCAAGGCGGGCTCACGCGGCGGGTCGCCTCGACCTCATCCGCGCGATGGCCTTTGCAAGAGCGGCGCCGAAGCACTCTACATCCTTTGCGCCGGAAGACCAACCCAGGCTGATCCGCAGCGCCGCAGGCTCCGTGCGCCCCATGGCCTTCAGCACGCTCGAAGGGCTGAGCTTGCCCGAAGAACAGGCCGAGCCCGCCGAGAGCGCGACCCCTTCGAGATCGAGCGCCATGGCGAGAGTCTGCGCCGGCGCCTGCGGAACGACCACAGCGCTGAAGTTGGCGAGCCTTGGAGCCTCGCGTCCCAGAATTTCCGCGTCGGGGACGAACTCGCTGACGCGGCGCTCCAGGCTGTCGCGCAGGGCGGCGAGCCGCTCCGCCTCGTTCGACATTTCGGAAAGCGCCGCCTCGAGCGCCGCGGCGAAACCCACGATGGCGGGAACATTCTCTGTGCCCGCCCGGCGACCGCTCTCCTGCCCTCCGCCGCGGATCATCGCTTGAGTTATATGGAGATCGTCGCCGGCGAATGCGAGAGCCCCGGCCCCGAGCGGGCCGCCCAGCTTGTGTGACGAAAAGAACAAGACATCGGCGCCGAGCGTCGCAAAAGTGGCGTCGACACGGCCCATGGCCTGCGTCGCGTCGCAGACGAGCAGGCCGCCCGCCGCGTGAACCAGCCGCGCCGCCTCGGCCATCGGCTGGATGACGCCGGTCTCGTTGTTTGCGGCCTGCAGCGCGAGCACGATTTTGCGGCCGTCATGCCGCCTGAGCGCGTCCGCCAGGGAGTCGAGGCGCAGCGCGCCTTGCGGCGAAAGCGGCAGGGTTTCGGTGTGCTCGGGCGGAAACCGATGGCCCTCGCGCAGGCAGGCGTGCTCGCCGCCGGAAAGCACCAGCAGGTCGAAGGGCGTCTTGTCGCGGCCAAGCTGAATGTGCGGGGTGAGCGCCAGATTGGCGGCTTCGGTGGCCGAGCTCGTAAAGACGAGGTTGCGCGGGGCAGTCCCTATATTGGCGGCTATCCGTCCGCGCGCCGTTTCGATCATGCCGCGAGCGGCGCGCCCCTCGGCATGGATGGAGGACGGATTTCCGGTGTGACCGAGCGCCGCCAGCATGGCCACGCGCGCCTGCGGCCGCAACGGCGCCGTGGCGGCGTAGTCGAGATAGACGCGGGGAAGATGAGCCACGGCCGCTCACCCCGTCGAATCTGCCCCCTCTCCCGCGAAGCGAGGGAGGGCTGGGGAGGGGGCAAGCCGCTCACTCGCGCGCATCCAGATCGTCTCCATGACGCCTTCGAACTCGTGAGAGACCTCGTCGTTGCTCGCGCGCAGAACTGCAAAACCTTGATCTGCGAACCATGCGTCCCGTCTTGCATCGCGAGCAAGCTCTGCATCGGTCGAATGTGTCGCGCCGTCAACCTCGACGACGAGGCGCGCCGCGTGACAGAGGAAATCGGCGATGTAGGGACCGCAAGGCTCCTGACGGCGAAACTGCAATCCGTCGAGTCGATGCGCACGCAGCCCCATCCGAAGCTCGCGCATCTTGCGCGCTCTTTGGGTCAGTTTGGACGCGTTGAGCATCGGCGCCGCCCCCTCCCTGTCCCTCCCCCGCTTCGCGGGAGAGGGGACGCTAACGATCGGCGTTGCGCGAAACCCATGCAAAGCCCCAGGTCTGCCCCCTCTCCCGCGAAGCGGGGGAGGGCTGGGGAGGGGGAGGGCCATAGTAGCCATTCATCATAATAGTTCTTATGGCTCATTCGCCCAAATCCATTTCTTCCTCGTTCTCCCCTTCCGGCATCGTCACCCGAGAGGCCTTCGGCGGCGGCTCGCGCGACCAGGGGCGGTCGCCGCCGCGCTTGCGGGCGCTCGTCCATTCGTCCTGCCCTCCCTTCAATCGCAGCGCCACGGCGCCGGTCTCCTCCAGCCTGCGGCGATCAATGACGATCGCCGCCGCGCAACCTCGCGGGGCGTAGAGCCGCGTGACGAGAATCCCGGCTTTCGCGCAATCTTCAAGCAGCGCCTCGCGCTTGGCGACGAGCGCGACGATCCGCCCGTCCTGGGCGCGCGCGACGCAGCCGAACTCGTCGCAAACTGCGCCGCCCCGCGCGTCGGCGGGCCGGCGCGGATCGGCGTCCGCACGCAGCCATTGCTCGGCGGCGAAGCCGTCCGGCGTCTTGCCGAGCAGCGTCAGCGCGCCGCCCTCGATTCTCACCGCCGCCGCCTCGCCGTTTGGCGCGACCACAAGATCGAAGCCTTCGTTCGACGAAGCGCCGAAGAGGCCGATCAAGGCCAGCGGCAGCGCCGTCGCGCGCAGAAAATTGCTGCGCCAGAGCACCAGGGACAGCAACGCCGAAGCGAGAAAGACTGTCGCCCAGGGCGCGAAGCTCCTGACCGGCAGTTCCGCGCCCGGCGCGCTGGCGATGAGCTGCGCGATATGGGTGATGAGCTCGATGCCGAGGCCGAGATAGCGCCACACCGGGCCGTCGAGCCCCAGCGGGTAGAGCAGCGCGCCGAGAAGCGCGCAGGGCACGGCGAAGAATTCGATGATCGCGAGCGTCAGCGGATTGCCGACGAGCACATAGGGCGAAAGCTCGTGGAAGTTCCCCGCCATGAAGGAGGCGGTGGCGAGCGTCGCGCAAATCGTCGCAAACAGCGCCGCGCCTGGGCCTATAAGCAGCGTACGCCACAGCGTCAGCAAGAGCCCTTCTGGCTTGGCCAAGGCGCCGCCCTTGCGCGCGACCGCGAGCCTTGCACGAAAGATCGCCTTGCTCTCGTCGCGCGCCTCGAACACGGCGATCAGCGCCGCGACGGCCGCGAAGGAGAGCTGAAAGCTCGCGCCCAGGATCGCCTCGGGCTCGAAGACGATCACAAAGATTGCCGCGATCGCCAGGTTGCGCATTGAGAAGGCCGGGCGGTCCAGCAGCACGGCGACGAGCATGACGACAGTCATGATCAGCGCGCGCTCCGTGCCGACGCGCGAGCCCGTGCCGAGGTCGTAGAGCACGGCGCCGACGATCGCGAGCGCCGCCGCCCATTTCTTGATGGGATAGTTCAGCGCCAGCGTGCGTGAGCAGGCGAGAAGCCGGCGCACGCCCACAAAGAACATGCCGGCGACGAGCGTCATCTGCACGCCAGAGATCGTGACGACATGGAAAATGCCGGCGCGTCGGATAAGCTCCTTCGCGTTCTCAGAAAGAAAGTCGCGCTTCCCGGCGACCATGGCGGCGGCGATCGCGCCCTCGTCGCCCTGCAGCTCGTCATGGACGCGCAGGGCGAGGGCATTGCGGGCGTGGTCGATCGCGGCGAAGAAGCGCAGGCTTAAAGGAGCCGGCGCCGGCGCTGGCTTGGCCTCGATGCGCCCGAGCGCGCTGCCGACCGCGCCGAGCCGCATGAAGAAGGCGTCGCGCGCGAAGTCGTAGCCTCCGGGAAGCGAGGCCTGCGCCGGGGGGAGCAGCCGCGCCTTCAGCACGATGAAATCGCCGGCTTCGAAGGCTGGCGCGCCGCGCATGGAGAGGCGTACGCGCGCAGGCTTGATGTCGCCCGGAAGCCCCACGGTGGAAGAAACGCGCAGCACGAAGCGCGCGCCAGCGCGGCGGTAATCGACCTCTTCGACATAGCCCGTGAGCGTTCCGATCCCGATGCGGGCCAGAACCGGCGCGTCGACGCGGGCCGTGCGCCAAGCGGCGGAGAAGAAGCCGCCGGCGAGGCAGGCGGCGACGATCAGCGGCGCGAAGAGCCGCTCGTGGCGGCGCGCGGCGACCGCGGCGGCGACGAGGACGAGGAGGAGCGCCACGGCGAAGATGAAAGAGGGCTCGTGATCGGCGACGAAATAGAGCAGAACGCCGGCGCCCATGGCGACCGGCGTCCACAGAAACGGCCGCCGGAGCGCCGTCTCCTTCTCGATCGCCTCGCGCAGGGCCGTAGCGGCGCGCAGGGAGAGCGCCCCGAAGAAAGGGACGCGCCCCTGTCCCGCGCTGCCCACGGCAGTTTGCGCAATCTGCTGCAAAACCGCTCCTCGCGAATTTTTGCGAGAGCCTAATCCGCCCAATCCCTCCCGTCGCCCCGTCGTTTCCGGCAGGCATATTATTGGCGGATTTCGAAGTTTATGAAAGACGGAGACTGATCGAGGGCCCGCCGGCGGCGCGGCCACGCATAGAATTAGAGGGCTTACGATGATCGCGAACGTTCGGCGCAGGCTCCGCAACTGGCGCGAGGTCTATGGCGACCTGCTGCTCACCCTGTTGACGGTGCTGTTGTTGCTGATGATGTTCGTCGTCGCGCCGATGCAGGCGAGCGAAAACGCGTTCAGCGGCTTCGGCGTCATCCTCGCCTTGATCATGATCGCCGGAGTCCTTGTGCTCTCGGGCAGCTTCATCGCCTCGCTGCTGATGCTCACCGCATTTCTCGTAAACGCTTTCGTCGCCGTCTCGCGGCTGAGCGGCGCGCACTCGGCGTTCCATGTTCACCTTGTTTCCGGCGCTTGGCTCACCATCACTCTGACGCTCCTATGGGTCGTCGCTCGCGCGGTCTTCGCGCAAGGTCGCGTCACCTATCACCGCATCGTCGGCGCCGTTCTGCTCTATATGTTGGTGGCGCTGGCGTTCGTGCCCCTGTTCGTCATCGTCGGGTCTCTCGCGTCCAAACCCTTCTCCGGCCTTACCATCGACGACAGCGCGGGGCTCGCGACCACATTGATCTATTTCAGCTGCACGACGCTGACCACCCTCGGCTACGGCGACATCGCCCCCCTCCATCCGATGGCGCGCAGCCTCTGCAACATCGAGTCGATCATCGGACAGCTCTATCCGGCCATCCTGATCGGTCGGCTCGTGACGCTACAGCTGGAGCACTCGCGGAGGGAGGAAGGTGAGAAGCGTCCCCACAAGGTTTCTCAGCTTTAGGAGACGCCGAGAGAGACCGCGAGACATATGTGAAGACGATCGGCTGCCGCCACATGCATCAAGACGAGGTCGCCCACTGTGAACGGCAAGACGCCGCCCGAGCTCAAAAGTGACGAGGAAGCCGAGGAGTTCGTCGAAAAGGCGCGACTGACGGACTACGACCTGTCGAGCCGGACGCCGATGCGCTTCGAGCTGAAGCGCAAGGACAAGTCGGTCAACTAGCGTTTGCCGGAGGCGCTGCTGACGATGGTGGGCAAACGAGCGAAGAATGAAAACATTCCCTACCAGCGCTTTATTCCTGTGGCCCTGGAGCGAGCGTTGCAGGAGGGGAAGTGACGCCGACCGCACCTCCCGCGCGCAATCTAACGATTGTGCAGCCCGCGCCTTTAGAACGAAAAATTAGCGACAACAAGAGTGTGACAGTTTTATGATAGGGAAATTAACTTGCGTCAACGCTCAATATGATGAAGTAATGTTTGTGAGAACGAGGGACGCACGTATGAATCCTTCTGTATACATAGGATCCGACGAGAAACCACGAACGTTATTGACGGCGCCGACGCTTGACCTCGCGCAAAACGTTATCGACGCCGCGCTGCAGCCTTTGGTGGAAGCGCGTTCTGGACACGTCGTGGGCTACGAGGCCTTGATGCGCGGCCACGATCTGTTAGGTTTCAAAACGCCCATTCAACTGCTCGACCACATGCATCTCGCTGGGTCGCTAGGCGCGTTGGAGAGCCTTCTTCGACAACGAGCGCTCGGTCGGTTCAAATCGCTTGGCGCGGGTTCGCGTTATCTGTTTGTGAACATCGACGGACGCCATCTGACTGATCCCGAACAATGCACAGAGAGATTGCTCGCTGACCTAAAGTTGTGGAACATTCCAGCCACTTCAGTGTGTGTGGAGCTCTCGGAGCGGGACGACCATATCCGCCGTCCTAACTTTCCGGATCTCATCAAAAATTTCCGTCAACATGGCATTCGGATTGCTTTGGACGACTTCGGCACAGGCTACTCTGAGCTCAGAATCCTCTGCGATTACGGCATAGACTATATCAAAATCGACCGGCATTTTGTTTCCGGGATAACAAATAATGCTCGCAATAAATTATTCGTCACGACACTTGCAGAGCTAGCTCACATACTTGGTATCCATGTTATCGCTGAGGGCGTCGAAACTGAGGATGAATATTCTAATTGTGTAGAGGCAGGCTGCGATTTCATACAGGGATATTTTGTAGCGCGCCCAACATTGATTTGCGGAGAACTTCAAGATGTATATCCTGTCAGCACTAACGTGCGCAATCGGCTGCATCGCGTGGATCGTTTAGATGAATATCTTGTTCGATCGGAGATGCAAGCGCTTCCAACACTAAGATTTAACTGCGATCTAGAGCACGTTTTTGAGTTGTTCGCGCAGAACCCAATGCAGTGCTTTTTCCCTGTCGTAGACAATGCGGACGTTCCTCTCGGAATCATCCACGAGCGGGAGATAAAAGGTCTAATTTACTCACCTTACGGTCGGGATATAATCCGCAACAAAGCCTTTCGTCCGAGCTTTGATCGCTTTGTTACGGCAACTCCTATCGCCGATATTGGCGCCTCTGCCGACAGCCTGCTGAATATATTCGCCAACACAGATTCATGTGACGCATTAATTTTGACAGAGAATGCAAAATACTGCGGGATAATCTCCTCTTCGTCGCTTTTGAAAGTTCTATATGAAAAGAACATCCGAGTGGCTCAGGATCTAAATTCGCTAACTAAGCTTCCTGGAAACAATGCGATCACGGATTTTATCAAGAGAGCGGCTTCCTGCGGCGAGCGTTCGCGTATTTTGTGCTATTTTGATTTTGATTTCTTCAAGCCATTTAACGACGCTTACGGCTTCGCCCGCGGCGATGAAGCAATTTTGCTTTTTGCAAGGCTTATGCGGGAGCGACTGACGGGGGGCGAGCGCTTCATCGGTCATGTCGGGGGCGACGACTTCTTTGCCGGCCTCTACGACGCTTCGCGCGAAAGCGTGGAGCCGACGCTTCATCGGCTGACCGAGGACTTCGCCGCCCAGATAGCTGAGCTCTACCTTCCAGATCATCGCGCCGAGGGCTATATTCCCGGTGTCGACAGGAATGGCGTCAAGACCCGGTTTCCCTTGATGCGATGTTCCGTGGCGGCGCTGGAACTGGACCAAGGCTGGGTCACCGCCAACCCAGAAGTCATCGCTCGCGAGCTGGCGAACCTGAAAGGACGCGCCAAGCGCGCCGCTGATGGGTCGATTTGGGCGCGCTTTGGGGCCGAAAGCGCGTGACCTCCCACACGCCTGGCGCCGGCACGGCGGCTGCGGATCGCGTCCAGCCTCAGGCGGCCGAAGCGGCGCAACGCCAAGCCTGCATCCTCCGCGCGAGCGCAGGCCGCGTTGCAGCGAGCTGTTCCAAGGTCGAAGCCGGCCGTGACAACTGATTCGGACTCCGGGCGCTGCGCCCCGATCGCGCTCGTCGACGATGCGACCTCCCATTTGATCGCGCTGCACATGGCAAAGGCGGAGACGACGGCCTATCTCGTGACGCCACGCGGGCGCCTTTGGCGCATGGGCGGCCCCTCGCCCTACACCTGGAACGCCGCAGCGGTTTCGCGCCGACGCCGAGAAGGGCGCGCGATTCTGCTGTGCGGCCAGGACCGAAGGCGACGCCCGTGACTCGGCTCGCTTCGGCGATCAAGCCGCACAATCTTCGTCAAAACGCGAGGCGATTAGTTCTTTAACTTGCAGCTGGACTTGAAAAATCCACTCCTTTTTAGAACGTTCCGGAAACTACGCAAATTTGTGTACAAATGCGGCGTCCGCGTTTTGTTCTCCAGCTTGCCGGCCGTGGGACGAGGATCTTGTTGGCCTGCCGAGGAAAGCTTTCCCCCTGCGGCAAAAGGGGCGGTTTGCGCCTTCGAACACGCATTCCACGCGATCAAGAGCGGCTGGCGCGTCGCCGAGCCCGACACCAGTTCGGGCCTTGGCGCCGGCTTCAGGGAGACGTTTTTCGCGACGGACTTGCGCATGCCTTCCCCTGTCGGGGGCGGCAGAGCGCGCCGCTCGTTTCCGTTAAGCGTCGAGAAGCGCTGCTCTAAGGCCGGCAGGCAGGCGACGCCCCCCGCTCTTCGACCTGCAGGTCGGCGATGAGGCGCCCAGCCGGCAATTTTTACCCGCGCCCCCGGGAGCCGAGCGATGATTCGGATCTAGCCGGCTACGTCGGACAAATTAACGGGTTTCCAGCGAGCCTGGAGGCTCGCATTTTGGCCCCTCAAATTGGGCGAGGCAAGCTACTAACCGGTTCGCCGGTTCAGCCCCTCCAGGCGCGACTTTGGCCAATATCCCAAAAGTCGGTCCATTTCTGTCGCCGTCGCCGGGTCAGCGTCCCCTCCAGCGCGAAGCGCGCTCCCGCGCGCGCGACGCCGCACGCCCGGACGAAGCGTAAGATCCAAGGACTGGATCGGGCCTCGGCGCAACGGCGCATATAAAATAGTTCCGTTTTCGTAAAAATATTCGCAGTCCGGATCTTGAGCGAGCCTGCGGAATACCTCCGGCCAAACGTTCTTCAGGGTCCAGCGGTTGAAACGCGTATAGGCAGTGTACCAGTGGCCGAATTGAGGAAGGAGGTTCCGCCACGGCGAACCTGTCCGAACGATCCAAAGGACCGCTTCTATGAACATGCGGTTGTCGCGCCCATGGCGGCCCGCGTCGCCCTCCTTGCCCGGCAAAGCCGTGGCGATGAGCGCCCAGCGCGCGTCATTCAGGTAGAACTGGTCCAAGTTTCCTCTCCTCGTCCAAAGGCGCGTCCCGGCCCTCTCCCAGCCCGGGAGGCCCAGCGCACGATCTCTGTGCTGTCCGCCTGCGGCATTTTGCTCGGATTTCCGTGTGCCCAGGCTTGCAACGCTTCCGGCGCCACACTGAACACAACCGCCCGCCCCAGTCGGGCTACAGTAACTGACGAGCCTCAACCGGAAGCATAACAATCTTATAGTTAATATTAGGTTAATGTTCAAGTAGCTGGCAGCATGAGCATTGCGAGCATCATGTATACATTCATTCCTAAACTGAACACACGGGTGCAGCTCGAATAAGTTGTTTGTATACATCTTGTATGCAAACAATCCTCCGTTCGCGCATATATTTCGTATTTGGTTGAATCGAAGATACTTTCACATGGCCCCTCAGCGCCTTCGGAGCGGAGGAATCGCGCGCGACGCGGGCGAGATGCTCGACTTTGACGCGCCGGCTGGCGGCTATCTGCAGCAGGCGGCATTTTTCGACGGCTTTGCGGCGGGGCTCGGGGCAGCGCGATTCGCGGCGGGCTTGGAAAATCCAAAAAAAACCGATTGCCCGGGCTTCTTTTGCGAAAAATTCCGCGCCGACGGGCCACGCTTCGCGAGAGGAATCACCGCATGCGCTTTCCCTCATCCGCCCTCGCCCTCGCAATGCTCGGCTTCGCCGCAATGGCTGCGCCCACCGCCGGCCTCGCGCAATCGGGGGGTGTCGTCGATCGGCTGGTCTCAACGGCCAATGAATGGGGCGGCCAGGGGGGCGCCTCTACACCTGCGCGCAATGGCGAGCCCGGTCTTCGCGCGGGCGAGCTTCGATTTCTTCGAGACCGCCGTCAAAGGCCGCGTCACGCAAAAAGAGTTCATGGAGGCCGAAAACCCCTTCTTCGCCTATTTCCATCGCAATAAAACCTGCCATGTCACGCAGGCGGATATGCGCGCAGTGACCTCCCCGAAAGCGCGCGAGACGCCGCAGCAAAAGCAGGGGCGCGGCGGCGGAGGCGGCATGGGACCGGGCTCTTTCGGCTTGCGCAATTGACGATCCGATCTCGCCAAAGCCGCCGCCGCGATCGGACCGACTCGCTGGCGCAAATGCGAAGGACGTTGCGAAAAAATTTCGGCGGCGGCGCGTCCGAGACGCGCCGCCGCCTTGGTTTCCGTTCGCTTCTTCAGACTAGAAGTGCCAGATCAGGTCCGCGGAGAAGATCGTGGCGTGGCTGGTCGTGCCGTTGCCGAAGGCGGGGGTCTTCAGCGAGTTGTAGAAGGCCACTTCCGGACGGATCATGACGGTCGGCGAGAACCAGTGCTGCCAGCCCATCGCGTAGTTGAAGTAGGAGGTCTTGAAGCCCGTGCGCTGCCCGGTGATGTCGTCGAAATATTCGGCGCGCCAGGAGAGGTTGTCGAGCGGCGAGAACTGCCAGTTGAGATAGGTCAGCGCCGCCCATTCGCGGGAGTTGCAAGTCGGATTGAGGTCCGTCACGCAGGTCGCCACCGGGAACACGTTGAGCTGGTTCAGGAAGGGGTCTGGGGTCACGCCGTAGAACGGCGACGCCGCATTCGGCGCCGTATTCTGATGCATGTGCCAGAGCTCGATGGAGATGTGCCAATTCTCGTCGAACTTGTGGTAGAGGGTCGTTGTGAACTCTTGCAGGTTGTTGTAGCCATAGACTCCCGTGTTGACGCCGTTGGCGCAGGAGTAGATGGCGTTATAGGCGTCATCCGTCTGGTAGCGAATGCATCCGGTGAAACTCGGCTTGATGCCGGAGTCGACCTGGCCTTTATAGGCCGCCTGACCGGCCACGAAGACGCCGGCCGGCACCGTGGTCCAGATGCCTTGCAGAGGCGAGTAGACCGCCCCGCCGAACAGCGCCGGATATTGCGTCTGGCGGTCGTTCCACAGCGACGAGTCCGTGCCGACCACAATGCCCGCCTGCACCGTTATGTTCTTGGTCGCCTGCAAGGTGGCGATCAGACCCTGGTTGGTGTAGTTGTCGTAGCCGTAGGTCATCGAGTGCGAATACATATAGTTGTTCGGCGCGAGCTGCGCTTCGATGTCCGGCACCGAGATGTAGCGGCCAAGGCGCAGCAGCAGGCCCTCCATGATCCCCGGAACATAGAGCTCGCCGTAGATCATCGGCGCGTCGTAGCCGACGAACTTGTTCCATTTCTCGAGCTGCTTGCTGAAGATGCCACTCGCCGTGGTGTAGCGGTAGGTTTCGCCGAACAGCGGCGAGAAGCGGAAGCCCCAATCAATGTGGTCCTGCTGCACCGTGTCGGGCAGACGCTCGAACATCAGAACGATCTGGTCGAGCTGCAGCAGGTTCGGCTGATAGGCATAGGCCGCCGGGAAGTTGCCGCCCGTGATCTGGCCTGGCAGCGTGTGCTGGTTGCTGATGTTGAAGCCCGGATTGATCCAGCCATAGATCTGCACGTGCCAGTCGTTGAGCGTCTTGCCGATCGGCGTCGGCGCCAGCGCCGTCATGAGCGGGCTGTCGATCGAGCTCGGAGTTGTCACCCCGATGTAGTTGGCGCCGCCCATCGGCCATTCGGTGAAGGGAAAAGGCGCCTGCGGCTCCGGCGACGGCGGGAAATAGGAGCGGCGGCTCGGCGGCGCGCTCGGGTCCGCGGGCGGGAACGGGATGCCCCATTCGTCGGCATAGGCGTGGTAGAGCCGGCCAATGAAGCTCGGATCCGGCTCAGGCTTTGGCGCCTCGGCCTTCTTCTCCTCCTTCTTCGGGCCTTTGGGCGGCTCGGCGGCCGCGACGACGGGAGCGGCGTGGCTGAAGAAGTCCGGACCGAAATGATAGTTGACGCCGAAACGGACGCTATCCTCGGTCAGGCGCTCCTTGAAGGTCAGGCCGAAGATGCCGCCGCCGGCGCCATTGATGTTGAGGCCGGACTCAGAATTGCCGGTCGAGGTGACCGTCGCCGTGCCGAGGTCGGTGTGGCGGTACTCGACATTCGCCGACCATTTGTCGGTGAAGGCGTATTCCACGCCGCCGCCGGCGGTCCAGCCGAAGCGCTCGATGTCGTTGATGTCGTTGTTGGGGATGAGCGTGGAGTAGCCGAAGGAGGTGTAGGCGATCGGCATGCCCCAGTAGTTGTGGCGCACGGTGTAGCCGCCGCTCACGAGACCGCCGAGCAGATAATAGAGGGATTTGCCGTCCGCATAGCCGAGCTTGCCGAGCCATGAGATGCGCCAGTTGTCCTGGATGTTTGTCTCGAGCGGCGCCGCGCCTCCCGGCGCCGCGACAGCCGGGAAAATGCCTATTGAGCCGGCGGCAGTGGCCGGGAAATTGAGCCCATTGCCGACCACAACCTTCGTGGTGGAGGCAGGGTTGAAGCCGATGTCGAACTCGCCGCCGAGCACGAGATGTCCATATTGCTTCAGATAACCCAGATGGAAGTCGGTCAGGACGTTGCGCGGGTTATACTTCTGCTGGTAGGCCCCGAGACCCGCGGAGGTTGTCGGGTTTCCGCCGATGAAGGCGGGGACGCCGTCGACGCCGGTCTCCCAAACATTGTCAAAGCTGTAGCCGAAGGACGTTCCGGCATAAAGGCCGGTCCAGGAGAAGACCGGGGGCGGGACCACAGGCGCCTTCTTCGTCGGCAAATCCGCCGCCGCCGCCAGTCCCGGCAGCGCCACAAGCAACGCCGCCCATGATATCGACCTTCTCGCCATGGAGCACCTCATCTGATTCTGCGGCGAATCTCGCCAACCTCGCGACTGCGGGTAAATTGCCGAGGCTCCGGCTTTTCTTCCATTATGTTTTTTTGCTTCGCTTACACAGAACGTAACATTTCAAGTCCCGAAACTTCGGCTATTCTGCTTAAATTCGAGGCGAATCAGCTTGAGCCCCGCAAGAAACGCGCGGAGCTGTCAAGAGCCGCCTCGAGAGCCGCCAGCCCGGGACGCGGGCAATTGGAATGAGCGCATTGATTTAATGTGTATTTTTATTTTTACCGCTGGCGCTGCGATCTTCGTCCCCCGAGAGGACACGGCGGCTTCGAAGCGCGCCAAATATATTCTTATCCATGCTGTCTTGCGTTGCCTCCATATCTCCTCGGGGAGGCAAGCCGGTTCTGCGATACGAAGGCTTGATGATTTTCCAACACTGTTGTCAGGAAGACACACTTTTTAGAAATCACATTATAAATCATGATGTTAATGAGCACAGAATCGCGCATTCAGAACCGTTTTCTGAGCTCTTGACCCAGAAGGCGCTCGTTGCCAGCGCTGCAACACATTTAGTCATATATTGTTATTTATGATTTTCCATTGCGGATTCGCAAATGTCGAGTCGAAGGAATCCCTCCCCTCTCACTCCTCCTCATGCACGGGGCCGCCGGGCACGAGGCGATAGCCGACGCCGCGCTCGGTCACGAGCAGCTTGGGATTGGCTGGGTCGTCCTCGATCTTGTTGCGCAGCCGGCCGATGAAGACGCGCAGATATTGGACGCTGTCGGCGCTGGCGGCCCCCCACACCAGTTCGATGAGCTGCCGCTGGCTGACCACGCGCCCATTGGCGCTCGCCAATATGTGCAGCACCTCGAACTCCTTGGAGGTGAAGCGCAGCGTCTGGCCCCGCAGCGTCACCGTGCGCGTCGCCGCGTCGATCGTCAGATGGCCGACCTGATAGACGAGCGTGACTGGCTCGGCGGCGACGCGGGTGCGCAGGGCCGCGCGCGCGCGCGCCATAAGCTCGCCGAACTTGACCGGCTTGCAGACGAAATCGTTGGCGCCGCGATCGAGCGTCGCGATCTTCTCGGCCTCGTTGTCGCGGGCGGAAAGCGCGATAATTGCGACAGTCGAATGCTTGCGGAGGACGCGGATCACCTCCAGCCCGTCGATGTCCGGAAGGCTCATCTCCATGAGGACCAGGGTCGGCTGCCAGGAGACGGCAAGAACGATCGCCTCGCCGCCCGAGCCGGTTTGGGCGATCTCGTAGCCCTCGGCGGCGAGCGCGTCGCGCAGCTGATGCGCGGCTGTCTGATCGGGATCGACGATCAACACCTTGCGCGCCTCGGCGCGGGATTTGGAGTTCGTCAGCATTCTACCGGCTCTGCGGAACTTTTTGGATGCGGCATGGGCTCCGCCCTACCCGCGGCTTTGTTGCGGACAAGGTAATGGAAAGTTATGCGAAGGCCAATGAAATGTTATGCTGTGACTGGGGGCGCGGTCCGCCCGCGGGAAACGGTCGGCGCGCTCAGCGGGCCTCAGCCCGCTTCTTCAAGCGCACGACGAAGGTCGAGCCGGAACTCCCGTCGCTCTCCGCCCTGACGGTTCCGCCGTGCAGATCGACGACCAACCTAACGAAGAACAGGCCGATGCCGGTGCCGACGATGCTCTTGGCGTTGCTGCCGCGATAATAACGCTCGAAGACGCGCTCGAGCTCGGATTGCGGAATGCCGATCCCGCTATCCTTGACCGAAACGAGGACGTCTTCCCCCTCTGCCCTGCATAGAACGACGACCTCGCCGCCCGCGGGAGAATATTTGACCGCGTTCGCCACGAGATTGTTGAACACTTGGAGCAGAAGATCCTTGTCACCCGACAGCTTGAGCGGCTCCGAGCCCAGATGCTCGATAATTGCCGCGTTCATCGAAATTTCGCGGTGCAGCTTGCAAACCTCATGCAGCACGGCGCGGATGTCGAAGTCCGAGACGTGCAGATAAAGGCTGTGCTCCTCGTCGATGAAGCGCGCGGTTTGCAGATTGGCGTCGATCATCGCGCTCATGCGCTTGATCGCCGAGCGTATCTTCTTTGCGCGCTCCGCGATTTTTGGATTGGCCGCCTGCTCTTGCGCATTGATGAGCCGTTGCGCATGGCCGTCGATGATCGTCATCGGCGTGCGAAACTCATGCGAGGCCATCGAGATGAAGTTCCGCTGCTGCTGGTTGAGGCGAATCTCGTGGGCAAGCTTCTCCTCGAGCATCTGCGCCTGGGAGGCAAGGCCCAATTGGCTGAGCTTCAGCTCGACGGCGTTGTCCTTGAACACGGCGACCGAGCGCGCCATCTCGCCGAGCTCGTTGCGCTGATCGACCTTCGGTATCTCCACGTCCATGTCGCCGCCAGATAGCGCCTGCATGCAGCTCGACAGCTCCTTCAGCGGACGCACCACGACGCTCGTCACATAGAGCAGGATGACGCCGACCACGAACAGGCTCAAGATCACCGCGCCGCTCAAGAAATTCCAGGCGGCTGTCATAGCTGCGGCGGCGCGGTCGCTCGCGGCTTGGGCGTTCTGGTTCGTCAGATTGCTCAGCCGGTCGAGGCTATCGGTGGCTGAGGCGAAGAGACGGTGCGAAGAGTCGAAGTAGAGCGCGACCGCCTCGGCGTTTCTCTCGGCGCGCGTTAGCTCGAAAACCTGGTCGGTTCCAGCGCGGTAGTCTCGCCAGACGTTCCGAAAGTCCTGATAAATTTGCGTCTCTGCACGGTCGTGCGCAAGGCTTTCGTAAGCCCGCTCGGCGCGCCCGATCTCATCGTCGAGGGTCGCGATTTCCGCGCTGAGGCTTTGCGATTGAGCCGGACCGGGCGAAACCAGGACGGTCGCCTCGAGCGCGCGAAAGTCGGAGGTGAAATTGTTGAGGTCGCCAAGGTAGCGCGTGCTCTTCAGCCAGCGCTCGCGAATCGACGAGGACTCACGGTTGAACTCGTCGACGCGCATGAGGCCGACGAGACCGAAGCCGATGATGATCGCAAAAAGCAGGAGAAAGGCCGCGGTCAGCCTGAAGCCGATCGACTCGCCCGCCCGCATGGCGTGGTCAGGGCTCGATGAATCCCGCGATCGTCGCCTTCACCGCGGCCTGGATGCGGGTGGCGACGCCGAGCTTGTCGCGCGCGTTGTTCAAGTGGAAAGCGACCGTGCGCTCGGCGATCGACATGATAATGGCGATCTCCTCGGCCGTTTTGCCGCGCGCCGCCCAACGCAAGGTCTCGATCTCGCGGTCGTTCAAATTGCACTTTTCCGACCAGACGGCCATGCGGGCGACGCCTTTGAGCCGCGCCTTGATGATCGACTCCAGCAGGTCGAAGTCGACGGGCTTCGCCACATAATCGTCGGCGCCGAGCTGTCTTCCGCGAAGCTCGTCGGCCCGGTCGTTCAGCGCCGTCAGGAAGATGAAGGGCACACGCGCGAAACGCGGCGCGAGCGCGGTCAGCGATTCGAGAATCTCGAACCCCGACATGTAAGGCATGTTGATGTCGGAAATGATCAAGTCAGGCTGCGACTTGAGGAGCAGCGACCAGCCGGAGCGCCCGTCATTGGCCATGATCGTGGAGAAGCCGCGGCTTTCGAGCTCCTCCTCGATGAGCCCTGCCGTATCGAGATCGTCCTCTATGCACAGAACCAGGGGTCGCCGGTTCTTGACAACGTCCGCGAAACGGACGCTGGGGGCGAAGCTGGGCGCGGCGCGCGCAATGGAGAGGGATGCATTCGACATTCGACGCCTCAACTGACGAGCGCCATCTGCTGCGCTCCAGCGTAGGTGATAGTCCTTAAGCGTCGTTGATGACCATATCTTTTCGGGGCCTAACGCATATATGAATATGGACAGATCCATATCATTGGCCCATAAATTAGCCGTTACGTGCATTGCATTCCTTACATCGTCGCGCTCAGAATCTTGAATTTCTTGCCAGATTTTTTTCATGATCGTAACAGTCTCAGATTTGAAACTATGGTGTTCGTTTATGTTCGCAGCGCAAGAATCGCGCTCGCAACGCGTCCATATGTGCAACGCAGCCTGTGGATTCTCGCAGGCTTGTTGCCAAAGTACAACAGAGGAGATCTTAGATGATGGGGCCGTGCGCTGCCGAGAAGTTTGCGGACTCCCGTCGCGAAACCGCTCTGCTCGGTGAAAGAAGAATGCCGATCACAGGCCGAGCTTCACGCCGGCAAGTTGGCGCCGGCGGCCCTCGACAATTATGCCGCTCACAGCATCCCAAGGCGTGTCAATGGCTTTGGCTATTCAGAGCCCGCCCAAATTTGCGTTATCCGCATTCAGGAGCGTCGTCGGATTAATGTCGATAAAGCCGTTGCTCACGCTTGAGGAAGTCTGAAACAAGGAGGCCACCGTCAATGTCGAGCTCTGGCTGTTCGACGTGGACCCGGGCGTGTTGTTGTTAGCGTCATATTGGGCGCAGAACTGTTCTATGAATTGCTGCAGCTTTGTGGGATTTTGGAAGTTGGAGAGATTGAGCTTTGACTGCAACATCTGGGCTTGCTGGTCGACCGGCTCCAGCGACATGAGGGGCGAGATGCCCAAGGCCGTCTGGACGACGGTTAGCAGATTTTTATCGGCAAGTATGCTATAGACGTTGGTGATGCTTTGGGCGTGGGATTGAAAATACAACGCCAATTGAACGCCGGGATCCTGTTGTCCTTCGTTGGTTTCTAGCGAATTTTCAATGTATTTGTTGACGACCTGGCTCACCAGACTGGACGAAGAGGTTGTCTGAGCCCCGTTCTGGGCGAAATTGAAAGCCGTCGCGAAGGCATGAATATCCGAGTTGTCGAGGGTGTTCGCCAGCGCTGTGCTGCTCGTGACGCCCTCTTGCAAGACCTTCTCCATCATGCCCTTGGCGTAGGTCATGTCGCCGAGCCCAAAGGCAGTCATGGCGTAATCAAACAGGCGCGGATTGTTGACGAGCTGCTGGGCCGACGTCACGCTGCCGATATTTTGCTCAAAATATTGCGTGGCGGTCTGGACCGCTGGAGTCTTCGCCGTGTACGACTGCCACTGACTTAGGTTGTTTGCAACCGTCAGGTATTGGGACAGGGTGGTGGACATGCTCGGTTTCCGAGATAACTTGACGAGAGCAGCGACCGTGGCGCCGTAACGGCGCGCCAATTGACGGAACGCGCCGCGCCTTGGCGAAGATACTCACGCCCCCTTACCCGGGCCTTACCGCTTCAGCCTCTCTCCGGCTCTTTTATCCTTCGACGATGCGTGTGCGGCGCGTACGCTCGCCAGTCGGAAAAATTCGACTTCCAACTTCGAGGCAAGCCAGGCGCAAGCAACTCTGGGTAGTTTGCCAGTGTAGCCTCGAGTCCGAGCTCGCTCAACCAGGACCTTAAAATTTGGGGATGGGCAATGTCGCTATCGGCCCTCGGATCAAATCCATCGATGCTGCAACTGTTTCAGCAGCGACGCGAGGCGATGCAAACGATGGAAAGCTCGGTTCAATCCGGCGATATCTCGGGCGCGCAGGCTGCTCTAGCGACAGTCCAGCAGGACACGCAGAATATCCAATCGACGATGGGAATCGCTTCGAGCCAACAAACGAGCGCGTCGTTTCAGACGACGTTCAAGGGCGATCTGACAGCCGTGATGTCCGCCGTCCAAAGCGGCAACCTCGGCGCCGCCCAATCGGCGCTGCAGACGCTTCCACAGGACCAGCCTGCGCCTGCGACTGCGTCTGGCGCGGGCGGACCGCCGCCAAGCTCGGATGGAGCAAGCAGTTCGGCGAGCTCCTTCTTGAATAGCCTGAACTCCATGCTGACGGCGCTCCTCTCAGGCGACACGGCGGGAGCACAAAGCGCAGCCGACACTCTCGAGAGCGATTTGCAGACCGCCACGAGCGCGCAGGCGACAGGCGCCTCGTCATCGAGCCAATCGTCGTCGGGCTCCAACGGCTCGGCCTCGAGCTCCCTCGTCAACGATCTCCAATCGCTGATCAGCGCGGCGCAATCCGGCAACACGAGCAGCGCGCAACAGGCGGCCCAAAGCCTCGTCAGCGACCTCGCCTCCGCCGGTCAAAGTGTGACCGGCGCCGGCAGCCACCACCGCCACCATGGAGACGCCGGCGCCGCCTCGTCCTCCGCAGCTCAAAGCTCACCCTCTGCAAACGCCAACAGTTTGATTTCGTCGGCGCAGCAGGCCTACGATTCCTTGTTGACGTTTGCTGCAGGCTCATCGAGCTCGGCCTCTAACGTGGTCTAAACGATCGTGCTGAAAATGGATGCACGCGCCAACAAAGGAACCGGCGCTCGGGCGGCTCACACGCTCCGTGATGAAAGTCCGACGGCGCCCTTGCGCGCAATCCCGGATGACCTGCTCATCCGCCCGCGAGTCGACGCGGACAGCCGCGCTCTCTTTGAACTGTTCGTGGGGGACAGCTTCCAGCGCTTTGGCACGGGAATGCCGCCCTTCGCCGCTGTGGAGGACATGCTGATTTGGCTGAACGGTCTGAGCAAGAACAGGTTCGAGCCGGTAGCGACCGTCGGCGGCCGGGTCGTCGGCATGGGAGGCCTGTACATCGCCGACGGTCGCCACAGCCATATGGGCTCGCTGTTTCTCGGCGTGAAGGAAGAATTCCAAGGCCGGGGCATTGGCTCCGCGTTGCTGACGACGCTTTTGGCGACAGCTGACTTTCTCATCGGACTGCACCGCGTTCAGCTGAATGTTTTCAGCGACAACCAGCCTGCGTTGGGCCTCTATCGCAAGTTTGGATTTAAGGTCGAGGGTCGTCATCGAGACTTCCTTCAGCGCGAATCCGGCTATGTGGATGCCTACACGATGGCAAGGATCAGAAGCGCGGCGCTGGACGGCGCGCAAACGGCCGAGGCCAACGCCCGCATCCAGCATGCGCTCTCGTTGCTTCGCCCCCGCGGGGGCGGCAAAAACGACGGCGTCGTCTCCTTTCCAACGTGGCGTCGCTGCAACCGTTCGGGATGGCCGCTCGAGGACAAAGCCAACCAATTCGAACCACCGAGGGACCGCTTATGAACCTTGCCATCAACCGTCTCGGTCCCGGCGCGGCCGAAGTCCTCGGCCTCGATTGTTCAAGACCCCTCGCCGATGATCTCTTTGCCGCCGTGCGCCAGGCGTTTCGCAGCTGTCCTGTCCTCGTGTTCCGCGACCAAACCCTTTCCGCGGCGAAACTAGCGGCCTTCGGCCGGCGCTTTGGACCGCTTGAAGACTATGGAGCTCCGCTGCCCGCGGGGGCCAAGCCGCAAACTGCGGCGCTGCGTCAAATCGATACGCGCGAAACTCCAGATCAAAGGCTCTACCTGAGCCCCGACGATCCCGCCGTCCTTGTCATGACCAACGAAATCAGGGCGGATAGCGATCCGATCGCCGTCATCGACAATGCGGAAACCTGGCACTCCGACGGCTCGCATAAGATCGAGCCTTACAAGGCGGTGATCTTGCACGCCATGCGCAATCCCGCTTCCGGCGGCGACACGGAGTTCTGCGACATGAACGCTCTCTATGAGGCCTTGTCGCCGGAGGCGAAAAGAGGACTGCTGGGACGCTACGGAATTCATCAGTGGAGCAAATCAAGAAATCCACGCTTTGTGCTGGATTCGTCCGCGTGGGAGGAAGGCGAGCGCATCGCGGCCGCATTCCCGGAAAGGCCGCAGCCGCTGGTCTTCGCCGATCCGGAAACCGGGCGTCCCCATCTTTACCTCTCGCCACGATTCACGATCCGCATCGAGGGGCTTCCGTCCGACAGCTCGCGGGCGATTCTCGAGTATCTCTTCGCCCTGATGGAGGATCCGCGCTTTGTCTATCGGCATTCATGGCGCGAGCGCGACCTGGTGATGTGGGACAATCGCCGCACCAATCACCGCGTGCGCGGTTACGCTGCCGATGATATCCGCTGCCGACACCGCGTGACGGTCTCTGGAAGCGAACCGCTCGTCACTTTTCGTGCTTCGGCCTGATCCTGGCCGGTTTTGCCATCGCCGCCATCGACCCGCGCCTGTTTCGAGGGCCTTCGTCGCAGCGGAGTGATACTCTGGGGTCGGATAAGCCGCGCACATCCTAAATCTTGCTTTGGCCCGACCCGCTCAATTACGAGCGTCGCAGCAGCGTGAGGCGGCCTACGACCGGACGAGTATTCTCAAGTCGCAACACTGAAGCAACGGTTGCGACAAGAGAGAAGCTCTCCGCACTTAGGGTTTTGATATAGCGCGGATTATGCGCGAATCGGCCGGAAGGAAGCAGTCTATAAGAGTCGCAATTCGTCATCTCATGGCTCAGTGCGAAAATTCCGCCGCTCGAAAGACGTGAAGCTACGGCTGCAAACAGGCCGGTCAGATCGCCGAAATAGATGAGAACGTCCAGCGCGGTGATCAAATCATATGTCGCGTCTTTTCGCGATAGGAACGAGACGGCCTCCGCCTCAATCAGCCTGGCGTAGAGACCGCGCTCTTCCGCTTTTTTCAGCATGCCCGGCGAAATATCGACGCCGGTCAGCTTACCGCCCAACCCCGAGAGAAGCGGGGCGGCAAGACCGGTGCCGCATCCCAGGTCCAATATGTTTTCAAACTTCTCGCCGCTCCCGGCAAGCATGGAATGGATTTTGGCGGGAACCTGATAGTCGAGCACGTCGACAAGGTGCTTCTCGAATTGCGGCGCCAACCTGTCGAAGCACGCAGTCAAATATCGGTTCGGAGCACGGTCGTACGCATGGCCCATCAACGCGTCCAGATGAAAGGCGATGACGGGATCGCCCGGCTTCCGCCTGAGCAAAGCCTCGCCAAGCCTGATAGCGGCTTCGCGCGGACCATTTGCGCCGAGAAGATGAAAGACCGAGCTGCAGACCGTAAAGATATCTTCCGCATGTTCGCCGGCGACTTCACGATAGACCTCGATCGCTCGCTCGACCGATTCGGCGATGACGGTCAGGATCAAACGCGTGCGGGCGTATCTTCTAAG